>Ga0070667_100000258_pt1 | contig 60353 bp, 48 predicted proteins | sample KBSS33metaG_FD_64659 | JGI IMG/M metagenome (GOLD analysis project Ga0070667, IMG submission 64659) | Switchgrass rhizosphere microbial communities from Kellogg Biological Station, Michigan, USA - KBS S3-3 metaG | ecosystem: Host-associated > Plants > Roots > Rhizosphere > Soil ...
CAGGCTTGCGCCCATTGTCCAATATTCCCCACTGCTGCCTCCCGTAGGAGTCTGGACCGTGTCTCAGTTCCAGTGTGGCTGATCATCCTCTCAGACCAGCTACGGATCGTCGCCTTGGTGAGCCATTACCTCACCAACTAGCTAATCCGACATCGGCTCATCTTATCGCGTGAGGCCTTGCGGTCCCCCACTTTCACCTTTCGGTCTTATGCGGTATTAGCGTAAGTTTCCCTACGTTATCCCCCACAATAAGGCAGATTCCGATGTATTCCTCACCCGTCCGCCGCTCGCCACCAGTATTGCTACCGTGCTGCCGCTCGACTTGCATGTGTTAGGCCTGCCGCCAGCGTTCACTCTGAGCCAGGATCAAACTCTTCAGTTGAAATTGCAGACTTCCGGGCCGAAGCCCTTCGGTCAAACTTTTGAGTGTGAACCAAGCTTGCGTAAAACATTGCTGCTTTGACGTTTGCTTAGGACGCACTTTGTATCGATGGACTTTCATCCACCACAAGGCGCCCACACAAGTTACCTGCGCACACTGTCAAAGATCAAAGGCTTGCGAGGTCTTCTTCACCTCGCGCCCCAGGACATTTCGTCCGAGGGAGCCGCGTACTATACATCCAATTTCCTGACCGTCAACACCTCGAAGAAACTTTTTTTCGAGGCGCCCCGGTCGGGACCGGAGGTCTTCGATGGCGCCGGCGAGGCCGTGTCATCGAAGGGGCGCGCATCTTAACTGCAATCTGGAATTCGTCAACACCCTTTTGAAACTTTTTTCGGGTGCCGGCGGAACCGGACTTTCCTTCATCGCCCCGGCGTTTCGCCGAGTCATCGAAGGGGCGCGCATCCTACCTGCAATCTGGAATTCGTCAACACCCTTTCGAAACTTTTTTCGGGCGCCGGCGGAACCGGACTTTTCTTCGTCGCCCCGGCGTTTCGCCGAGTCATCGAAGGGGCGCGCATCCTACCTGCAATCTGGAATTCGTCAACACCCTTTCGAAACTTTTTTCGGGTGCCGGCGGAACCGGACTTTCCTTCGTCGCCCCGGCGTTTCGCCGAGTCGTCGAAGGGGGGCGCATCCTAGCCGCAAACGAGAATTCGTCAAGCCCCGGTCGCGACTTTTTTCGCGCGAATCGAGATTGCGACACGGCAGAGCGCGCGCTGCTCCCTTGCAGCAGCAGCGTTCGATCGGAAAGCCGCTCAGCCGGCGACCAGGCGCACGCGCGCGAACGCACGCTTGCCGATCTGCAGCAGGTGTTCTCCGCCCGCCGGCCATGCGCGCTCGCGATCCTCGATCACGTCGCCGTCGATCCGCACGGCGCGCTCGGCGATCTTTCGCGTGACTTCCGAATTGCTCGACGCGAGCTTCGCTGCGACGAACATCGGGGCGACGCGTATGCCCTCGGCAGGCACCGTGACGTCGAGCAGCGGCAGATCGACATCGACACGCTGCTCGCGCACCAGCGCCGTCCATTGCGCGACCGCCTGCTCGGCCTCGGCCTCGCCGTGGAATCGCGCGGCCAGCTCGCGCGCGAGCGCGGTCTTGGCATCGCGCGGGTGCAGCCGGCCGGCCGCCACGTCGTGCTTCATCGCTTCGATCTGGGCCGACGTCCGCTGCAGACTGAGCAATTCGTACCATCGCCACATGAGTTCGTCGCCGATCTTCATCGTCTTGTTGACGATGTCGATCGCCGGCTCGTTGATGCCGATGTAGTTGCCGAGCGACTTCGACATCTTGGCGACGCCGTCGAGCCCCTCCAGCAGAGGCATGGTCAATACGATCTGCGCCGGCTGCCCGGCTTCCTCCTGCGATTGCCGCCCGACCAGCAGATTGAACTTCTGGTCGGTGCCGCCGAGCTCGACATCGCAGCGCAATGCCACCGAGTCGTAGCCCTGCACGAGCGGGTAGAGGAATTCATGGATCGCGATCGACTGCTGCGCGGCATAACGCTTGGCGAAATCGTCGCGTTCGAGCATCCGCGCGACCGTATGCTTGGCCGCCAGCCGGATCATGTCCGCCGCGCTCATGCGGCCGAACCATTCCGAATTGAAGCGCACCTCGGTGCGTTCGCGATCGAGCACCTTGAAGACCTGCTCGGCGTACGTCTTCGCGTTCGCCTCGACGTCCTCGCGCGTCAGCGGCTTGCGCGTGACGTTCTTGCCGGTCGGGTCGCCGATCATCCCGGTGAAGTCGCCGATCAGGAAGATCACCTGGTGACCGAGGTCCTGGAACTGGCGCATCTTGTTCAGCAATACGGTATGCCCGAGGTGCAGATCCGGCGCCGTCGGGTCGAAACCCGCCTTGATGCGCAGCGGCCGCCCGAGCCGCAGCCGCGCCTCGAGCTCCTCACGCTTGATGATTTCGTCAGCGCCGCGGCCGATCAGGTCGAGGGCGTCCTGGATATCGCTCATATCGCTCCTTGCGCCGCGCACATAAGGGTGCCGACACGCGCATTGCACGGTCGCTGTACTGCAGCAATTCCGGCAGGCGCGGCACCGCAAAAACGGGCGTCGCGGTTAATATTTTGTTAGTGAAAGATTGCTCGCAAGCCCTTGTCCCGATTGGGATTGACGGCACCTGCGCAACGCATTTATGGTACCGCGCTATTGACCGGAACGCGACCTGTGACCGACCTTCGCAACGACTTGAAATCCGTCCGCCACAAGGCTCGTCGTCTCGCGATCCGGCGTCATACCCAGCGCAAGCATTTCCATTTCTATTCGCGCTGGTCGAGCTGGACGTTCGTACAGAACATCGCCGCGTCGCCGATCAGCTGGCGCGCGGAGCACTGGATCCTCGGCGGCGTCGCGTTGCTGCTGACCGCCCTGGTCGGCATCGTGATCCCGACGTGGGCGAACGCGACGCGCCATGATCCGGCACCGACACCGTACACGACAATGGCACTGGATCTCCCGCAGCTGCCGCCCGGCGCGGAAGCCGATCCGACCATCGGCGCCTACGGTCTCGACGCGCAGCCGGATTGGCATGTCGTCAACGTTCGCGCCGGCCAGTCGCTGTCCGACATCTTCCGCGAGCAGGGCCTCGGCCCGAACGACCTGCAGCGCGCGCTCGACTCGCAAGGCGACGCCTCGGCGCTCCGCCACATCCGACCCGGCCAGGAGTTCGCGTTCGCGCTCGACCAGGACGGTACGCTCAGCGCGATGCGCTTCGAGCGCGGCGATGCGACACGCGTCGTGCTGCACTTCGGCGCCGACGGCGTCAGCGAGACGACCGAAGATCGCGCCGTCGAACGCCGCACCGAGGTCGCGCACGGCGTGGTCACGCGTTCGCTGTTCTATGCCGGCGAGCAGGCGGGCCTCAGCGACGCGATGGTACTGAAGCTCGCGAACGCCTTCGGCTACGACATCGACTTCGCGCAGGACCTGCGCGAGGGCGACAGCTTCAGCGTGATCTACGACGAGGTCTACCGCGAAGGCGAGCATCTGCGGGACGGCGACATCATCGCGGCCACCTTCATCAACCAGGGCAAGCGCTACACCGCCGTGCGCTACACCAATGCCGACGGCGAGACGATGTTCTACAACGAAGCGGGCCGCCCGCTGCGCAAGTCGTTCCTGCGCACGCCGGTCGAGTTCACGCGCATTTCCTCGACGTTCTCCGTCGGCCGCATGCACCCGATCCTCGGCTACATGCGCGCGCACAAGGGCGTCGACTACGCCGCACCGACCGGCACGCCGATCCGCGCCGCCGGCGACGGCCGCATCACGTTCCGCGGCTGGAGCTCCGGCTACGGCAACTTCATCACGATCCAGCACAACAGCCAGATCAGCACCGCCTACGGCCACATGTCGCGCTTCGCCGGCGTGCAGGTCGGGCAGAAGGTCAGCCAGGGCCAGACGATCGGCTACGTCGGCATGACGGGCCTCGCGACCGGCCCGCACCTGCACTACGAATTCCGCGTCAACGGCGAACATCGCGATCCGCTGACAGTGACACTGCCGGCTGCCGAACCGCTGCCGGCGACGCAGCTGGCGCAGTTCCGCCAGAAGATCTCGCCGATGCTGGCGAAGCTGAAGACGGTCGACGACATCCAGCTGGCACGCGCCGGCAACTGACTCCCGCGTCGTGGCGACCGCGCCGTCGCTCTACCTCGGACTGATTTCCGGCACGAGTGCCGACGGCATCGATGCCGCGCTGGTTCGGTTCGAGCCGCACCTGCGCGTAGTCGCCGCGCGAACCACGCCTTATCCTGAGACGCTGCGCGCGCGCGTGCTCGCGCTGGCCACGTCGAATGCCACGATCGCGCTCGACGACTACGGCCGTCTGGACGTCGAGATCGGCGAATACTTCGCCGCCGCCGCCGAGGCCCTGCTGCACGAGGCCGGTGTCGGCAAATCCGACGTCGCCGCGATCGGTTCGCACGGGCAGACCGTCCGCCACCGCATCGGCGGCGCGCACCCGTTCACCTTGCAGGTCGGCGATGCGAGCGTGATCGCCGAACGCAGCGGCCTGCTCACGATCGCCGACTTTCGCCGCGGCGACGTCGCGGCGGGCGGTCAAGGCGCCCCGCTGCTGCCTGCATTGCATGCCGCGGTCTTCGCCGACGCGACTGTTTCGCGCGCGATCCTCAATCTCGGCGGTATCGCCAACGTCACGGTGCTGGCCCCCGGCCGCGCGGTGGCGGGCTTCGATACGGGCCCGGCCAACTGCCTGCTCGACGGCTGGGCGCAGCGCCATCTCGGCCGGCCGCGCGACGACGGCGGCGCCTGGGCACGCAGCGGCCGCGTCGACGAGACGCTCCTCTCGCGCTGGCTGAGTGATCCTTACTTCGCGGCCGCGCCGCCCAAAAGCACGGGCCGCGAAGACTTCAATCTCGACTGGCTCGATGCGCGGCTGCCCGCCGGGCTGGCCTCCGTCGACGTACAGGCCACCTTGCTCGCGCTCAGCGCGCGCAGCATCGCCGACGCGATTCGAATGCATGCGCCGCAGACGCGCCAGGTCTTCGCCTGCGGCGGCGGCGTGCACAACGCGGCCTTGATGGACGCACTGCGCGGCGAACTCCCTGGCGCAAGCGTCGACAGCACCTCGGCGCTCGGCCTCGACCCCGACTATGTCGAAGCCGTCGGCTTCGCGTGGCTGGCGCGCGCTCGCCTCGCCGGCCTGCCCGGCAACCTGCCGAGCGTCACCGGCGCGCGTGGATCGCGCCTGCTGGGCGCGCTCTATCCCGCGCCTTCCTTGCCGATGTCGCGGTAGCGCGGCCACAGCCAGATCAGCAACGCGGTGGCTGGCACCAGCGCCAACACGGTGATCACGAAGTAGGCGCCATAGCCGACCTGCATCGCGATGCCGCCGGCGAAGATGCCGAGCACCTTGCCGGGCAGGTTCACCAGGGAACTCAACAGCGCGTACTGCGTTGCCGTGTGCTCCCGATTGACCAGCGCGGACAGGAACGCGACCGTGGGCGGCCCGAGCATGCCGAGGGTGAAGTTCTCGGCCGAAATCACCAGGGTCAACATCCATGGATTGCTTGGAAACGCGATCAGCAACAAGTACAGGAGATTGCAGCTGCCGCACAGAATGACCATCGCACACAACGGCTTCCACGGGCCCCAGCGCACGACCATCGCGCCGCCGGCGAATGCGCCGGCGATGCCGATCCAGATGCCGTAGACCTTCGTGATGGCGCCGATCTGCGTCTTGCTGAAGCCCATGTCGAGATAGAACGGCCCCATGATGCCGCCGATCGTCGCCTGCTCCGGAATCTTGAACAGCAGCAGGAACGCGAGCGTCACCAGCGCGAGCACGACACCGTAGCGGCGGAAGAAATCGGCGAACGGATCGGCAATGGCATAACGCATCGCCGTGCGCCAATCCGCCGGCATCCGATGTGTCACCACGGGCTCGCGCGCATACAGATTGGCCGCCACCGGAATCAGCATCACGGCGGCGAGCGCCAGATAAACCCAGTTCCAGCGCACGTGGTCGGCAAGGATCAAGGCGAATGCGCCCGCCGCCATCAGCGCGATGCGGTAGCCGAGCGAATACGTCGCCACCAGCGCGCCCTGCTGGTTCGGCGGCGCGATTTCGATGCGCCACGCGTCGACGGCGATGTCCTGCGTCGCGCCGAAGAATGCAACCGCGATCGTCGCGACGATGAACAGCGGCAACTGCGACGGCGTCAAAAGCGCCATCGCGATGAGCCCGGCGATCACGCCGAGCTGCGCCAGCAGCAGCCAGCCGCGCCGCTGGCCCAGGCGCGCGAAGCCGGGAACCTGCCAGTGATCGAGCAGCGGCGCCCAGAGGAACTTGAACACATACAACATGCCGGCGCTGGCGATCACCGTGATCTCGCTGAGGACGATGCCGTGTTCCTTGAGCCAGTAGGCCAGCGTGCCGCCGACGAGCAGGAACGGCAGGCCGGAAGAGAACCCGAACAGGAGCATGGTCCACGCGGCGGGCTGCGCGAACGCCTTCCAGATCGAGGGTCGCGCCGGCTTCGTTGCGGCGTCGGCCGACGGCGTGTCAGTCACGGTAGTCGACGATGTACGGCGCGTGGTCGGAGAAGCGCGGCTCGCGATGGATCGAGCAGGCCTTCAGGCGCTCGCGCAAGCCCGGTGTGGCGAACTGATAGTCGATGCGCCAACCGACATTGTTCGCACGCGCGGCGCCGCGATTGCTCCACCACGTATAGTCCTGACCCTCCGGATGAAGCGCACGATAGGTGTCGACCCACCCGAGGGAAGCGTGCGGCGTGCCGTCACTGCCGTCGTCGGAGCCGATCTGCGAGTTCAGCCACGCTCGCTCCGGCGGCAGACAGCCGGAGTTCTTCTGGTTCGAGGACCAGTTCTTGATGTCGCGCTTGCTGCGCACGATGTTCCAGTCGCCGCACAGCACGTAGTCGCGCCCGCTGGCGAGCCATTCGTCGAGCACCGGCTTGAACCAGTCCATCACCTTGAACTTGAACTGCTGGCGTTCGTCGCCGGACGACCCCGAAGGCACGTACAGCGAGACGACACTGAGCTTGCCGTAGCGCGCCTCGATGTAGCGGCCCTCGTCGTCGAACGGAGCCCAGCCGAGCGCGGTGCGCACTTCGTCCGGTTCGCGCCGCGAGTAGATCGCGACGCCGCTGTAGCCCTTCTTCGTGCTCGCGTCGCGGTAGAAACAGTGGTGTCCGTCCGGGCGGAACATCGGATCGACCAATTGGTCTTCCTGCGCCTTGGTCTCCTGCAGGCAGACGACGTCCGCCTTCTGCGGCCGCAGCCATTCGAAAAAACCCTTGGTCGCGGCGGAGCGGATGCCGTTGGCGTTGAAGGAGATGATTTTCATGGGGCTGGGAATGGGGATTGGGGAATGGGTGCAAGCCTACCCGAAGTGGCCGGATGCGAGTCGTCGTCGGGGCCATACCGCAATCCAACGGCAGCACACGACATCTCGGACTTCCTCGACACCGGCAAGGCCTGCACAATCCGATTTCCCATTCTCCATTGCCCACTCCCATGCTCCCCACCCAACGCGCCTTTCTCGACCTGGCCGTCGCCCGCAACGTGCTGCGGTTCGGCGAGTTCACGCTGAAGTCCGGCCGCGTCAGCCCGTACTTCTTCAACGCCGGCCTGTTCGACAGCGGCAGCGCGCTGGCGACGCTGGGGCGCGCCTACGCCGAGGCAGCGGCGAACGCGGGTTTCGCGTACGACATGCTGTTCGGCCCTGCCTACAAGGGGATCGTGCTCGCTGCCGTGACGGCGGCGGCGCTCGCCGAACAGCATGGCCGCGACCTGCCGTTCGCTTACAACCGTAAAGAAGCCAAGGATCACGGCGAGGGCGGCACGCTGGTCGGCGCGCCGCTCAAAGGCCGGGTGCTGATCGTCGACGACGTGATCACCGCCGGCACCGCGATCCGCGAATCGATCGCGCTCATCCGTGCGGCCGGCGCGACGCCGGCCGGAATCCTGATCGCGCTCGATCGCGAGGAGCGCGGCCAGGGCAGCCTGTCGGCCACGCAGGAACTCAGCGCCGAGCACGGCATCCCGACGGTCGCGATCGCGCGCCTCGGCGACCTCCTCGCCTATGCGGCGGACAAGCCGGAACTCGCCGCCTATCGGCAGAAACTCGCCGATTACCGCGCGCGCTACGGGGTTTGAACGCACGCGCAGCGCAGCGCGCTGCGCCTCGCCTATACTCGATGGTGGAGGGTGCCCGCATGCGCCGTAGTCACATCTCGTCCTGCCCGTTGGTCCTGGCCCTTGGCATCGCCTGGGCGTCGACAGCCGTCGCCGCCGGCTCGACCTCGAGCGGCAATCACAACCGCTACAAGTGGCACGATGCCGCCGGCAACCTGCATTACAGCGACGCGCTGCCGCCGGAAGCGGCGAAGTTCGGCTACGAAGTCGTCAGTCCGCAAGGCGTCGTCATCAAGCGCGTCGAACGCGCGAAGACCGCCGAAGAGATTGCGGCGGCCAAGGTCAGCGCCGCCAAGGCGCAATCCGAGCGTGACGAAACCGACAAGCAGAACCGGACGGATGCCCAGCTCGTCGCGGCCTATCCGACCGAAGAAGATCTCAAGCGCGCGCATGCGCAGCGGCTCGAAATCATGGATCAGCAGGTCAATGCCGCGCAGATCAGCCTGCGCAGCCAGGAACAAACGCTGGCCGACATGCTCTCGCGCGCGGCCGAGGCCGAGCTCACCGGCGTCGCGCTGCCCGGCGGGCAGGCCAAGCAACTCGCCGACATGCGCAAGCAGGTCGACGAGCAGCGCATTGCCGTCGCGCGCAAGGAAGGCGAGCGCGACCAGGCGAGTGCGCGATTCGATGCCGAAGTCGCTCACTACCGCGAACTGCAGGCCAAGGCGGCGGCGCAGCAATAATCCGCCGCGGCGACGCCCGGCGATCGAGACGAACCTCGCCTAGAACGGCAGCGGCAGCGAAGAGTCGAGCGCCTTGAGCTGCGTCCGGAATACGTCCTGAATGCGCGTCAGCGCCTGCGGCGTATCCGCATCGAAGCGCAGCACCAGTACCGGTGTCGTGTTCGATGCGCGCACCAGTCCCCAACCGTCCGGCCAGTCCGCGCGCAGGCCGTCGATCGTGGTCAGGCGTGCACCGTCGAACTTCGCGCGCTGGCGGAAGGTTTCGATGAATCGATAGTGTTCGCCCTCGCGCATCGGAATCTTCAGTTCCGGCGTCGACACGCCCTTCGGCAGCGTATCGAAGATCTGCTGCGGCGTGCGCCCGTCCAGATCGCCAGCGAGGATCTCCATCAGGCGCGCGGCGGCGTAGATGCCATCGTCGAAACCGTACCAGCGCTCGCCGAAGAAGAAGTGCCCGCTCATCTCGCCCGCCAGGGCCGCATCGGTCTCGCGCATCTTCGCCTTGATCAGCGAGTGCCCGGTGCGCCACATCAGCGGGCTGCCGCTGTGCTGCAGGATCAGCGACTGCAGGTGACCGGTGCATTTGACGTCGTAGATGATCGTCGCGCCCGGATTGCGCGTGAGAATGTCGATCGCGAACAGCATGAGCAGACGATCGGGGAAGATCACCTCGCCGCTCGGCGTGACCACGCCGAGACGATCGCCGTCGCCGTCGAACGCAAGCCCTAGATCGGCCCCGGTCTTCTTCACCGAGACGATGAGGTCCTGCAGGTTGTGCAGATCGGAAGGATCCGGATGGTGGTTCGGAAACGTGCCGTCGACATCGCAGTAGAGCGGAATGACTTCGCAGCCGATGCCTTCGAGCACGGCCGGCGCTATGGCACCGGGAATGCCGTTGCCGCAGTCGACGACGATCTTCAGCGGGCGCTCGACCTGGACGTCGTCGGTGATCCGGCGAATGTAGTCCTGGCTGACGTCGATCGTCTGCAGGCCGCCCTGGCCGTCGGTGAAACGCTGCTCGGCGATACGCCGATACAACCCCTGGATGGCGTCCTCGGACAACGTCTGCCCGCCCAGCACGATCTTGAAGCCGTTGTAGTCCGGCGGATTGTGACTGCCAGTCACCGAGATGCCGGAGCCGGTACGCAGGTGATAGTTGGCGAAGTAGGTCACGGGCGTCGGCGCCAGGCCGATGTCGATGACGTCCATGCCGGTCGAGCGCAGGCCCTGGATCAGCGCGCCGACCAGCTCCGGCCCGGACAATCGGCCGTCGCGGCCGACGACGATTTCCTTCAGGTCGCGGGAACGCGCCTCGCTGCCGATGGCACGGCCGATCAGGCGTGCGACACCGGTGGTCAGCGTCTGTCCGACGACGCCGCGGATGTCGTACATGCGGAAGATGCTCGGATCGACCTGCACGGGGGCTTCTTCTTCCCTTGCAGGTGGCGGCGGTGCCGTCTTCGCGGCGACGGGCGGGGTCGCCTCGGGTTGCTGCCTGAGCGCTTCGGCCAACGTGATCTCCTGGGGTTTCGAACGGGGGGTATGCAGTGTCGCGAGCGCGCGCTGCAGGCCAACCTGGCGCAGCCACAGTCCGATCAGGCCGGCGAGCAGGCACAGTACCGCGAGCGCGGACATCAGCAGCGCGTTGCGCGGAACGACGATGAAATACTCCGGCTCGGCCTTGCCGACGCGGAAGCTCGATCCCGGTACCGGTACGCCGAGGTCGCCGATGGAATTGCCGCTGCCGGCGCCGATGCTGTCGATGATGAAATCGCTGCGACCGTCGCCTTGACGCAGGTCGAGGCGCGCGCCGCTGAGCGGAAGCCTGCGGAAAGTCTCCAGTGCGGGCGCGAAAGGCAATCCGACGACGACGAAGGCAACGGTCTTCGTGCCGATACGAGCCGGCATCGCGACCATCAGCTTGCGGTTCTTGTCCGCGTCGAAGCGCATCTCCGCCTGCGTGCGATCGGCCTGAACTTTGGCGTGCATCAGCGCGGAGGCTTTCGCGAAACCGAGCGCTTTCAGATCGCCCGACAATACTTCGTCCAGATTCGGACCGAAGAACTGCGCTTCGTTCAATTCCGGCAGCGCCTGGCGCAACGCGGTCGCGGCATCCTCGAGCCGCGCGGCGCCGTCTTCGGCCAGCGCCTGCTGCACGGCCGGGGCGGCGAGCCCCTGCTGCACGCGCTGCACGTTCTGCTGGATCTGATCCGACAACGTCGCGACCACCTGCACGCGCACGCGATCGGCTTCGTCGGAGCCGTGCTGCACCAGCAGGAGGAGCCAGCTCTGCCAGCCCAGGAACAGGCCGAGCAGGATCATGAAGGTGGCGCCCGTCAGGGGCAGCAGAACACGCCAGTCCGGCATGAGGCGCGCCAGCCGGCCTTGAGACTTCACGCGCGCCTTTGCCGGCTTGACTTCGGACTCGACCATCGCCCACCTCCACCGATCCATCATCGCCGCGGCCAGTACGGCCGCGGCGGCACGCCGCTTCGATCAATGCCGACCGGAGCTGCCGAAGCCGCCTTCGCCGCGCGCGCTGGGTGAAAAATCCTCGACCACTTCGAACGCGGCGCGCACGACCGGCATGATCACCAGCTGCGCGATACGCTCCCCTGGCGCGATCGTAAACGCGACATCGGAACGGTTCCAGCACGAAATCATCAACGGGCCCTGATAGTCGGCGTCGATCAGCCCGACCAGGTTGCCGAGCACGATGCCGTGCTTGTGGCCGAGCCCCGAACGCGGCAGCACGATCGCGCACAGGGCCGGATCGCCGATATGGATCGCGATCCCGCTCGGAATCAATACGCTCGCCCCTGCTTCGAGCGTCAGCGGGGCCTCGATCATCGCGCGCAGATCGACGCCGGCCGATCCTTCGGTCGCCGGCGCGGGCAGCGGAAACTCGCGGCCCAGGCGCGCGTCGAGCACTTTCATCGCGATCTTCGTCATCGGCGCGCCGCACGCTGCACGGCGATGCGGCCGATCAGCTGGCGCGCGAGCTCGCGCTTGTCCGCGCGCGCGAGCTCCTCGCGGCCGTCCGGCCAGATCAGCAGCAGCGCGTTGTCGTCGCGCTCGAAACCGCAGTCGGCGCCGACACGGTTCGCCGCGATAAGGTCGAGCCTCTTGCGCTCGAGCTTGGCACGCGCATAGTCCTCGACGTTCTCGGTCTCGGCGGCGAAGCCGACCAGGAACGGCCGCTGCGGCATGGCGGCGACCTCGGCCAGGATGTCGGGGTTCTGCATCAAGGAAAGCTCCAGGCCCTGTCCGGTCTTCTTCAGTTTCTGCGGCGCCACCGCCTGCGGTCGGAAATCGCCGACTGCAGCCGCGGAGACGAACACGTCGCTGCGCGGCGCCTGCGCGACGACCGCCTCGCGCATCTCGCGAGCGCTGCGCACGTCGATGCGCGCGACGCCGGCCGGCGTCGCCAGCGAAACGGGACCTGCGATCAGCGTGACGTGCGCGCCGGCCTGGACGGCAGCCTCGGCGACCGCGAAGCCCATGCGGCCGGAACTGCGGTTGCCGATGAAGCGGACCGGATCGATGTCCTCGTAGGTCGGCCCCGCGCTGACCAGCACGCGCAGACCGTCGAGCACGCGCGGCGCGCGCGCGCCGGCGAGTTCGCCGACGATCTCGCCGGCTTCGAGCAAGCGGCCGGAGCCGAACTCGCCGCAGGCCTGACCGCCCGATGCCGGGCCGAATACGCGCACGCCGCGCTGGCGCAGCAGAGCCAGATTCGCCTGAGTGGCCGCGTGCGCCCACATCTGCTGGTTCATCGCCGGCGCCAGCGAAACCGGCGCCGCCGTGGCGAGGCACAGCGTCGTCAACAGATCGTCGGCATGGCCATGAGCGAGGCGCGCGATCAAGTCGGCCGAGGCCGGCGCGATCAAGACCTCGTCGGCCCAGCGCGCGAGTTCGATGTGTCCCATCGCCGCCTCGGCCGATTCGTCCCACAGGCTCGTGCGGACGGGATTGCCGGACAACGCCTGAAACGTCAACGGCGTCACGAAACGGGCCGCGTTCGCCGTCAGCACGACATGCACTTCGGCACCGGCGTCGCGCAAGCGGCGCACCGTTTCGGCGCCCTTGTAGGCAGCGATGCCGCCGGAGACGCCGAGCAGCACGTGCACGCCGGACAGATTTGGACTCATGTAGGAAACCGCGGACAGGACATCAGGCGGCTAGCTTACTGAAAATCGTCGCGGGCGCCGCTCTCCGCGACGCCAAACGCGCGTTAAGTTGTGCGCCATGGACGACTATCGATATTCACAGACGAGCGGCGACGAGGTCCCGTGCCGGCCCGGCGGGCTGCATGACAACCGCCCGTGCGACCCTTCGGACCTGCGCCGCCGCGGGCCGGAAGGGCGGTGTCCGTCATGAGCATCCGGGAATGGCCTTCCACGGAGCGCCCGCGCGAGAAGCTGCTCACACGCGGGGCCGGCATGCTGTCCGATGCGGAGCTGCTCGCCGTGTTCCTCGGCTCCGGGCGGCGCGGGCAGAGCGCGGTCGACCTCGGACGCGGTCTGCTGGCGACCGCCGGCGGCCTGAAATTGCTGCTCGATGCATCGGAGCGCCGGCCCGGCATCGGTGTCGTGGCGTGGTGCAGGCTCTGCGCAGGACTCGAACTCGGCAAACGCTACCTCGATGCGGAGCTGCGCGAAGGCGAAATTCTGAATGACCCGGCAGGCAGCGCCCGGTACCTCAAATCGCGTCTCGCCGGCTATCCGTACGAAGTGTTCGGCTGCCTGTTTCTCGATGGGCGTCATCGCGTGATCGCGTTCGAGGAACTGTTCCGCGGCACGATCGACGGCGCCAGCGTGCATCCACGCGAGGTCGTGCGGCGCTGCCTCTCGCTGAACGCATCGGCGGTGATCCTCGCGCACAACCACCCTTCCGGCGTCGCCGAACCGAGCGCGGCCGATCGCGCGATCACGCGGCGCCTGCGCGAAGCGCTGGGCCTGATCGACGTCCGCGTGCTCGACCATTTCGTGATCGGCGACGGCGCGCCGACCTCGCTCGCGCAACGCGGGTGGCTGTGATGCGGCGCAAGAGAAAATTTTCTGCAAGGCTCCGGCGATGCAGCACGCCGCAACCGGAGCGCCGCGCCTATACTCGGCGCGGGGCAGACGGAGCGAAGCGATCGCATCGTGATTCTCGATTTCCCGCACGCATTTCCCGCCGACGAAACCGAGCGGCGCGTACCGGACGTCGCGGCCGCGATCGCGCGGGTGGACGGTCACGAAGCCCCGTTGGAGGCCCTCCTCGCTGCGCTGCGCGAACGTTTCGCCGACCTGCTCGCCGATGCTGCCGATGTCGCGCTGTTCGATCGCAGCCTCGACGCGCTGCGCCTGGCCTACGTCCGGCTGGCGCTGCGCCACGGCCGTCTCGGCAACGATTTCCACGCGTACCACAACGAAGGCCACATCCTCGACATCTGCGACAGCCGCATCGCGCGCGTCTGCCGCGCGCACGGCCTGCAGGCGCTGGATCTGCGCAGCTGGTGCAGCCTGCTGCTGTTCGGCGCCGGGCACGACCTGCGCCAGCGCGAAGCGGCGCAGGTCGCCGGCGGCGTCGGCGCGAACGAACGGGCAAGCAGCGAGGAAACCCAGCGCATCCTCGACGTCTGCGGCTTCTCGCGCGCGGACGACGCCGATCTCTATCTCGCGAGCGAATTGACGATCGCGGGCAGCACCTTCGATGCGCGCCCGCCCGCCGGCGGCCACTTCTACAACGCCGCCGACCTGGTGCAGAGCGGCGGCGCGCTCGCCGGCCGGCTCGCCGACACGCTGGATGCGCAGCAACCGGATTGGCGCAGCGACGAACGTCTCGTGCGTGCGCAGCGGCTCGCGCTGATCGCGGCCGATCTGGACACCGCCAACGTCGCCGAACCGTTCGACAAGTTCGCACGCAGCGGCGAGAACCTGTGCCGTGAACGCGAAATGCTGAGCGGCCGGTCGCTCTGCGCCGGCGAGAGCGCGCTGCCGGTGCTCGGATTCCTGACCGATGGCCAGGACCGCTTCTTCTTCGAGCTGCATCGCTTCCAGTCCGATCTCGGGCGCGCGACGTTCGAGGCCGGCAAGCAGGCCAATGCGGCCCGCTTGAAAGCGCTGTCGATGGGCGTGCGCACGAAGATCGCGCTGCGCGGGCTGCCGTCCAACGGCGACGAGGTCATCGCCGCCTATCGGAGCACATTGGCCGGGTTGGCCTGAAAAAAAGGCAGAAACGCCGTCGAGCGTTCCTGCCGGGAGAGAGGCGGGCAAAGTCGGTGCATCCTTGCACCCCGGCACCGTGCGCATCCCGCACGCTACCACTGCTCCATCGGTCGCTTGCCCGCGTGCCGTCAATCTAAGCAGGCGATGCGACGTCTTGATGACGATCCGCAAGGTTGCCGCATCGCAAGTCCGTGCGGCGGGGCGCGGGGCGCGCGTCCCGCCGCCACGACCCCGTCACCGCGCGATGCGATGCGTCCAGCCGGCCGTCCAATCGTCGTTCGCATCGCGGAACGCGCCGATGTACGGCGCTGCGCCGAAGAACCCGTCGCTGGTGACCGAGGCGCCGCCACTACCGAGCGGCGAACCGGCCGCCGGCAGGAAGCCGTCGAGTTGCGGGTTTCCGGTCGCGTTGCCTTCGCCGGCGTCGAACAACGCCTGTGCCTTGCCGGCCGTGGTGCCGTTGCTTCCGTCGGCAACGCTCGTCGTGCAGTTCAGCCACACGTGATCGAGCGTGAGGTCGGTGCCGCCGACCAGGGCGTCCGTCGCCGCATGATCGACGAACAGGCACGCCTTGCCGGCCTTGTTGAACCCCGAGACGAGGATGTTGCTGAGATGGCCGCCGGTGCCTTCCTTCAGATGCAAGCCGTTGCCGGCGCCTTCGCCGTTGCCGATCAGGCTGACGTTGGACCAGCTCGGGATCGCGCGCGGCGAGGCGTCGTTGTTGTCGGCCTGATTGGATGCCTCGAAGCCGTTGTCGTTGCCGAGCGCAAGGCTCTCCGGCGCCCATTTCGCGTAGGCGAACTGCACCTTGCCGCTCCAGCCTTCGTCCCAGTCGAAGCCGTCGTCGCCGCCTTCGTAGGAGATCAGGTACTTCGCGTTGGCCGTGCCGCCGAACCACTCGAAGCCGTCGTCCTTGCCACGGTAGGACTGCAGGTGCTCGAGCACCGTGCCGTCGCCGACGGCCTGGAACGTGAACGCGTTGACCTCGCGGCCTTCGGTGAAGATGTAGCCGGCATAGCGCGCCTGCACGTAGCGCAGGCTGCCGGAACTGTCGTGCGCGTCGCCGCCGCCGTAGCGCAAGTCGGGATTGAATTCGCTGCGGCAATTGAACGGCGCCGCGGCGCACTTGTTGTCCGGCGCGTTGCCCGACAGCACGATGCCGCCCCAATCGCCCGGCACCGGCGTCTGGCCGGCCTTGCCATCCTTCGGGCTCGTGAAGACGATCGGTGCGTACGGCGTACCGTTGGCGAACAGCTTGGAACCCGGATTCACATAAAGATAATCCGCGCTGTCGCCGCTGCCGGTGATCACGGTGCCCGGTTCGATGGTGACCGTCGCGCTGTTCGCATTGTCGCCGCCGACGGTGACCAGTCCTTCGAGCTCCCAGGTCGTGTCGTTCGTCAGCGTCATGTCATGGGTGATCGAACCGCTCAGCACGCAGCTGCGTGGATCGGCACCGGCCGTGGAACCCGCCGGGCAGCCGGTGAACTTCTTCTTGTAGACGCAGTTCGGCGTCTCGCCCGGCGTCGCCAGGGACTGACTCGGCTGCAGCGTGAAGGAAACCGGTTGCAGGCCGGAACCCACGGCCGGCGTTACGGCCACGGCCGCTTCGCCACAGCTGGCGAATTCGACGGCGGCCGTGCCGAACACATGCTGCACCGGCTGCTCCGACGCCGACCCGGCGAACGTTCCGCCGTCGTACGTCAACAGCTCGACCGAGGTCGAGAACTCGAATTCACCGATGTCCTTGGTGCCGACGATCCACATCGTCTTGCCGTCGGTATCGTAGAGAAATCCCGACACCAGCAGCGTCTTGCTGCCGTCCGCGCGCGGCACGACATCGAACACCCAGCCGCGCGATGCGGCGCTGAGGCTGAACCAGGAACCGTCGAAGCTGTCGCTCAGCGTCAACGCCGCATGCGCCGAGCCCGTCGCCAACGCAGCAGAAATCGCCCCGCCGAGCAGGAGTCTTTTGCAAAAAGAAGTCATAGGTAGTACCCCAGTGATTGAAATGATCGTGACGCCTGCGTCGCCGTCCCCAGCACGCACGCGCGCGCGTCACGTTAGAGACGCCTTGTGACAGCGGGATCGCGCACAGATGACAGTCCCGCGCAACGGAAGAACGCGATCGCCGTGCTCAGCCCTCGCGGCCCGGGCGCCATTCCAGGCTCAGCCGCAGCTCGCGGCCGCGGCGGTACTCGCGCGTGGACAGGCCGCCCTGCGTGTACTCGACCTTGGGATCGAGCAGATTGCGCAGCCGCAGGCTCCAACGCCAGTCGTTCGCGAAGCGATGCCGGAGCTGGAAATCGAGCGCGTCGAACGATTCTTCGTAGATGTCGGGCTGCCCCTGCACGCCGACCTGCGAGATGCGCCTGCCCGAGCGATTGAACAGCAGCGTCGCCTCGAGATCGCCGTCCGGCGGCGCGTAACCGAACTGCAGATTCCACACGTAGGGCGACTGCCCCTGCATCGGCCGCGACAGGTTGGTCTGGTAGTCCGCGCTGGCCGGATCGAGCTCGACCTTGGACTTGATCCACGCGTAGTTGAGACCTGCGTGGAAGTCGTCCAGCGAAACACCCCGCCACGAGCCGTCGCCGATGAAACCGAGGCCCTTCTGCAGCTCCAGTTCGACGCCGTGGTTGTGCGCCGACCTCGCGTTGGCGAAGCTCAGCAGCGGCGATGAGCCGGGCAGGCGCAGCCGCTCGATCGGATCGCTGAAGCGCTTGTCGAAAACGCCGAGCGAGAACGAGTCGACGTCGGAGAAATAGTATTCCCAGCGCAGGTCCAGATTGCGGATCTTCGCCGTCTTGAGGGCCGGATTGCCGATCGTATCGATGTCGAGTTCGGGATCGGTATACGGCGCGCGCGACAGCTCGCGGAAATCCGGCCTCGACAGGGTGCGGCTGAAGCCGGCACGCAGCTGTGCGCTGTCGCTGTAGAGCCAGGTGAACGCCGCAGCCGGAAGCCAATGCACGCTTTCGTCGGCAGCGACGACCGGCGGCGCGTCGGGGTTGACGATGCTGAAGGTCGTCACGCTCTGCTCGTTGCGCTCGCGGCGCGCGCCGAGCGCCAGCCGGTAGCGGCCGCGGAAATTGAAGTCGGCATTCACGAAACCGGCATCGAGGGTCTGCTCGGCGGAATAGTTGTCGGTCGCGCGCGTGGTCTCGCGCAACACGAATCCGTCCGGACCGATGTTCTCCGGCGCGAGGATCGACCCGATCGGCTGCAGGTACAGGTCCGGATGGTCGATCAGCAGCGGCGAGCCGGGGGCAAGCTGGTAGGTGAACGTGCGAATTGCCGCGGCGCGATCGCGCGTCGTGCGCGCTCCGCCACCGGACAAGGCGAGCGAGGAACCGTCGTCGAACGCGAACGGCAGCATCGCCTTGACGTTGAAGTCGTGCTGCTGGTCGGCGAGTGCGCCGAACGTCTGCGAATTGGAGTCGGAACGGCGCGAGAACTCGAGCTGGTCGAGCGCGCGGTCGTAGCGGTAGCGTCGCGTATCGGGCTCGTCGCGCTCGGCCTTCGCCCAGGTGTAGCGCCAGTCCAGCTCCAGGTCGTGCAGGAGCGGGAACGCGTGGTGGCCGTTGAGCTGCTCCGCATGCAACTGGTTCTCCAGCCACTTCTGTTCGTAGAAGCGCGAGTCGACGCTGTCGAACGTGCCGTCGCTGATCTTCGCGCGGTCTTCGGTCTGGCGCAGCAGCATGCTGGTCAAGCCGAGGCGGTGGTGCATGCCGAGTTCGAGGCCGAGACCGAGAAACGCGCTCAGATCGACATTGCGCTGGGTCTGGTCAACCGATTCCTGCGCAACGGGGCTGAGGCCGGCATTGCTCGCCGCATAGACGTGGCGCTGCTCGTGCGTGTTGTCCCAGTCCTGGTTGTAGCGCAGCGCACCGATGGCGCCCAGGCGCACGTCGTCGGCGATGCGAAAGCCGTTGCCGAGGCCGAGCGAGAAGCCGGTATCCGGTCCGATCCGTTTCGAATCGATGCCGAAGCCGCGCGCGGCCAGATCGCGTCCGTAGGTCTGCAGCTGCTCCGGCGTGGCGCCGTCCGGATTCGCGCTCGATTGCGGACGCAGGTAGCGTCCGCCCGACGTCGCTTCGGCGAGCGAATCGGGCATCGCACGCGCGCCGTCGTCGTAGCCGGTCCAGTCCTCGCCGCCGCCGCGATAGCGCAGCCCCTCCTCGCCGGTGGTGCCGTCGGCGTAGCCGAGCGTTCCCTGCAGGCGGAAGAACCCGCTGTGCGGCACCTCGCGCGTGCGCAGCTGCACGGTGCCGCCGCCGAACTCGCCCGGCATGTCGGGCGAGTACGCTTTCTGCACGATCACGCCGTCGAGCAGCTCGTTCGGGAACAGGTCCAGCGGGACCACGCGGCGCGTGTAGTCCGGGCTCGGAATCGGCGCGCCGTTCAGCAGCACGCTCGAATAGCGCTCGCCGAGGCCGCGTACGTAGACGTACTTGCCGTCGACCAGGGTCAGTCCGGTGACGCGCTTGAGCGTCGTCGCCACGTCCGAGTCGCCGGTACGCGCGATCTGTTCGGCACCGATCGCCTCGCTGACGACAGCGGCGCTGCGCCGCTCGTCGAGGTACAGGGATTGCGCGCCGCTCGCATAGCGGCCCCGCACCGTGACGCCCGAAAGCTGGCTCGCCGCGGCGGAGCCTTCGACCGCAGCAGCCGTCGCCGCCGCGCCGAGCACGATGTCGGTGACGACCGCAGGGCCCGCTTCGACGCGCAAGCCGTCGCGCACCGAGGTGCCGTGGCCTTCCGCGTCGGCGGCCACGCCGTATTGGCCAGGCGGAAGCTCGATCCGGGCCTCGCCGTGCGCGTCCGTCGCCACTTCGCGCGTGATTTCGCTGCCGCTTGCGGTGGTGCCGAGCACGTGGATCTTCGCCGCGACGCCGGCGCCGTCGGGCGAGCGCACGCGCACCAGCATGACCGCCGCCGACTCGGCCAGCAGTTCGTCCTCGGACGCGGCTCCGGCATGCAGCGCATGCGCGGCGATGAAAAGAAAAGCAACAACGGCAGCCGGCAGGCGCAGGCCTTGAATCATGGACTTCCCCAGTTTTACGCGCCCCCAACTCCCCAGCCGGGCCAACGCAATCATTCGAACTTAGCCGGCCCGCTTTACCGTAGGATGACGCCGCGGTCGCGCTGCCGGCCGAAATTCCGCGTCGTGCGGCGCACTTGCCTTTACAATAGGCGGCTTTTCCAGCGGCTTCCGGCGTGAAAGAACAACTCTTCGATTCCGTCCACCATGCGCTGCGCGCCTTGCACGCCGACGGCACCTTGCCGAACGCCGACGCGCCGGCTTTCGTCGTCGAGCGCACGAAGAACCGCGATCACGGCGATTTCGCCACTAACGTCGCCCTGCTGCTGGCCAAGGCGGCCGGCAAGAAGCCGCGCGACCTCGCCGCGGCGCTGGTCGCCGCGCTGCCCGCGCGCGCGGAGATCGCCAAGGTGGAGATCGCCGGCCCCGGCTTCATCAACTTCTTCCTGAGCCCGGCGGCCTACCAGCGCGAAGTGCATGCGGTGCTGGAGCGCGGCGCGGACTACGGCCGCAACGACAGCGGCCGCGGCCGTACGGCCGGCGTCGAGTTCGTTTCGGCGAACCCGACCGGACCGCTGCACGTCGGCCACGGCCGCAACGCCGCGATCGGCGACTGCATCGCGCGCGTGCTGTGGGCGAACGGCTGGCATGTCGTACGCGAGTTCTACTACAACGACGCCGGCGCGCAGATCAACAACCTCGCGCTCTCCGTGCAGGCGCGCGCGCGCGGCATCGAACCCGATGCACCGGCGTGGCCCGCCGACGGCTATCGCGGCGACTACATCAAGGACGTCGCGCGCGCCTACCTCGATCGCGAATCCGTGCACACCGACGGCGTCGATGTGGTCGGCGCCGGAGACCCCGACGATCTCGACGCGATCCGCCGTTTCGCGGTCGCCTACCTGCGCCGCGAACAGGACCTCGACCTGCGCGCGTTCGGCGTCTCGTTCGACGTGTACTTCCTCGAGTCCTCGCTGTACGACGACGGCAAGGTCGAGGAAACCACGCGCGAACTCGTCGCTCAGGGCCACACCTACGAGGAAGGCGGCGCGCTCTGGCTGCGCACGACCGACTTCGGCGACGACAAGAACCGCGTGATGCGCAAGTCCGACGGCAGCTACACCTATTTCCTGCCGGACGTCGCCTACCATCGCAGCAAGTGGCAGCGCGGCTACGAGCACGCGATCACCGTACTCGGTTCGGACCACCACGGCAGCCTGGCGCGCGTGAAGGCAGGGCTGCAGGCGCTCGACGCCGGCATTCCGAAGGGCTGGCCCGAGTACATGCTGTACCAGATGGTCACCGTGATGCGCGGCGGCGAGGAGGTGAAGCTCTCCAAGCGCGCCGGCAGCTACGTCACACTGCGCGACCTCATCGACGAAGTCGGGCGCGATGCGACGCGCTATTTCCTGATCGCGCGCAAGTCCGACTCGCAGTTGATCTTCGACATCGACCTCGCGCGCGCGCAGACCAACGACAACCCGGTCTACTACATCCAGTACGCGCATGCGCGCGTCGCCAGCGTGATGCGCCAGCTGGCCGAGCGCGGACTCGGCTGGAACCAGCGCAACGGCCTGGCCACGCTCGACCGTCTCGACGACGAACATGCGCAGGCGCTGCTGGTCGAACTGTCGCGCTACCCCGAAGTCGTCGAGAACGCCGGCGAGCATCTCGAACCGCAGCTGATCGCGACGTACTTGCGCGAACTGGCCGCGGCGTTCCACGCTTACTACAACTCGCAGCAGTTCCTCGTCGACGACGCGGACCTGCGCGACGCGCGCCTGACCTTGGCCGCCGCCACGCGCCAGGTGCTCGCGAACGGACTCGATCTTTTGGGCGTCTTCGCGCCGGAGAGCATGTAATGGCTGCAAAGAAGAACGGGCGTCAGGCGACGCGCGGCGGCAACGGCAATGCCAAGCCAGCATGGCTGTGGGTGCTGGTCGGCATGTTGCTCGGCATCGGCCTGATGCTGCTCGTGCTGGTCAAGGACTGGGCGCCGTTGCTGCGCAAGAAGAACCTGCCGCAGCCCAACCCCGAGGCGACCGCGCCGCGCGAGAGCGAACCGCCGGTCGCCGAAGCGAAGCCGCCGAAGAAGAACTACGACTTCTACCAGGTGCTGCCGGAAGCCGAAGTCGTGATCCCGGATGCCGAGCTGTCGGCCAAAGCCAAGGCCGAACAGCAAGCGCAGGCGCGCGCGAATGCCGCGACGCCGCCGACCGCAGCGAACCCGACGCCGGCCAGCGGCACGCCGGCAACGCCGTCGACCGCGGGGCGCTACATCCTGCAGGCCGGCTCGTATCCGGACCCGAAGGCCGCCGACGAGGCGAAGGCGAAACTCGCGCTGGCCGGTTTCAGCGCGCAGATCCAGCCGGTCACGATCAACGGCAAGACCTGGCACCGCGTGCGCGTCGGCCCCTATGCCAGCGCGAGCGACCTGGAGTCGGCCAAGAAATCGCTGTCCGACAACGGCATCAGCGCGATCGCGTTGAAGGAACAGCCGGCGCAGTAGGGCGGCCGCTCTCGTTCGACATGGTTCTTGCGAACGTGGAAACGCCTTATCGGCGAAGCTGATCGATCCAAGGCGTCGCATCGTCACGAAAATGGATTCCCGCTTTCGCGGGAATGACGTCGATCGGCGGTGACGTCGATCGGCGGTGGAGAGAGTCGGCTTCCTTCGCAGAAGACAAGACGAAGCCCCTTCCAGTCCAACCCGACGTCATTCCCGCGAAAGCGGGAATCCATTTTCAGCCGTACAACCATCGAATCGCCCCGCTGAACCGTCATGACGGCGCGGCGCCGGCTCCTGCTCAGGGCCCTTCGAACCCGTTGCGGAAAATGATGTCGGCGCTGTCGACGAGGAACGTCGCCGTCACCGCACAATCGGCCGTCACCGGAGCGGTCGTGTACGTCGTCGCGACGAGCGTTCCGGCGCAACCGTCGACGCTGCCGATCGCATAGCCCGGATCGGGTTGCACGGCGAAGGCGGTCGTATCGCCGTCGTTGATCGTCTGCGGCGTCGACGGGGCGATCGATCCGTGGCCGACGACGCCCGGCGTGACCACGTGCGTGATCGCGGTCTGATCGGAGTGGAAGCGGTAGACCGTGTTCTCGGCGGTATTGGCCACATACAGGTTGCCGGCCTCGTCCTCGCCGAAACCCGAATACGTGCCGTAGCCGTTCGCGTCGTTGCGCCACACGGTGTAGCCCCACTGCCCCTGGTCGTCCGGCTTGGCGAAGAAGATCTCGCTCGAGCACGAGTCGGCGAAGACGTACATGCCCTGGAACGCGGGGATCGGACCGCGGAATCGATAACCGCCGGTGACCGCGCAACGGCCGCTCGCGTGCGTGTACTCCAGCAGCGGCAGCACGTTCGCCGGCAGCGGCGGCGTGCAGACCTGGCTGGAATTGAAGACGGACGTGCCTTCCATGCAATGCCAGCCGTAGTAGACCGGCTCGCTCGATCCGGCGACGCGCAGATTGATCTCTTCCCAGTGATCCTGGCCGACGTCGCCGATCCACAGGTCGCCGGTGGCGCGATCGAAACTCCAGCGCCACGGATTGCGGAAGCCGTAGAGGTAGGTCTCGTCGCAGGTTTCGCTCGAACCGACATAGGGATTGTCCGCCGGGATCGCGTATTCGGCGGCGACGCCGGTCGCCGTTCCGCACATCTCGGGCGTCGCGATGCCGCCGCGCGTGTCGACGTCGATGCGCAGCATCTTGCCGCGCAGGAAATACTGCGTGCCGCTGCCGCTGCCGCAACTGGTCGAGGTGGTGTCGTTCGGCTTCTTCCACAGACATTCGGCCAGCCAGTGCGTGCCGCTCTCCTGTCCGCCGTCGCCCGAGGACATGTACAGATAGCCGTCCGGACCGAAGTGGATGTCGCCGCCGTTGTGGTACGACGGCGGCGAGTTGTCGGCCAGGCGCATGACGACGGTCGCCGTCGGATTGGCGACGTCCGCATCGGCCGACACGGTGTAGCGCTCGAGGACCTCGTCCGGCCCGCTGCCCAGACACGTGCCGGCCGGCGTGCAGCCGGGTGGACGCATCGAGACGACATAGAACTCGTCGTTGTGCGGCAGGCCCGGCTTGCCGTAGTTCGGATGGAATGCGAGGCCGAGCAGACCGCTGGTACCGCCGCTGCCGGGATAGGTCACCGGCACGGTCAGGAACGGCGTCGCCAGCAAGGTGCCGTTCTTGATGACGCGGATCGTGCCGGCCTGGCTCATCACGAACAGGCGTCCGCTGCCGTCGTTGGGAGCGCGCACGCCGATCGGCGCCTCGACCTGGTCGGTGACCGTCTCCAGCGTCAGGTCCGCCGGCACGCTTTGCGCCGAGGCCAGCGAAACGCCCATCGCCATCGAGATCGCGCACAGCCCCGCAGACCTTCGCAGCATGATTCCCCCGTGTGCCTGATGCAGGCGTTCGCCGCCGCGAGGCGGCAGGCATTCAGTCGAAGCCGTCCTCGAAGATCAGGTCGGTCGAACTGTCCGAAACGAAGCGATACACCCTGCCGCCGCCGTCGGCGACGTACAGATTGCCGTCGTCGTCTTCGCCGAACGCGTAGGTGCTCATCGAAGGCGTGCCGCCGAGCGTTTCGTACGTCCACGGCGAGACGTTGGCACCGGCATCGGCGACGACGTAGATGCTGCCGCTGCAGTTGTCGCTGAACAGGTACTGCCCGCGCAGAGGCGCGATCGGGCCGCGATAGACGTAGCCGCCGGTCACCGCGCAGCCGATCGAATGCGAATAGTCGAGCTTGGGCGGCACGCTGCCGGCAGGTCCCGTGCAGCCGAGCGAGCCGCCGGGATACGTGTGGCGGCCTTCGCAGGCGTTCCACTGGAAATTCTGGCCCGCGCTGCCGGCCGGCTGGAAATCGATTTCTTCATACGTGTTCTGGCCGACATCGCCGATCAGCATGTCGCCCGTCGCGCGGTCGATGCTGAAACGGTAGGGATTGCGAAATCCCCAGTTGAAGATCTCCGCACAGTCCTGCGGGTGCGTGGACGCGTCGGCGAACGGATTGCCCGGCGGAATCGCGTAGGGTGCGGGTTGCCCGGTGCCGACGCCGCAGAAGTTCGCCGGCGCGGAGGCGGTGGTGCGATGGACGTCCAGACGGATGATCTTGCCGAGCAGGTAGTAGGTCGGACCCGAGCCGCCGGTCGAACGGCAAGACCCCGGATCATTGTCGGCCTTCTTGCGGCCGGTGCATTGCGCGAACCCGTTCGGATCGCCCTGCACGCCGCCGTCGCCCATCGACCAGTTGAGATAGCCCTGATGATCGAAATGCAGATCGCCGCCGTTGTGGTTGTCGGCGATGTCCGGCACGCGCAGGATGACTTCGCCAACCGGATTGGCGACATCGGGATTGCCGCCGGAGACCGTGTAGCGTGCCAGCACCTGATCGTCCGACGCGCCGAGCTGCGATTGGCCCGAGGGTGCCGTGTAGGTCACGTAGAACGTGCCGTTGGCGTCGAAATCCGGATCGAACGCGAGGCCGAGGATGCCCTGCTCGCTGTTGCAACTCGTGGCGATCGAGACGAACGGCGTGGTCAGGAGTGCGCCGTTCTTGACGATGCGGATGCCGTCGCAGCGCTCGATCACGAACACGCGCCCGCTGCCGTCGTCGCCACTGCGTACCGCGATGGGCTGATCGAAGGTCGTCGTCGTGCCGGGCCAGCGTTCGAGCCGCAAGTCCGCCGGCGTCACCGCCCAGGCCTGCAGCGTGCAGGCCGCCAACATCAATCCCCACCATCCGAATGCTTTCATGGTCGCTCCCCAGCGCCACCCAGTGCACGGCTTTCTAGCACGGCCGAGGTTAGATTTGCATTCGCTGGCGGCTGTCCTCGACATCCGACGGCCTTGGCCGCACCGCGATGCCGGTCATCAATTGCGGCGGGGCCTCGGCGTAAGATGCAGGCCCCTGAACGACGCCGCGGCGCTGCCGCTGTCGACCCTTCGGAGAGCCGATGAGCATGAATACCCTGTTGCGTGCAGGCGTCCTCGCCACCTGCTTCGTTCCGATCGCCGCATCCGCCGCCGACTGGCTGCAATGGGGCTACGATCCTTCGCACAGCGCCAACAATCCGGACGAGACGACCATCACGGCCGACAACGTCGCGCAATTGACGCGGCGCTACCAGATCACGATGTCGGCGAATGCCAACGTCGCGCCGGTGCTGGCGAGCGCGGTCACCACGGCCGATGGCATGAAGGATCTGCTGTTCGTCACCGCGCAGAACGGTCGTCTGACCGCCTTCGACGCGGCCGACGGTTCGATCGTGTGGTCGGCGAACACGAGCGGCACGTCGCCGACCGAAAGCGCGCCTGCGATCGATCCCAATCGCACGTTCGTCTACAGCTACGGCGTCGACGGCAAGGTGCACAAATATCAGATCGACGACGGCACCGAGATTACCGACGGAGGCTGGCCGCAGATCGCGACGCTGAAGCCGAGTGTCGAAAAGGGCGCATCGGCGATATCGTTCGCGAGCAGCGGCGGCACCACCTATCTCTACGCGGTCAACGACGGCTACATCGGCGACGGCGGCGACTATCAAGGCCATCTGACCGCGATCGATCTTTCCAACGGCGAGCAGAAGGTGTTCAACTCGCTGTGCAGCGACATCACCATCCACATGGTGTTGAACGGCAATGCCGGCACCACCGACTGCAGCGAACGCCAGAGCGGCATCTGGGGCCGGCCCGGCGCCACCTACGACGCAGCCACCGATCGCATCTACATCACGACCGGCAACGGCCTGTTCGATGCGAATACCGGCGGCTTCAACTGGGGCGACAGCGTGCTCGCGCTGCATCCGGACGGGAGCGGCGCCGGCGGCGGCCTGCCGGTCGACAGCTATACCCCGACCAACTACAGCCAGCTCGACGGCCAGGACGTCGACCTCGGCTCGGCCTCGTTGTCGATCCTGCCGGTGCCTGGCAACAGCTCCGTACAACATCTGGGCCTGCAGACGGGCAAGGACTCGAAGCTGCGCCTGATCGACCTCGACGACATGAGCGGCACCGGCGCGCCGGGCGGCGTCGGCGGTGAAATCCAGCTGATCGATGTGCCGGTCAGCGAATTCTGGATGAAGACGCAGCCGGCGATCTGGGTGGACCGCAACGGCGACGGCGCGACCTGGGTCTTCATGGCGAATGGTTCGGGCCTCTCCGGCCTCAAGCTGGTCTTCGACGGATCCAATCGCCCGTCGCTGCTGTCGACCTGGACCAAGACCTCGGATGCGACCTCGGCCATCGTCGCGAACGATGTGCTCTACCACGCCGGCTCGTGCTCCGGCGGCACCTGCCTGATCGCGCGCCGCCCGCTCACCGGCGAGGTGTTGTGGACGTCGCCGACGATCGGCAGCCTGAAGTGGCAAAGCCCGATCCTGGTCAACGGCGCGCTGTACATCGCAGCCGGTACCAAACTGCAGCGTTTCGACCTCGGCGATGGCGGTGTCACGCACACGGTGACGCCGGAGGCCGGCGATCACGGCAGCATCGCGCCGAGCACGCCGCAAACGATCGCCGACGGCGCGACCACGAGCTTCGCGATCACGCCCGACGCCCACTACGCGATCGACTCGGTCACCGGCTGCGGCGGCACGCTCGACGGAACCAGCTACACGACGGCGCCGATCACGGCCGACTGCACGGTCAGCGCGAGCTTCGTCGCGATCACGCACATCGTCACGCCGATGGCGACCGCCGGCGGCAGCGTCGATCCGGCCACGCCGCAGACAGTCGTCGACGGCGCGACGACGAGCTTCACGATCACGCCCGACAGCGGCGGGATCACGTTCGATGCGAGCGGTTGCGACGGCACGCTGACCGGTTTCGTCTACACGACCGCGCCGATCACCGCCGACTGCATGGTGACGGTCGCGTTCTCCGGCGACGACTGGATCTTCCGCGACGGGTTCGAGCTGCCGACGCCTTGAAACGGCCGCGCCGGGGCATCGGCGCGGCGAAGACGCGGCACCGCCGCGCGGCGAGGAAACGCGCGCGGCGTGCGGCAATGCGCTTCGGGCTTTCGCACGACCCGTTCGCCGTCGTCTCCTGTAACGATTTCCTTCCAACGCGGCCGTACACTGCGCCGCTCTGATTTCGCTGATCCGTTCACGTTCGCGACCGCCGTCCGAACGGATCATCCCGACCATGGGGCCCATTCGCGGCCCCGCACGCTGATGGAGAAACTCGAGATGTTCAAGAAGAAGGCACTGGGCGTGGCGCTGGCTGCGGCCGCGATCACGGGGTCGGCCTCGGCCGCCGACTGGCTGCAGTTCGGCTACGACCAGCATCACAGCGGTTTCAACGCCGCCGAAACGCTGATCTCGTCGGCCAACGTCGCCGCGATCGCCCAGGTCTACAGCGTCAGCTTGCCGCATTCCAGCGACAGCAGCCCGGTCCTGCTGAGCGGCGTCTCCACGCCGAGCGGCATCAAAGACCTGCTGTTCCTGGTCAGCAAGGGCGGCTATTTGTTCGCGATCGACGCCGCCAACGGCAGTGTTCTATGGTCCAAGCAGCCGACCTCGACCGGCGGCAACCTCACGACCGGCGCACCGGCGATCGATCCGAACCGCCAGTTCGTGTATGCCTACGGCCTCGACGGCTACGTGCACAAGTATGCGGTCGGCGACGGCACCGAGACGACGAATGGCGGCTGGCCGCAGCTGTCGACGTCCAAGCCGAACGTCGAAAAGGGCGCCGCAGGCATCGCGATCGCCTCGCCGCCGGGCGGCACCAACTACCTGTATTCGGTGACCGACGGCTACATCGGCGATGGCGGCGACTACCAAGGCCATGTCACGACCGTGAACCTGTCGACGGGGGCGCAGACCGTATTCAACACGCTGTGCAGCGACCAGAGCGTGCATTTCATCGGCAGCGGCACGAACTGCTCCTCGCGCCAGAGCGGCATCTGGGGCCGCCCCGGCGCGGTCTACGACGCCGGCACGAACCGCATCTATTTCGCGACCGGCAACGGCCAGTACAACGCGAGCACGGGCGGCCACAACTGGGCCGACAGCGTGCTTTCGCTGCTTCCGACGGGCGCCGCCGGTGCCGGCGGCATGCCGGTCGACAGCTGGACGCCGACGAACTTCCAGCACCTGCAGGATGCCGACATCGATCTCGGCTCTGTCGCGCCCGCGATCGTGCCCGCACCCGCCGGCAGCGCCGTGGCGCACCTCGGCCTGCAGGCCGGCAAGGACGGCCAGCTGCGCCTGATCAATCTCGACAACATGAGCGGCCAGGGCGGCCCGGGCCACGTCGGCGGCGAACTCCAGCAGCTGGCCGTGCCGCAGGGCGGCAGCGGCTACGGCGGCGACCTGATGCGCGAGCAGCCGGCGGTGTGGGTCAACCCGGCCGACCACTCGACCTGGGTCTTCGTCGGCAACGGCAGCGGCATCTCGGGCCTGCAGGTCGTACTCGACGGCAGCAACATGCCGACCTTGACCGCGCGCTGGACCAAGACGAACTCGTCCGGTTCGACCTCGCCGATCGTCGCCAACGGCGTGCTCTTCAACGCCGGCGACTGCACCGGCGGCAGCACCTGCGTCAGCGCGCGCAACCCGCTGACCGGCGACGTGCTGTGGAGCTCGCCGCACATCGGCGCCCTGCACTGGCAGAGCCCGATCCTCGTCAACGGCGCGATCTACGTGGTCGACAACAGCTCGAAACTGTGGAAATTCGCGGCGCCGCTCGGCGATACGATCTTCACCAACGGCTTCGACGGCTGACCGCCGGCCGGGCACGAATCCAATCGCTACATTCGCCTAACGGGCGGCCGGATAAGCTCCACCTCCGGCCGCCCACGGTTCGTTGCGCCCATTCTGGCCGTATCCGCGCGGATGCCTTTCACGTATCGCTGGAGAACCCCTTTGCTCGCAAAGACCGCCCACAGCGCATGGCTGCTCGCCGGCGCGACGCTCGCGCTCCCCGCCTTCGCGGCCGATTGGCCGCAGTTCGGACGCGACGCCGCGCACAGCGGGAACAACACGGCGGAGACCACGATCTCCGCGTCGAACGTCTCGCAGCTGGTCGCGCTGTACCCGGCGCCGGTGACGCTGCCGGCCAAGGTCGACGGCGCGCCGGTGTTCGCCAGCGGCATCTCGACGCCGAACGGCGTGCGCGACCTCCTGTTCCTGTTCGGCAGCGACAGCTTCTCCGATTTCTCCAGCACGACCGGCACGCTGATGGCGATCGACGCGGCGACCGGCGGCGTGGTCTGGTCCAAGTCGATCAGCGGCAGTGCGAGCAACAGCAGCCAGCACGCCTCCTCCTCGCCCGCGATCGACGCGGCCAAGCAGTACGTCTACAGCTTCGGGATCGACGGCTACGTCCACAAATACCAGATCGGCAACGGTACCGAAGTACAGACGTCCGGGCCGACCGGCTGGCCGCAGCAGGTCACGCTAAAGCCGGACCTCGAAAAGGTCGCCTCGAGCCTCACGATCTTCCAGTCCGGCGGCGTCGAATACCTTCACGTCGTGGTGAACGGGTACATCGGCGACAACGGCGACTACCAAGGTCATTCCGTCGCGATCGATCTGTCGGCGGGTACCCGCAAGATCTTCAATGTGATGTGCAGCGATGTGTCGACGCTGATCTCGACCGGCTGCGCTTCGCACTTCGGCGGAATCTGGGGCCGCGCCGGATCGACCTACGATGCCGCCACGAACCGCGTCTACGTCGCGACCGGCAACGGCACGTTCAATCCCCAGGGAAGCCCTCCCAGTTGGGGCGACTCGGTGCTCGCGCTCGCAGCCGACGGCGGTGGCGGCAGCGCTGCGCCATTGGACAGCTATACGCCGGACAACTACCAGGACCTGCAGGATCAGGACAACGATCTGGGCTCGACCTCGACCGCGATCCTGCCGGCTCCGGCCGGCAGTTCGGTGCAGCACGTGGGCTTGCAAGTGGGCAAGGATGCGCAGCTCCACGTGATCGACCTCGACAACATGAGCGGCAGCGGCGGTCCCGGCCATGTCGGCGGCGAGCTGCAGACGTTGGCGGTGCCGCAAGGTGGCGAAGGCATGCGCGAACAGCCGTCCGTCTGGGTCAATCCCGCCGACGGCTCGACCTGGGTCTTCGTCGGCAATCTGTTCGGCCACGGCATCTCCGGCCTTCAGCTCGGCCTCGACGGCAACAATCGGCCGCAGCTGACGGCGCGCTGGACGCAGAACGATGCATCGACTTCGTCCATCGTCGCCAACGGCGTTCTCTACAACGCAGGAACCTGCAGCAACGGCGTCTGCGTCGTCGCGCGCAATCCGACGACCGGCGACGTGCTGTGGTCTTCGCCGTCGATCGGCTACCCGCACTGGCAAAGTCCGATCCTGGTCAACGGCGCGATCTACATCGTCGACGGCGACGGCCTGCTGTGGAAATTCGGCCTCGATCAGCCGGCGGCCGATTTGATCTTCGCGAACGGCTTCGAAGGCTGAGCGTTCGCCGGCGCCGCCGCGAACGCGGCGCGCGCCATGGCTAGGGTTTGCGCTTGAGGCGTATCAGGGCCGAGATGTCTTCGTCGCCATGTCCCTGCGCGAGCAGGCTGGCGTAGTCGGCCAGCGACTTCTCGATCACCGAGCGGTCCGTGCCTGCGGCGGCGGCGAGTTCGCGCACGATCTTCAAGTCCTTGTGCAGCAGCGCGAGCTTGAAGCCGACACTGAACTCGTTCTTCAACATCGTCGCGCCGCGCTTGTCGAGGAACCAGTTGCCGGCGGCGCCGGCGCCCAGCGTCGGCAGCAGGCGCTCGGGATCGAGACCCAACTGCTCGGACAAGGCCAATCCCTCGCACACCGCCTGCGCGATGCCGGCGACCAGCACCTGGTTGACGGCCTTCGTGTTCTGGCCGGCGCCGACCTCGCCCATGTGGCTGACCTTGGCCGCGTAGCAGTCCAGTACCGGTCGCACGCGCGCGAGCCCACCGGCGTCGCCGCCGACCATCACCGACAGCTTGCCGTTCTTCGCGCCTTCGACGCCGCCCGAGACCGGCGCATCGAGGAACGCGATGTTTTTCGCAGCGAGCACCGCCTGCGCCGAGGTCGCCGTCACCGACGAGACCGTCGAGTGGTCGACCACGACCGTGCCCGCCCGCGCATGCGCGGCAATCTCGTTCGCCCAGTGCAGCACGTCCGCGTCCGCCGGGACGCACAACGCGATCACGTCGCACATCGCGATGAGGTCGGACGCATCGACCGGCGCCGGAACGCCCAAGGCTTTTCCGGCGGTTGCGGCCTTCTCGTGCGAGCGGTTCCACACGCCGGCGAGAAGACCGGCCTTGGCCAGGTGACCGGCCATCGGCAGGCCCATGGCGCCGAGCCCGATGAAGCCGACTTTCAGTGGTGTCATCGACGATCTCCGTATTCATTCTTGTTCACGGCAAGCACGCCCCCTTCCGGCCTCCCGGCCACCTTCCCCCGCTGCGCGGGGGAAGGAACAGCGAGTGTGCTTTCGTCTTTCTCTCCCCGGAGGGCTGGAGGTCGCCGGCAAACCTCGACCCTTCTTTCCCTTCCCCCGCCTGCGGGGGAAGATGGCCGGCAGGCCGGAAGGGGGCGCTCCACCCCGTCAAGCCGTCTCGGCAAGATAGGTGTATCCGGTCAGCCCTTTCTCCAGCGCCGCTTCCAGCGTCTGCGCTTCCGCTCCGGCAACGCCCGCCGCCGCGATCTTGTCGCGATACGCCGCGCGCAGCGCGGCGAGGTCGTAGCCGACGTAGTCGAGCATCAGATCGGTCGTGTCGCCGCGACGCAGATGCGTGAACTCGTAGCCGGCGTCGGTCAGCTTCACGTTGACCGCATCGGTGTCGCCGAACAGGTTGTGGATGTCGCCGAGCGTTTCCTGGTACGCGCCGACCATGAACATGCCGAGAAGGTACGGCTCGCCTTCGCGCAGCGCATGCAGCGGCAGGCTGACGTCGACGCCGTCGGCTTCCACGTACTGGTCGATGCGGCCGTCCGAATCGCAAGTGAGGTCGGCGATGACGCCGCGCCGGTCCGGCGCGCGGTCGAGTCCGGCGATCGGCACGATCGGGAACACCTGGTCGATCGCCCAGATGTCGGGCGCCGATTCGAACACGGAGAAGTTCACGAAGTACTTGTCGACCAGCGTCTCGTCGAGATCGTCGAGTACCTGTCGATGCACGCGCTCGTCCGGCTTCAGGCGCGAGCGCACCGCGTTGATGATGGCGTAGTAGAGGTCGTCGAGCTCGGCGCGATCGGCGAGCGAAAGCTGGCCGAGCGCGTACAACGAATAGCCTTCCGCGAGCTGATACTGCGCCTCGTGATACAGCTCGGTCGGCGGGCGATGGTCGATTTCGGCGTGCGTCTCGCGCAGCCGGCGCAGCACGGCCGGCTCGTCGGCGCGCAGCGGCGGCACGGCGCCGCGCGGCGCCTGCTCGACTTCGGTCACGTTGACGACCAGCACGGCGTGATGCGCCGTCAGCGCTCGGCCGGATTCGGTCAGCACGTGCGGCGCTTTCAGCCCGTTCGCGCTGCACGCTTCGGCCAGCGCACCGACGACCGCCGAGGCGTATTCGTCCAGCCCGTAGTTGATCGAGCAGTCCGAGCGCGAGCGCGTGCCTTCGTAGTCGACGCCGAGGCCGCCGCCGACATCCATGTGCGTGATCGGCAGGCCCATGCGCGACAGCTCGACGAAGTAGCGCACCGCTTCGCGCATGCCGTTGGCGATGTCGCGCACGTTCGACATCTGCGAGCCCATGTGGAAGTGCAGCAGCTTGAGCGTGTGCGACAGTCCCGCCGCGCGCAGTTCGTCCAGCAGCGTCAGCAGCTGGCGCGGCGTCAGGCCGAACTTCGCCTTGTCGCCGCCGGAGTTCTGCCATTTGCCGGCGCCGAGGCTCTTCAGGCGCATGCGCACGCCGAGCAGCGGCTCGACGCCGAGCGCCTTCGCCTCGTCGATCACGTAGCGCAGTTCCGACGGCTTCTCGATGACGATGAAGATGTCCAGGCCGAGGCGGCGCCCGATCAGCGCGAGGCGGATGTATTCGCGGTCCTTGTAGCCGTTGCAGATCACGGTGCTGCCCTTGCGCGCGAGCGCGAGCACAGCCATCAGTTCCGGCTTGGAGCCCGCCTCGAGGCCGAAGCCGTCGGCGCCGTTCGCCGCCAGCTCGCCGGCGACGTTCTTCTGCTGGTTGACCTTGATCGGATAGATCGCGGTGTAGCCGCCGCCGTAGTCCCAGTCCGACATCGCCTTGGCGAACGCGCGCTGCAGGCGCGCGCGGCGGTCGTTCAGGATGTCGGCGAAACGCACCAACAGCGGCAGACGCGACCCTTTGCCACGGGCCGCCTCGACCAGTGCCGGCAGCGACAGCGTGGGGCCGCCCGCGCCGCGCGGCCGCACGAGCAGGTCGCCGTCGTCGCCGACGTCGAAGTAGCCCTCGCTCCAATGCGGAACGGCCCAGGTGTGACGCGCCGCGTCGGCGTTCCAGTGCTGTTCGCTCACCACGTTGCTCCCGCTCGCACGATCCAATTGCCTAGTGTAGCGAGGCGCTGCGTCGGGCGTGTGTCGGCGTCACATGGACCGGCTACAATCGCGCCCCCCTCAAGCCCTCCGCAGGTCGCATCGATGTCCGTGTCCGAGCAGCACGCTTCCGGCCAGAACGCTTCCGACAACGCCTGGTTCACCGAACAGCACGGCCGTTCGGGCTCGTCGTTCGGCTTGCGCATCAAGGAACGCCTGCACGCCGAAAAGACGCCGTTCCAGACGATCGAGATCTACGACACGACCGACTGGGGCAAGCTGATGGTCATCGACGGCTGCACGATGGTCTCCACGCGCGACAACTTCCTCTACCACGAGATGATGTCGCACCCCGCGCTGTTCACCCACGCGCGCGCCAAGCGCGTCGTCATCATCGGCGGCGGCGACTGCGGCACCTTGCGCGAAGTGCTCAAGCACGAGGAAGTCGAGCACGCGGTGCAGGTGGAGATCGACGAGCGCGTGACGCGCCTGGCGGAGAAATACTTCCCGGAGCTGTGCGAGTCGAACAACGACCCGCGCGCCGAGCTGCTGTTCATCGACGGCATCAAGTACATGGCCGAACACGAGCCGGAGTCGCTCGACCTGATCATCGTCGACTCGACCGATCCGGTCGGCCCGGCCGAGGGCCTGTTCGGCGCCGACTTCTACGCGACCTGCTACAAGGCGCTGCGCCCGAGCGGCATCCTCGTGCAGCAGAGCGAATCGCCGCTGGCGCACCTCGACCTGATCAAGGCGATGCGCTCGGCGATGCGCTTCGCCGATTTCCATTCGGTCAAGACGCTGACGTTCCCGCAGCCGGTCTACCCGACCGGCTGGTGGAGCTGCACGATGGCACGCAAGGGCGCGGACCTGACGGGTTTTCGCGAACGCGGAGCCGCCACCAAGCAGTTCGCCACGCGCTATTACAACGTGGACATCCACAAGGCGGCCCTGGCTTCGCCGGAGTTCATGCGCGAAGCGCTCGGCGACTGACGCCGCGCCGCGAAGCGCCTCATCCGCTTCGCGGCATGAGCCAAGACCGGTCCGCTACCGCGAGACCTGCCTCCCGCGCCAACGCGCGATCGCGCGGTCGGCGAGAAGGTCGGCGCGATCGAACCAGCGTGCCGCCACGCTGGATTCTTCGGCAATCAGCGCGGCGCCGAGCAGCATCGCGAGAAGGCCCGGGCCGGGCAGCACGATCATCACGATGCCGAGCGCGATGAGGCCGGCCCCCGCGGCGATGACGAGAACCTTGCGCACGAATCCGCTGCGCGATTTCCGGCGTCGATGGCGGGACTGGAAGCGCGTGCCGGCCGGCGCCGCTCGAAAGCGGTTCCAGTGGCGGCGAATGGCTTCGAACATGGCCTTCCCTCGTCGAATGGCTGTCGCGCCAGTCTCGCGCAATCGGGCTGAACGCGATGTTCAACGCCTCGCGACGAGCCGGTAGTCGGCGCCGCTGCGGTCGACGTGCAGCGGCCAGCCGTACAGGGCCGACATCCGCTCGGACGTGATCACCTGCTCCGGCGCCCCGTCGGCGAACACGCGTCCGTCGCGCAAGAGGACGACGCGTTCGATCTCGGGCACGATTTCCTCGACATGGTGGGTGACCAGCACGAGCGTGGTGCCGGCTTGCGCGAGCTTGCGCAAGGTCGCGAGGAAGCGCTGCTGCGCGGCGATGTCGAGGCCGGTGGTCGGCTCGTCCAGCAGCAGGGCGAGCGGCCGATGCACCAGCGCGCGCGCGATCAGCACGCGCCGCGCCTCGCCCGTCGACAGCGTCGCGAGCGGCCGTTGCGCCAGGTGCGCGGCGTCCGCCTGGACCAGCGCCGCGCGCGCGTGCCGGCGCATCGCGGCCGTCACGTCGCGATGCGCCGGCAGACGCTGGCTGGCGAAGTAACCGCAGACGACGGCGTCCTCGGCGATCAGGCCCGGCGCCGTCAGCAGATCGCGCTGCAGGTCCGGAGCGACCAGCCCGAGCTGCTCGCGCAGCGCGAAGACGTCCCAGCGCGTTTGCCCGAGCACTCGCACCGCAGGATCGCCGGCCCGTGCGACGGGGTACAGCTCGCGGTTGATCAGTTTCACGAAGGTCGACTTGCCGCAGCCGTTCGGACCGAGGATTGCGGTGTGCCGGCCCGCGTCGATCCGCAGGCTGACCTCGTGCAGCACCGGCTCGACGCCGCGGCAGACCGTGGCGCGGTCGAGTTCGATCAGCGCGGTCGCCGCGTCGGAGGACATGTCGTGTGAAAAATCGTGCATCGGCCGATGATGACCGAACCGCGCGGCGCAACGCCATGGCCGTCGTCGTATGCTCGGTGCTTTCCCATCGGGGGCTGCCATGAAACGTTGCGCGATCGCCTTGTTCCTGACCCTGGCCACCGGCGCGGCCGGCGCCGGCGACCGCATCACGGGCGCGCCGTTCGCGACGCGTTCGGAAGTCATCGCCCAGCACGGCATGGTGGCGACCTCGCATCCGCTGGCGACGCAGATCGGCCTCGACGTGTTGAAGAAGGGCGGCACCGCCGTCGACGCCGCGATCGCGGCGAACGCGGCGCTCGGTTTGATGGAGCCGGTTTCCAACGGAGTCGGCGGCGACCTCTTCGCGATCGTGTGGGACGCCAAGACGAAGAAACTCTACGGCTACAACGGTTCGGGCCGCTCGCCGAAATCGCTGACGCTGAAATGGTTCGAAGACAACGGCTACAAGGCGATCCCGCCGACCGGACCGCTGCCGGTCAGCGTGCCCGGCGCCGTCGACGGCTGGTTCGCGCTGCACGAGCGCTTCGGCAAGCTGCCGGTGAAGGATCTGCTCGCCCCGGCGATCCGCTACGCGCGCGAAGGCTTCCCGCTGACCGAACTGATCGCCTACTACTGGGGCGTGTCGGTACCGCGCCTGTCCAAGTATCCGGGATTCACCGAGCAGTTCACCCTCGACGGCAAGGCGCCCGTCAAAGGCCAGATCTGGAAAAATCCGAATCTCGCCAACACGCTGCAGACGATCGCCGACGGCGGCCGCGATGCCTTCTACAAGGGTCGCATCGCACACGTGATCGGCGACTATTTCAAAGCGAACGGCGGCTTTTTGTCCTATGACGATCTCGCCTCGCACAAGGGCGAATGGGTCGAGCCCGTCTCGACCAACTATCGCGGCTACGACGTCTGGGAACTGCCGCCGAACGGCCAGGGGCTGGCCGCATTGCAGATGCTGAACATCCTGGAGGGCTACGACTTCTCCAAGATCCCGTTCGGCAGCACCGAACACGTGCACCTGTTCGTCGAGGCGAAGAAGCTGGCGTTCGAGGACCGCGCCAAGTTCTACGCCGATCCGGCCTTCGCCAAGGCACCGGTCGACTGGCTGATCTCCAAGCCCTACGCCGCCGAGCGCCGCAAGCTGATCTCCGGCAAGGCGATGCTCAGCGTCGAGCCCGGCACGCCGAAACTCGACGGCGACACCATCTACATGACCACGGCGGACCAGTGGGGCAACATGGTTTCGCTGATCCAGTCCAACTATCGCGGCATGGGCTCGGGCATGAGCCCGCCCGGACTCGGCTTCATCCTGCAGGATCGCGGCGAGATGTTCGTGCTGAAGGAGGGCCACGCGAACACGTTCGCGCCCGGCAAGCGGCCGTTCCACACGATCATCCCGGCCTTCATCACCAAGGACGGCGCGCCATGGGCCAGCTTCGGCGTGATGGGCGGCGACATGCAGCCGCAGGGCCACGTCGAGATCGTCATGAACCTGGTCGATTTCGGCATGAACCTGCAGGAAGCCGGCGACGCGCCTCGCATCCAGCACGAGGGCTCCACCTCGCCCGAGGCGCAGGCCGAGGCGATGAACGACGGCGGTTTCGTCGACCTCGAATCCGGCTTCCCGTACGAGACCGTGCGCGGCCTGATGCAGAAAGGGCATTCCGTGCGCTTCGCCAACGGTCCCTACGGCGGCTACCAGGCGATCCGCTGGGACGCGCAGAACCATACCTACATCGGCGCCTCGGAAAGCCGCAAGGACGGCCAGGCGGCTGGATATTGAGCGCCGATGTCGGCTGGCGCATGCTATCGGCTGGCTTCGAGGACTTGCTGCTCATGCGCTGCCGGCTCGCCGTTTGCCTCGCCGCTGCTGCGGCAACGAACATCCACGCGTCCGCCGCAGCACCGCCAGTATCAGGCCCAAGCGACGCAGGCATGGCCGTCGACTCCGACAGCGGTGAACGGCTTTGGAGCGATTCGCAGGCAACGCTGGAACAGGAGCTGCGAGACAGCACGCACCCGCTCGATTGGGCGCTGCTGGCGAACAGTCCCGATCTGTTCGAGACCGGGCGCACCGGCGAATCGGATGAAGCTCTGTTGCGACGCGCTGCGAACGCTCTCCCGAACGAGGTGCTGCCGCAGTGGCTGCTCGCGCTGAAATCGGTCTACGGCGTCGAGGGTCCAGCGGCGACCTCCGACATCGCGAGCTTGACTCGCCTCGACGGCGATAACGCCGCATCGTGGCTGCTGGCGCTGGTGCTGGCTTCAAAGCATGGCGACGCGGACGGCATCGCCGACGCCCTGACGCAGATGGCGTCCAGTAGTCGCTACGACGACCATTTCGCCGCGTTGCTGCACGCTTGGATGGATGTCTACGACCGCTACCCGTCGGCGGCGCAAGGCGACGATCCGGCGACGAAGGAGATTGCAAGGTTCACGGCAGCCCTCGCGCGCGCCGCCGCCGCGCCGATGCCGCAATATCAGGCGTTGATCAAGGCCTGCACCCCGGGTGGCGGCGATGCGATGGACGCCGATCGCAAGGCGCACTGCATCCGCGTCGGTCGCCTGATGCTGAACGATGGTATGACACTCGTCGCGCGATCGATCGGTTTCGCAGTGCTGCGTCATGTCGGAGGCGAAGTGCCGTCCGCTGCGGACCTGCAGCAGCGCCGTGCGGTCGATTGGTATATGTACCATGCCATCGTGGCCACAGAATCCTCGGAGGGAGAGGCGGCCGCCATGAGGGCCTACGCGCAGGACTGGCGAGCCCTCGATGATGAGGCTGAAGTCATGAAACGGGCGTTGCGTAGTCGCGGACTGCCGATCGAACCACCGGCCGGTTGGGTCGCGCCGGCGCGTCAGTGACGCCGGAGACTCCGGCTGGCCCGGCTGCGGTTCGTTTCGCGGATCGGCGGTGCTGGTGTAACCTTCCTGCCACTTTGCGTACCGACGAGAGGCATTCATGCTGAAGGTCCTGGTGGCGAGTTCCAAGGGTGGCGCGGGCAAAAGCACGCTGGCGACCAATCTGGCCGCGCATTACGCGGTCGACGGCAAGAACACCGTTTTGGTCGACGCCGACCGCCAGGGTTCGTCGCTGCGCTGGTGCGAGAAGCGTTCGGCCTACCCGAACGCCGTGCTCGGCATCCCCGGCCTGCGCAAGGACTGGGACCGCCATGTTCCCGAGGACACCCAGCGCCTGATCATCGACAGCCCCGCCGGCATCCGGGCCGGCGATGTCGAAGATTTCCTCGAGAAGATCGACGTCATCGTCGTGCCGGTGCTGCCTTCGGCGATCGACCTGGAGGCGACCGAGCCGTTCCTGACGGAGCTGACCGAGCTCGGGCGCATCAAGCGCGGCAAAGTGGCCGTCGGCATCGTCGCCAACCGCCTCAAGCCCTGGACGAACGCATCCCAGCTCGCGGTCGAGGAAATGCAACGCTTTCCGTTCCCGCTGGTGACCGAATTGCGCGACACCCAGGGCTACGTGCTCGCCAACGCCCTCGGCAAGAGCATCTTCGACTACCACTCCGAACTGGTGCGCTCGCACCAGGAGGACTGGGCCAAGCTGCTGCGCTGGCTGAAGAAGCACACCTAGCCCCCGCGCCGCCGCAGCGTCCGCACGGCCGCGGCTGGCGTGCCTTAACCCGAATTTGCGCTTTCTTTGCATCGACCGCGGTAAACGGCTCGATGCCTGCGGCGTTCGATGGGAGTGCGGCCGCCGTGGCCGTCAGATCGGGTAATCCTCCCATGCGCAAGACTCTCCCCACCCTGCTCGCTTCGGCGCTGACCGGCGCCTGCGCCCTGGCCGTCGCCGGCACGGCGCTCGCCGCCGATACGTCGGCCACCGGCACGACCGCGACGACGCCTGGCGCCAAGCGCGCCCAGTTCCGCCAGCAGTTCTTCGACAAGATCGATACCAACGGCGACGGCGTCATCAGCCGCGCCGAATACCAGGCCTGGGTCGACAGCCGCTTCGAAAAGCTCGACACCAACGGCGACGGCAGCGTCGACGCGAACGAGATCGCCACGTCTCCGGCCACCGCGGCACGCGTCGAAAAGCGCGCGGAAGGCTTCGTCAAGCACTTCGACACGAGCGGAGACGGCAAGGTCACCAAGGCCGACTTCGAAGCCAAGGAAATGGCCCGCTTCGACAAGATGAGCGGCGGTGCGGACACGCTGACCGAAGACCAGCTGCGCAGCCCGCGCGGTGCGTTCAAGCATCGTGGCCCCGCGCCGCAGAGCCAGGCCACCGACGCTTCGAACGGCAGCGGCAGCTAAGCGGCCCTACCCGCCCCAGGTGTGCCCCGCCGATCGGCGGGCGGCAGGAGTCCATCGCCGCCCGCCGATCGCATGCGTGTCCGTTCGCCTGAACGAAACGGCTTGACCGCAGGCGCGGCGAATCGGGCATCATCGGCGCACCAACCGACGGAGGGAACCCGCTCATGCCCACCCGCGAGATCATCCTGGTGCGCCACGCCCATGCCGACGCCGCCACACCGGGTCAGGACGACATGGCGCGCGTCCTCAGCCTGCGCGGCGAGGCCGAAGCCGATTCGGCCGGCGCCTGGCTCAAGCAGCACTCGGCGGCACCGGATCGCGTGCTCTATTCGCCGGCTGCACGCGCGCGCGAAACCTGCGAGCGTGTGCTCTCCGCCCTCGGCTACGCGGACCTGCGCAGCGAGGCACGCATCTACGAGGCGACGCCGGCCACCTTGCTGCGCGTACTCGACGATCACGCGGACGCCAAGTCGATCCTGCTGGTCGGCCACAATCCCGGCCTGGAGAATCTCGTCGCGCTGCTGACCGAAGGTTCGTCGGATTCCGGCCGCGGCATCCCGCCGGCCGGCGTGGTCTGGCTGACGCTTCCGGCCGGCGGCATCGAACCCGGCACCGCGGAGGTGCGCCACTTCTGGTGGCCGTGAGTCGACTTCGCAGCCACTGCCGCTGCGACGGCGCTGCATCCCTCGCCGCCGTGTTCGCCGGCTTCGCGTTTGCCGCCGGGGCGCTGCTGCCTGCCCCGGCCCATGCCAATTTCGCCGACGACAGCGGCAGCGAAACCGTCAAGCTCGACGGCGCCCGCTCGGAAGTCGGCTTCACGGTCAAGGTGCTGTGGCTGGTCGGCGTCAGCGGGCGCTTCGGCAAAGTCGACGGCACCGTGCACGTCGACCGCTTCCGCAACGAGATCAGCGTCGATGCGCGCATCGACGTCGACGCGGTCAAGATGGACAACCATCGCTACGAGGAATGGGTTAAGTCGTCGGAGTTCTTCGACGTCGCCCGGCATCCGTCGATCGAGTTCAAGTCCGAATCGTTTCCGCAGTCGCGCCTGCGCAAAGGCGGCGACCTCTCGGGCATGCTGACCTTGCGCGGCATCCGCCAGCCGGTCACGTTCCAGCTGCAGCCTGCCGCCTGCGAGCGCCCGGCCTACGATTGCCCGATCGAGGTGGCCGGCACGATCCGGCGCTCCGAGTTCGACATGCGCTCGCGCCGCGGTACGCTCAGCGACAAGGTCGAGCTGCAGTTCAGCGTCTTCGCGATACCGCCGGGCGAGTCCAAGGATCCATGACGGCGCGCAGCGGATGAACGTGCTCGCGGCCTGGCGTACCGGCCTGCGAACGGCCATCGGATTGACGAGCCTGCTTGCGCTGTCGGCCTGCGGCCTCAACCGCGAGCTCGCGCGCAAGGCCGATGCGGTCGTCGCGCAGACGCGTCCGGCCGAAGTCACCTGCACGCGCGAGGATCATTGCGCGATCGATTCGCCCTACCAGGCGCTCGTGGCGCAGGCGCGCACGCAGAGCAGCGCCGACTCGCCGGCGCACTACGTCAACGTGCTCGAGCGCGGCGAGGATGCGCTGCTGCTGCGCATCCACCTCATCCGTTCGGCGCGCACCAGTATCGACATCCAGACCTTCATCTGGGCCGAGGACGACGCCGGCTGGCTCGTGCTCGACGAATTGATCGCCGCCGCACGCCGCGGCGTCAAGGTGCGCGTGCTGGCCGACCAGCTGTTCTCGCTCGACGACGTCGACTGGCTGGCGCGCATCGCGCGCGCGCACCGCAACCTCGAATTCCGCCTGTACAACCCGACGTTCGACGAAGCGGTGACCGAGCCGGTCGAATTCGCCGCCGGCATCCTGTGCTGCTTCTCCAAGTTCAACCAGCGCATGCACAACAAGCTGTTCCTGATCGACGGCGAGATCGGCATCGCCGGCGGACGCAACATCGAGAACCGCTACTTCGACTGGGACCAGGAATTCAACTACCGCGACCGCGACCTGCTGGTGCTCGGCCCGCGGACCGGCGCCGAGATGCAGGCCTCGTTCGAACGATTCTGGAGCGATCCGCGCAGCGCGCCGCTGACGCGCCTCAACGACGTCAACCAGCGCATCGTCGACGATGCCGGCACCTACAAGCCGCCGGCCGAGCCGGCCGGCGTCGACCCTGCGCGCATCGATGCCCTGCGCGCGCGCGCCGCCGACGGCGCGTACGTGCGCGAACACTTCGCCGATCTGGCCGTGCGCGTCGCGCGCGTGGACTACTTCTCCGACGCGCCCGACAAGGCGCTGCGGCCGGACGATCCGGCCGAGCTCGAATTGACCCAACGCATCAGCGACCTGCTCGCCGGCGCGCGCGAACAGGTCGTGTTCGAGACGCCCTACCTGGTCTTGAGCGCGCGGGCGCGCAAGGTGTTCCGCGACCTGTACCGGCGCAAGCCGCGCGTACCGGTGATCGTATCGACCAACTCGCTGGCGGCCACCGATGCCTTCTACGTCTATGCGCTTTCGTACAAGTATAAAAAGCGCTATCTCAAGCGCTACGGCTTCCAGATCCACGAGTTCAAGCCGTTTCCGGCCGATGCCGCCGAGTTCGTGCAGGGCTACGACACGCTCGCCGGGGGCGGCAACAGCGGCCGCTACCGGCGCTACGGGCAAACGCCGCTGCGGCGCGAGGGCGTGCGCCTGGGGCTGCACGGCAAGTCGATCGTCATCGACGACCGCGTCAGCGTGATCGGCTCGCACAATTTCGACCCGCGCTCGGACAACTACAACACCGAATCAGGCTTCATCGTCTACGACCGCACGATCGCCGGCCAGGTGCGCGCGGCTGTGCTGCGCGACGCCGCGCCACAGAACGCCTGGACGATCGCCAAGCGCCAGCGGCCCAAGCTCCTGCAGACGATCAACAACGTGATCGCCACGGCATCCACGGCGCTGCCGGTGTTCGACCTTTGGCCGTTCCGCTATGCGACCAGCTACGAGCTGAAACCGGGCTGCCGGCCGCTGCCGCCGGGCGATCCGGGCTTCCAGGCGTGCTACGAGGACGTCGGCGACTTCCCCGAAGTCGACCTGCCCTCGAAGATGATCTATACGCGCATCGTGACCGCGTTCGGCGCCGGGCTCGTCGACATCCTTTGAACCGCGCACTCGATTCCGACCGGCCGCCGGCCGGTGCAGCGGGGGCCGGCGCGGCGCGCGCGATGCCGCGATTGCTTTTTCTTGCTTTTCCACATTGACGCGACCCGCCCCCGCTGGCTAGTCTCTTCCGTCGTTTCCCGTGGAGTTGCCTCATGTCGCTCGCGATCACCATCGAACTCGGCGATGCCGACCTCCAGCATTTCATCGCCGCGATGCAGCGCGCGCAGACCGAGGCGGTGCACCTGTCGCCGACCGAGGTGACCGAGGCGGCTTCCAAGCTGCTGGTCGAGGGCCACCAGATCAAGCTGCCGAACTTCATCGCCGAGCGCCTCGGCAAGCTCGACAGCATGATCGCGATGGTCAACGACGAAGGCTTCGCCCTGCCGGACGAAGACAAGCAGCGCGTGCTCGCCTGCCTGACCTATTTCGCCAACCCGCAGGACATCATCCCGGACAACGTGCCGGTACTCGGCTTCCTCGACGACGCGATCATGATCGAGCTGTGCGTGCGCGAACTGCAGCACGAGATCGAGGCCTACGAAGACTTCGTCGAATACCGCAAGGAAGAAGCGCAGGCGCGCGGCGTCGACCCGGCCAGCCTGAAGACCCAGCGTCACGAATGGGCCGAAGCGCGCCGCGTCGAACTGATCGACCGCATGCGCAAGCGCCGCGGCCAGAGCTACCAGAGCAGCGGCGGATGGAAGCCGACGCTGTTCTCGTTCCGCGGCTGATCGCAGCCGCCGCAGCGAAAAGAAAAGGCCGCTCGCGCGGCCTTTTTCATGGGCGGCAGGCAGCAGGTTCTAGAACCCGCTGCCGCCCTGCGCATTCGCGCCGAGCGTCGCCAGCGAGGCGGCGAACACGAAGAACCCGACGATCGCGAGCGCGAGGCCGCCGATCAGCAGCACGTTCAACAGCCAGCCGTACCAGGGCATGGGCGGGCGCACCGTCGGCATCGGCTGGCCCGGCTGCACGTCGTTGAACACGACCAGCGTGCTCGCCATCATGTCGTGCAGCGCCTGCTTGCGCGCGGTCCAGCCCGCCAGCAGGTAGCCGATGTTGAGGATCAGGCCGGATACGATCTTGCCGAAATAGCGGCCGGTGGCACGGCCGAAGCCGACGCGCTGGCCGACGTCGTCGACGACCTTGATGCCCATCGCCATCTTGCCCGGCGTCGCCTGCGACTTGCTGCTCTCGAACAGCGCGAAATACAGCCACTGGCCGATGAACAGGATCACGAAGGGCACGACCATCGCGCCGACCACCGCGCCGGGGTTGATGTCGCCGCCGGCACCGATGCTGCTCATCGCACCGATGCCGATGACCGCCTGCACGACCGACGAGGCGATGCCGAGCAGGATGCCGTCGATGACCATCGCCGCGCAGCGGCGCCAGAAGCCGGCATGGATCGCTTCGCCCGCCGGCAGCGTGTACAGCTCGCCGTAGCCGTCGCTGTTCGCTTCGCTGCGCTGCGACGGCAGCGCCGTGACCTCGACCGAGGCCGAGGCGGCGTGCGTCGCGCTGAACAGGTCCGCCGCGGGCGGCAGCGGTGGCGGCGCGGCCGCCGGCGCCAGGAACTCACGGAACGGGCGCCAGATGCTGGAGCCGACTTCGGCGACGCTGAGGCTGTCCGGCCACAGCCCGTGCTCGACGCGCTCCTCCACGAGTACGCGCGGCACCGGCCCGCGCGGCGCGTTGTCGAGCAGCACGAACAGCGCGGGACGCCCGTCCGGCGCGCAGATCTCCGCCTCGGCACCGACGGCCGCGGCGCCCGCCTGCAAAGTCTGCAGCTTGCCGAGGTCGTCGCTCTGCTTGACCGTCAGCGGCGCACGCGCGATCAGCTGGTTGGCCAGCTTGTCCGGCTCCATGCGGAAATAGGCAGCCAGCGCCGGCCATACCGACTCCGGTGCATGGCCGGGCAGGACCGCGCCGGTCAGTACCAGTGCGTAGTTGCTGTTTTCCATTTCGACCTCCCCCGAGGCTGGCGTTCGGCCTAGCCTACGGCCTTTCGAGGATCGCCGTCACGCCCATGCCGCCGGCGGTGCAGATGGAGATCAGGCCGCGGCCCGAGCCCTTGTCTTCGAGCAGGCGTGCGAGCGTGGCGACGACGCGCGCGCCGGTCGCCGCGAACGGATGTCCGGCGGCCAGGCTGGAGCCGTTGACGTTGATCCGCGCGGGATCGATGCTGCCGAGCGGCGCATCCAGGCCGAGGCGGTTCTTGCAGTAGTCGGCCGACTCCCACGCGCGCAGCGTGCAGAGCACCTGCGCGGCGAACGCTTCGTGGATTTCGTAGAAGTCGAAATCCTGCAGGCGGATGCCCGCTTCGGCCAGCATGCGCGGCACGGCGATCGTCGGCGCCATCAGCAGGCCCTCGCCGTGGATGAAATCCACCGCGGCGACGCGGGCGTGCGTCAGGTAGGCCTGCACCTTGAGTCCGCGCTCTGCCGCCCATTCGTCGCTCGCCAGCAGCACGGCGGCGGCGCCGTCCGACAGCGCGCTCGAATTGCCCGCAGTCAGCGTGCCGCGGCCGGAGGTCTTGTCGAACGCGGGCTTGAGCGCGGCGAGTTTTTCCAGCGTCGTATCCGGGCGCAGCACGTTGTCGCGCTCGACGCCGCGGAACGGCACGACCAGGTCCTTGAAGAAGCCGCGCGCATACGCGGCGGCGAGCTTCTGGTGGCTTTCCAGCGCGAGCTTGTCCTGATCCTCGCGCGCGATCTTCCATTCCTGCGCCATCAGCTCGCAGTGATCGCCCATCGACTTGCCCGTGCGCGGCTCGGCAACCCCGGGGAACGAGGGCTTCAACTCGGATGGCGAGAAGCCCTTGACCGCCGTCTCGAGCTTTTCCAGCGGCGTCTTGGCCCGATTGACCGCCAACAGGCGCTGCTGCAGCGCCTTGGAGTAGACGATCGGCACGTCGCTGGTGGTGTCGGCGCCGCCGGCGATGCCGGCATCGATCTGGCCGGTGGCGATCTTGTTCGCGACGATGATCGCGTTGTCGAGCGAAGTGCCGCAGGCGCGCGCGGTCGTGATGCCGGGCGTCGTCGGTGCGAGGCCGGACGACAGCGTCGCTTCGCGCGCGATGTTCCAGTCCGAGGCATGCTTGATGACGGAGCCGAAGGCGACCTCGCCGAGCTCGACGCCGTGCAGGCCGAAGCGCTCGACCAGCGCACCCAGCGTCTTCACCGCCATGCCGAAGTTGCCGACGTCGGCGTAGGCGGTGTTGTTGCGGCAGAACGGAATGCGCACGCCGCCGATGATGCCGACGCGTCCCATGCGGGATGTCATGTCGTAGGTCCTGTCGCCGGATTGGAGTCCGCAAGCCTACCCTCTGCATCCGGATTTGAGAATGCGCCGCTGTCGTGCAGCGGCACTGCGTCACGCAGCCAGGCGCGCCATTCCTGCCAGAACATCCACGCGGCCGGCTGCGTGCGAACGAGCCGGTCCAGCAGCGCGGCCAGCTCGGCCAGGACCGCTTCGGCGGGTCCCGGCGGTGTCGCCTCGCCGATGACGACCCGGCGACGCCCGCTGGCGAAGTCGATCTCGACCCAACAGGGCACGATCGGCACCTGCGCCTCTTCGGCCAGGCGCAGCAGGCCATCGGGGAGGCTGGCCGGCTGCCCGAGCAGCCGTACCGGGTGCTGGCCGCGAGCGGCCAGCCGCGGCGGCACGTCGATCAGCCCGACCACCGGTACGCCGCGCGCCAGCGTGTCGAGCATGCTGCGGCGCGCGCCGGGGCGGTAGGTGATCGGCTCGCCGCCGATGCGCTCAACCTCGGCCAGGCGGCGCATGCCGTAGCGGTGCAGCAGCGGCCGCCGCGCAAACGCTTCGCGCTCGAAGCGCGCGGACAGGAACGTGCTGCGATGGCCGCTGCGTCGCAGCGCGCGGCACAGCCACAAACCGGTGCCGTAGTGAAAGGTCACGGCGATGAATGCGCCCGCGCGCGGCCAGCGGCCTTCCACGGCGACGTGCGACGGCCACCAGTCGAGCGACTGGCGGCGCGACAGCTGCAGGTCGGCGACATCGAGCAGATACGTCGTGCGCACGTCGTGCAGGAAAGCATCGACATCGGCGATCGGCAGATAGTCCGGCGCGATGCGCGCTGCCGCCACCGCGTCGCCGAACATCCGAGGCGAGCGCGCCAGCCGTCGATAGCACGCGTAGGCAGCGCGCCACGGCAGCCGCGCCGGCATGCCCGGCGCGATCGACAACATCCACGTATCGCCGATCAGGTCGCGCAGGTCGCCGGCATTCATGGCGCGCCGCGACGGCGCACGCGCGAAGCGTCCTCGCGCTCGTACAGCCGATAGTCCGTCTCGTTGAGGCCGATCGACGCGTAGGTCGCCTGCGCGCGCGCGTTGTTGCGCTCGACGTACAAGCGCAGGCCGATCACGTCCCGCTCCGCCGCCGCGCGCTGCTCCACGGCCGCGTGCAGCGCACGAAAGACGCCGCCGCGGCGCGCCGTGGGAACGACGTAGACGCTCTGCAGCCACCACCAGTCGCCGTCGCGCCAGTCGCTCCATTCGCGCGTGATCATGAGGCAGCCGACGGAACGGCCGCCTTGCTCGGCGATCAGGTAGAAGCCGCGCGCGGGCTGTTCGAACACCGCGGCGACGCCGCGCGCGAGCGTGGCCGGATCGAGCGTCTTGTGCTCGGTTTCGAGCGCCATCGCCGCGTTCGCATCGGCGATGAACGCGACATCGCTCGCGGTGGCATCACGGATCACGAGGTCGGCGGCCATCGTCGTGCTCAGCGCTTGCGGTTGTAGGCGGAAACGTACAGCTCGCCGACCGCCAGGTCGACGAACGAATACGGTTGCAATTCGCGCGTGTATTCGACGCGGTCGTGCGTGCGCAGCGCGACGCGCCACGGCTCGAAGCCGAGTTCGCGCAGTTCGCGCTCGAAGCCCGGCACGGTGATCGGGTTGAGTTCGGTGAACCATTGCCAGTACTGCGCCGGCGTGGCGTGGTCGCCGCTGCGATCCATGCGCACCGGTTCGCCGGCCAGCACCTGTTCGCGCAGCCACTCGCGCGGACGCTTGAGGTGCACGTAGGGCTCCTGCTGGGCGAACGGGAACTCGCCGAGGTGGTTGCCGACATCGGAGTAGTACAGTCCCGGGTGGATCATCAGCAGCCCGCCCGGACGCAGCACGCGCCGCATCTCGGTCATCGCCTTGGCATAGCCGCCGGCGATGTGCTCGACCGAACCCCACGACAGCACGACGTCGAAATGGTCGTCGTCGAACGGAATCTCGTTCGCGCTCGCCGGCAGGAAACGCAAGTTGTCGGGCAAGCGCTCGATCGGCAGATGCGACTGCCGCGCGATCTCGATCAGGCGCTCGTAGCCGCGGAACGGATCGATGCCGACCAGTTCCTGCGGCCGCCAGCGCAGCGCGACGCCGAGATCGGTGATGCCGTCGCCGCAGCCGACATCGAGGATGCGTCCGCGAAGCAGCGGCGAGTCGCCGAGCAGGTAGCTCGCCGTGGTGCGCGCGGCATGGTCGAAATGCTTGTAGAACCAGTCCTGTGCGCCGCGCTTCCACGGCAGCGCCTCGATCGGCGTCGTGCCTTCGGCGCTGGTCAGCTGCCAGGCTGGCTGCAGGCCGCCTTGCATCGGCGAGGCGACTTCGAACGGCAACGCGGCCTCGCCGACCTTGACCGACTCGCCGCCGCTGCGGTGCCACAGCGCGACATGCGCGATGTAGCGTCCGCTCGGCAACCCCACGCGCGCAGCCAGCGCATGCGCCTCGTACTCGCCGCGCGGCAACCAGCTCACGTCCCAGCCGGCGGCAGCGAGCTGCGCGTGTGCGACGACGGCAGCGCTCGCGCTGTCGACGATGTCGATCGACACGTCCACGTCGAACACGACGGGCGCCTCGACGGCGAAGCGGACCGCCAGCACGAACGGCACGTCGCCGGAAAAAACGGTCGTGGTCAGGGCGGCGCGAAGCAGCGACAGGTCGGACATGGAAAACATCGGGCGAAGAGAACCGTCATGTTAGCAGGCGTCGCCGGACACCAGGACGGCGCATGGCCTCGTGACGAGGCTGCGCGCGGGCTAGGGAGCGACCGACCGGGGCGACACCGGCAATTCGAAGCGCGCTTCGCGGTGCGAGTCGAGGTTGTCGACGAACGCGATGCCGCGTGCGGCATCGATGCCCGAGGCACGCACGCCGCTGCGAAGTTCCTGCGGGCGCTGCTCGAAGCGTGCCTGTACCGAGCCGGCGGCCGGCCCGTCGCGCAGCCACAGGATCGTCGCGCCGAGCCGCAAGTGCGCGGCGAAATCGAGCGTGCGGCGATCGTAGTCGACGTACGTCGTCGCCGCGATCTCGCCGAGTATGCAGCCGATCCAGGCGGCGACGCAGTCCATCGGTGGCAGCAGCGGATCGAAGGTAGGCGGCGGTGCCGCGCGATCCGAAAGCATCCGCGCTTTCGCCGAGTCGCCACACGACGTGGCGAGGAGCTCGGCGTAGTGCATTCCCGGTTGTTCGCCGATGAACACCCAGCGCGTCGCGCGATTCCACCACGATTCCCTCGCGATCTCGGCCGCGCTGGGCTGCAGTGCGATCATGAAACTCGAATACTCGCTGGCCGCTTGCGCACAACGCTCGATGTCCTTCGCAACGACAGGTCGCAGCGCCTCGCCGCATTCGGGCGGAGCCGGAACATCGGCAGGCAGCGCGGCCAGCATCTCGGCAAACAGGTGCAGGCCGCCGTCGACATGCGCGTGCGCGATCAGTGCGCCGATCACCGTGTTGTTGCCGTTCTGGGATCGCCGCCACGCTGCCATGTTCCGGCACACGCCGGCAAGCGCCTCCACGCGATCGCCGTCGACGAACCGCACGGCGAGCGCGCTCAGCCACAGGCGTTGCGGAGGGTTCGCCGCGGCCGTACCGGCCAGGTGGTAGTCGTGGGGGAATTCGTTCCAATAGAAATCGGTCCGCGCGAAGTCCTCCGCGCGCGAAACGAGCACGGGGTGAGCCGCAATCTCCGCACGGATCGCATCACCGCTGGCTTGCACCTTCGCCAAACAGCCGGCTGCGCGCACTTCGCACAACACCGCGTCATTGGACGGCGGCTCGCCGAGAACCGGCGCGTCCGTTTTGAAGTCGACGAACGATTCGCCGGCAGCGAGCCGCCGGCGCGCGCGGTCGACGTCTGCCTCCAGACGCGCCTCGCGCTGATCGGCGGGAACGTCGGAGCGCACGAACCACAGCAACGGGAACGCGTTGACGCCGTGCTGCGGGCGATAATCCGCCTGCATCAGCGCGAGTGCGGCGCTCTGCTCCTGCGTAGGTCCGCGCAAGCGATAAGCGGCGAAGATCGCAACCACGACAAGTACGATCGCGAGCAGGCCGCGTCCGATCCAGCGCACCACCGATCCGATCGACATCGTGTCCTCGCCGGTTGGAAACCTCAGCGCCGTTTCTTGCGCGAACTGCCGAGCTTGCGCGTCATCGTATTGCGGCTGAGGCCGAGCGACTTGGCCGCATGCTGGCGATGGCCGCGATGCGCCGCGAGCGCAGCGTCGAGCAGCACGCGCTCGAACTCGGCATACGCCTCGGCGTGGATGTTCTCGACGCCGGCCGCGAGCGCTTCGTCGGCCCATGCGCGCAACGGCCCGCTCCAACCGGCGACTTCGCGTGGCGGCGCGGCCTCGCTGATCGCCGGCGGCAGATCGCCGACGCCGATCTCGCGGCCCGGTGCCAGCACGGCGAGCCGGCGCGCGAGGTTCTCGAGCTGACGCACGTTGCCGGGCCATGTGTAGTCGCGCAGCGCACCGAGCGCAGCCGGCGAGAACCGCTTCGACGTGCCGCCCGTCGCGGCGACCGCGCGGCCGAGGAAATGCTCGGCCAGCGCCGGAATGTCGTCGCGGCGCTCGCGCAGTGCAGGCAAATGCAGGCGCACGACGTCGATCCGGTGCAGCAAGTCGGCGCGGAACTCGCCTCGCGCGACCTTGGCGTCGAGATCCTGGTGCGTCGCTGCGATGATGCGCGTGTCGGCGCGGATCAGTTCGCGTCCGCCGACGCGATAGAACTCGCCCGCCGCGAGCACGCGCAAGAGTCGCGTCTGCAGCGCGAGCGGCATGTCGCCGATCTCGTCGAGGAACAAGGTGCCCCCCTCGGCCTGCTCGAAGCGGCCGGCATGCCGCCGCGCCGCGCCGGTGAACGCGCCGACCTCGTGGCCGAACAATTCCGATTCGAGCAACTCGGCTGGAATCGCCGCGGTGTTCAGCGCGACGAACGGCTGCTTCGCGCGCGCGCTCTCGCGGTGCAGTGCGCGCGCGACGAGCTCCTTGCCGGTTCCCGTTTCGCCGGTGATCAGCACGCCGAGACCGCTCGCGGCGACGCGGCCGATCGCGCGGAACAGCTCGCGCATGCCGGCACTGCCGCCGATCAGCTCGGCCTCGCCGCTGTCGGCGACCGGCGCCGACGGCGCCGGCGTCGCGCGCGGCTGCGCGAGTGCGCGGCGCGCGGCCGCGACGGCCTGGTCGAGATCGAACGGCTTGGGCAGGTAGTCGAACGCGCCGAGCCGGTACGCCGACGCCGTCGACGCGACGTCGGTGAACGCGCTCATCACGATGACCGGAAAGCGCGGCTCGTGCGCGGCGACGCGTTCGAGCAGCTTGAGGCCGCTGGCGCCGGGCATGCGCACATCGGTGAAGAGAAGATCGGGCGCCGAATCGGCCAATGCGGAGAGCGCCGCCTCGGCATCGCCGAACTCGCGCGGCTGCCACCCTGCCTCGCGCAGCGCGGCGCCGAGCACGAAGCGCACGCTGCGGTCGTCGTCGACGATCCAGATCGAGCGCGTCGGATCGCTCATGGGCGCGTCCCGCCAGCCGAAGGCCGATGCATCGTCATTCCGCCAGCGGCAGCAGCAGCGTGAAGACCGTCGCGCCAGGCCGGCTGACATAGCTCAGCTCGCCGCCATGTTCGCGCGCGATCTCGCGGGCGATCGCAAGGCCGAGCCCAGTGCCGTCGGCCCGGCCGGACACGAGGGGCTCGAACAAGGTTTCCGCCAACTCGGACGGCACGCCGCGGCCGTCGTCGGCGATATCGATGCGCACCGCGAAGCGCGCGCCGCGGTCGCCGAAACGCGAGCCGTGCTCGGCGCGCGTGCGCATGCTCAGCTGGCGCGCGCCCGCCTCCGCCGCGTTGCGGGCGAGATTGAGCAAGGCCTGCTGCAAGCGATCGGCATCGGCCGTCACCGGCGGCAGGCTCGGGTCGTAGTCGCGCCGGATCAGCGGCGCCTCGGGTTCGGCCGCGATCAGCGCGGCGACGCGCTCGATCGCTTCGTGGATGTTGATGCGGGCGAGACGCGGCTTGGCGCCGACGTTGAGCAGGCGATCCGACAGCGTGGCGAGGCGATCGACCTCGGTCACGATCAGCCCTGCCAACTCCGACAATTCGGCCGTCTCCACGCGCCGCTGCAACAGCTGCGCCGCGCCGCGCACGCCTGCGAGCGGCCCTTTCACCTCGTGCGCGAAACCGCGCAGCGATTCGGACAAGCGCAAGCCCGAATGCTCGACCGCAGCCGACTGCACTTCGAGGAGCAAGCTGTGCGCATCGAGCGGCGTCAACGCAAGATCCGCCTCGCGATCGCCGATCGCCGTGCGCAGGCGCGCCTCGCGCAGCCACACGCGCCGCTCCTGCTGCAAAGCCCGCAGCACCGCATCGGACAACCGCGGCGGCTTCGCGTCCAGCACCGCCAGCGACTCGCCCCGCCAGTTGCGCGCCCCGCCGCCGAGCCAATCGTGCAGCCCCTGATTGATCGAGCGGATCGAGAGATCGCCGTCGACCAGCGCCATCGCGGTGGCGCATTGCTCGAACACCGGCCACGCGGTCTCGCCGTGCGGGGTAGAGGCGCTGGGAGCGGGGCTACGGGGAGGCATTGCCTCATTCTAGGGCAAGTTGGCGATGCGGCTTGCCTCGGATTCGAGCATCGGGTTGGCCATTGCAGCTGGCACCGATGCCGTCGGCCCCGGCTTTCAAAAAAAATATTCCCCGGGCAGGACGCAGCGCGAAGCCTGCAGACCCATCGGCACAGATGCCAAAATGAGCATATCCGCCCCACTTCTCGGAAGTCGAAATGACGTCGATTGCTGAAGCGCGCGACCGCCTTCGCTCCCTGGCTGGCACGTGGGCAGGTGCCGGTCGCGTTCATCCCAACCCGTTCGGTCCGCACGGACCGACCTCGGGTCGTTGGCAATTCAAAATGGATGCCGACGGCCTGCACCTGATCGGCGATTACGCCGAGGAGCGCGCCGGAGGCCATCGCTTCAACGGACACGGCGTGCTCGCGATCGACCCGGAGAGCCTGGACGCGATCTGGTTCTGGTTCGATACCTACGGGTTTCCTCCCCTCATGCCGGCGCGCGGCGGATGGGACGGCGATCGTCTCGTGTTGGAAAAGACGACGCCGCGCGGCGTCGGTCGAACGATCTTCTCGGTGAGCGGACAGACGCTCCACCACGAAGTCGCTGCCCGCATGGCCGGCGAAGAGGCGTTCCGAGCTGTCGCTTCGATGGAGCTCGTCCGAACGCCCGAGTGAATGCCGGTTCAGACGGTCCATGAAAAGCCCGGCGCGCAGCCGGGCTTTTCCAAGCGTCCACTACTCCGCATCGAGCGGCTGCAGATGACCGGCACGGTCACGTTGATCGCGCCGAACATGCCATGGCCGGCGCGCAGCCGATCGATCACGCCGCTGCTTCGAACCCGTCGACGAAGATCGTATCGCCCGGCGCCGCCACGCCGGTCCCCTCGATGTGCCCCGCGAACCGGCGCGAGAACGAGGGATCGATGTCGACCGTCGCGGTGAAGTCGTACCACGAGTTGGACGCCTGGCCGACGTCCCAGCGGTCGACCGCCGTCGCGCCTGCAGCCACGGTATAGGTCCTCGGTGCATCGGAGACATAAGCGTTCGGCGTCACCGTGAACACGGCCGGTACGCTGCCGCTGTTCGTCAACGTCAGGACCAGCGTGTTGTGCCCGGGCGTCGTCAGATCGTAGGACGAAGCGGCTTCGAGCTGCGCGCCGGCGGCGCCGAGGTCTCCGATCATCCGTCGCAGGAAGCCGTTCGGTCCGTACACCGACAGGTCGTACTTGCCGCCGCCGAAGGTCTGCACCTGGAATGAATCCTCCACCGAGCCGCCGCCCGGAGCCACGTCGTATTGCCACGGCCCGTCGGTGCGATAGTTGTTCGCGTAGATCGAATGATGCACCGACTGGGTGCCGGTGTTCGTCATGTCGATCCGCAGGACGCCGTTGGCGACATCGGCGATCGACGTCGCGTTCGCCTGGTAGGGCAGCGGGCGCTGCGGGCGCGTTCCGGGCTCCTGCGCCGGCATGGATTGATCGGCCGGAACCGCCGGCGCCGGCAACGTGGTGCACTCCTTCACGGCGAGTTCGGCGAGCGTCGCGGTGTCGGGCAGTGTCGGGATGCCGATCGTCGATGAGCTGAAGTCGAATGCGGAGGTCAAGTCGCCGCAGACCGTGCGGCGCCATGCCGAGATGTTCGGCTCCATCACGCCGGTCAGCACTTCGAGAAAGCGAATCACCGATGTGTGGTCGAACACTTCCGAACAGACGAAGCCGCCGCGGCTCCACGGCGACACGACGAACATCGGCACGCGCGGACCGAGACCGATCGGCAGCCCATCGACGAACTCGTCCGGCGTGCCGTCGGGCGGCGTGATCGGAGTGGCATGGTCGAAGAAGCCGTCGTTCTCGTCGTAGTTGATCAACAGGATCGTCGACGCCCAGACGGCCGGATCGGCGGTGAGCGCTTCCAGGACCTGGTTGATGAAGTCCGCTCCGATGGCCGACGGATAGCTCGGGTGCTCGCTGGCGACGGCCGGGCCGACGATCCACGAAACTTTGGGCAGCGTTCCGTTCAGCACGTCGCTTCTGATCGCCGCCGCGATGTCGCCGACCGTGGTGTCGGCACCCGATGCAGGTACCGAGGCCACGCCGAAGTCGTACAGCGGATCGCCCGGCATCGCGCTCGAGAACTGCGTGAAGTACTGCAATCCGTTGTCGCCGTAGTTGTCGTCGGCGACCTGATAGACCTTCCAGCTCACTCCGGCCACCTGCAGGCGCTCGGCGTACGTGGTCCAGGTGAGGCCCGACTCGTCGCCGCCGTTGATGATCGGCCCTTCGAACATCCCGTTCGGATCGATCATGCCGCTCCACAGGTAGGTGCGGTTCGGGCCGGTCGCGCTCATGATCGAGCAGTGATAGGCGTCGCAGATCGTGAAGGCGTCAGCGAGCGCGAAGTGATACGGAATGTCGGCGCGCGTGTAGTAGCCCATCGTCATCTCGCCCTTGGCGGGCACCCAGCTGTCGCCGACGCCGCCGTTCCAGGCCTGATGCGTCGTATTCCAATCATGCGCGAGATCGCCGACGCATTGCGCGCTGGTCGTCGTCGTATCGAGGTGGAACGGCAGCACGCTGCCCGCAGCGCCGGGCTGCGCGAAGATCGAATCGCCGCTCCGCTGCAGCAACGCGGCGCCGTCGCCGAAGCCGCGCACGCCCTGCAGGGTGCCGAAATAGTGATCGAACGAACGATTCTCCTGCATCAGCACGACGACGTGCTTCACATCGGCGATCGAATTGCCCGCGGGGGGCGTCGACATCGCCGCGCGCAGCGCGGCCGGCAACGAGCCCAGCGCAGTCGCTCCGACCGCGGCGGCCGATACACCCAGAAATTTGCGTCTCGTCAACTTTTCCATCACACAGGCTCCAGAGCTCAGGGAATCGGCCATGCGCGCCGTACAACGACGAGCGCGCTTGAAGCCGGGAGCGTGGAGAGCAGGCGTGACCCGATGGTGACTCCGCCTTTGCAGATCGTCGGCGATTGTGTAAAGACTTGTGAGCACAAGGACGTCTAGGCGTCCAAACGAAAAAGCCCGGCGCGAGGCCGGGCTTCGATTCGGGAGTGAGCCGAACTCAGTTCACATCGAACGACTGCAGATCGACCGGCACGGTCACGTTGATCGTGCCGAACATGCCGTTGTTGGCGGTGCCGTGAATCGTGCAGTGATAGCCGAACGTGCCTGGTGTGGGGAACGTCGCTACATACGTCCAGGCAGTACTGCTTGCGGCGCCGCTGTTGAACGTCGTGCCGTCGTCCGACACCGCGTTGTGGAAGCCGCCATTGTTGGTGAATGTCACGGTGTCGCCCGCGGCGATGTTCAGCGTCTGTGGCGAGAACGTCAGCGATCCGTTCGGACCGACCTGCACGGTGTGGTTGGCCGCCGAGGCGGCCGTCGAACCGAGCAGCAAAGTTGCAGCGAAGGCGAGATGAGGTATCAGATGACCAGTACGCACGATGTTTCTCCTACACGATGAGGGCGAATGAAGGATCGGGTTGCGCCCGATACGAATGACCGCTGTTGCCGCATGGGCGATCGCAACGAGCGGATGAGTGGCGCTCGGCGGGAACGCGATTCCGCCGGCGCGAATGGGTTGAATCGCAGATCGCGGCTGCCACGAATGCATCCGTTCGCCATGCCGGCCTGGACCGAAGTCGCCATGGGATGGGACCGTCTCATCGCGCGCCCGCTTGCAGCCACGAAGCGATCTGCTCGATCGAATCGTCGTCGAGCGCGTGCGCGACGCCGCGCATGATGCGGTCGTTGCTGGACTCGGTCAGCTTGCCGTCGCGATAGTCCTTCAGGCGCTGTGCGATGTACGGCGCGTGCTGGCCGCGCAGCACCGGATAGGCGCGATAGCGCGCGGCGTCCGCTGCGAGCGGATGGCCGCCGGCGTCGGCGCCATGGCAGCCCTGGCACGGCGGAACGCCGCGAGCCGGATCGCCATGCAGGAACAACTCCGCGCCGCGAGCCTCCTTCGGTGCCGAGCCCGCCTCGGCACCGACCGGCGCGAGCGTCGCGAAATAGGCCGAAAGGTCGTGCATGTCCGCGTCACTCAGCTTCGCGACTTGCGCGGTCATCGGCGAATCCGGCCGAGCGGCACGCTGGAACTCGACCAGCGCCCAGTACAGATACTCGGCCTTCTGCCCGGCAAGATTCGGAAACATCGGCACCGGCGCGATACCGACCGGCCCATGGCAGGCCATGCACACCGTCGCCTTGGTCTTGCCGGCGACAGCATCGCCGCTCACCGTGTCGATGCGGCGCAGGTCGATCAGATCCGTCGCCGCGGTCGCGACGCTCGCACAGCGCATCGACACGGCCAGCACAATGGCGCAGCGGGCGATCTTGCGAACGGCGCTCACAGCTCGATGCTCACGAGCAGGCCGACGAGATTCGCGCTGTAGCTTTGCGGGCCGCCGTCGGTGTAGACGCGATGATCGATCACGTGGCCGGCGTCCAGGCCCGCGTAGTGCCAGTCGCTGACATGGGCTCGCTCGTAGTAGTCGAACAGGCGCATCGAAACGCGCCGCATCAAAGGAATCGTCACACCCAGCGTCAGCGAATTGACGCGGTAGGCGAGCAGCGGAAACGCGTTCGTATCGATGAAGCCGTCGGCGAAATACGCCAGCGCGGCCGGCGTCGCGAAGCGGTAGCGCGTGGTGCCTTGCGCATCGAGGTAGGTCCAGCTCGCGTCGATGCGGACGCGGCCGATCGTGTGCGTCAGCGTGGCGCCGGCATTCTGGTTGCGCTGGATGTCGTCGGTCCACCAGCGACCGTCGTTCGGGAACGTGCTGCCGCCGAGCCTCGGATCGGGGTCCGCGCCGAGATCGTTGACGCTGGCCATGCGCAGCTTCGAGCGGTCGTATCCATAGTAGGCACTCGCCTGCGTGCCGGGCGACGGCTGCCACTCCCACTGCACGGTCGCACCGAGCGTGTTGTAGCCCTGGCGGCCGATCTGCGCGTCGTAGGAGTTCCAGTCGCCGCGGGCGGAAAGGCTGATCGTCATGTCGTCGCGCGGCGCGATGGTCGCCATCAGATCGAGCTTTTCCTCGTCGCGGCTGGCAAGGTCGTACAGCCGCAACGCATCGACGCTCTGCGCCTGCACACCACCGGGGGGCGGCACGAAACCGGGCAAGCTCGTCGAATAGATGAACTCGTACGGATCGTAGTCGTACGCGTCCCCGGTCTGCTTCAGGTACGTCGCGTTCGCACGCAGCGTCAGCCAGTCGACGCTGCGATTGACCCAGGTGAGCTTGAGGCTGCTGTCGTCGGCGCGGTTGCGTTCGCGATTCGTCGGCTCGTCGCGGGTGAAGTCGAGCGTGGCGCCGATCGTGTTGTGGGCGCCGAGTTTCCAATCCGCGCCGACGTTCGCGTCCATCGTCTGCTGGTCGAGCGGCAGGCTGAGCACGCGCGTGATCGCGGAAGGATTATTCGGATCCCACAAGCCGACGCCGCCCTCGGCCGAACCGTTCGGGCCGGTGACGACGCTGCCTTGCGCGCCGTTCTCCGCGATGTAGCCGTACTGGCCGGTCAGCGGGTTGTAGGCGAGATAGGTGTTGCGGTAGTCCTCGCGATTGAACTTGAAGCCGCCGCGCAGGCTGAGGTCGGAAGTCGGCTGCAGCACGATGCGCGCGTCGAACATCGAGGTATCGATGCTCATGTCGGCGTTCGGGCGCGACAATGCGCTCGACGTATTCCAGTCCGCGCAGTTGTACAGGTAGGGATTTTGCGGACCCAGCTGCAGGCTGCCGGCAAGGCCGATGCCGAACACGCCCTGGCAATTGATCGGCGCGATCAGGCGATCGTTCTGGCTCATGCGACCGACCGAACCGGTGACGGACAGCTCGCCGTTCCACGCAATCTTGCGCGTGAACGTCGCCTGCAGGTTGTGGTAGTCGTTGTCCGGCTCGGTCGACATCTGGCCAGTCGTCAGCGGCGCCGACACGGCATCGGGTATCGACGGCGTCAGCGCGAACGGCGTCTGATAGGTGTAGCTCGTGTAGCGGTCTCGGTAGAACGACCCTTGATAGCCGAAGTCCATGCGCCAGACCGGCCCCGCATAGCGCAGACCGCCGTTCACGTTGACGGTGCTGTCGTCGATCGGCTTGACCGTTTCGAGCACGCCGCCGTCGCCCGGATAGGCGTAGTTGAAGAAGAACGGCCCGCCATACGGCCGCGCCCCGGTGCGTTGCTCGTCGGTGACGTTGGCGTAGGCGGTCCACTGCGGGGTGAGGTACATGCTGTAGCCCAGGCCCTGCTTCTCGCGCTT
>Ga0070667_100000259_pt1 | contig 60239 bp, 54 predicted proteins | sample KBSS33metaG_FD_64659 | JGI IMG/M metagenome (GOLD analysis project Ga0070667, IMG submission 64659) | Switchgrass rhizosphere microbial communities from Kellogg Biological Station, Michigan, USA - KBS S3-3 metaG | ecosystem: Host-associated > Plants > Roots > Rhizosphere > Soil ...
AGCAACGCCAACGTGGGTAAATATAATGACATCGTGCTCTCCGTCATCGCCGGAACGACCTGGAAGTCGCTGCCGGCTTTCGCGATCACAGTCCTCCGTTCGGACCTCGCTCCCACGATCGGCGGCACGCCGCAGACTTCGATCGCGGTCAATCAAAGCTATGTGTTCCAGCCCACCGCCCGCGACCAGGAAGGCGCAGTGCTCAGTTTCTCCATTCAGGGCAAGCCCACCTGGCTCGCGTTCAGCTCGGGCACCGGCCGGCTTTATGGAACGCCGCGCACCGCCAACGTCGGAAAGTCCGCAAGCATCGCCATAAGGGTCAGCGACGGCCAGCATTCCACCGCGCTGCCGGCTTTCGTGATCACAGTCACTAACACTGTGCCGACCACGGCGCTCACGATCGCAGGCGTGCCCGCGATTGCGGTAGTCGTCGGCCATGTCTACTCGTTCAAGCCCGCTGCGACCGGCGCCGCCGGCAGCCCCTTGACGTTCAGCGTGCAGAACAAACCCTCGTGGATGAGCTTTGCCGGCACCACAGGACTTTTGTCAGGCACGCCCACCGCGGCAGGCCGGTACGCCAACATCACGATGAGCGTGAGCGATGGCAAAGCGACGGCGTCCCTCGCGCCGTTCACCGTGACAGTCTCACCGGCGGTGCTGAGTGCAGTGACCCTGCACTGGGTCGCGCCCACCGAGAACGTCGACGGCTCGCCGCTCGTCAATCTCGCCGGCTACCGCGTGGTGTACGGTATGGATTCGGCCCACATGAATGAGCAGCTCGAGATACCTGGCACGGATCTCACCAGTGTCAGCATCGAAGGGTTGGCTGCCGGCACGTACTACTTCGCCGTGAAGGCTTACAATACGGACACGCTTGAAAGCGGGCTCTCCGAGGTCATCTGGAAGACGCTCACGTAACGCGCGTCAAGCAGCACAGCCAAACCAAGGAGTGAACGACCACCGGCGCAAGCCGGTGGCTTCGCAATACGGAGCCTGCGGGCTTAAGTGTCATTCGCTCATGTAGCAGTCGAATGTTGGGTACCGCACGGTACGCCGGTTCGGAACTATGTTTGAATGGCATTTGAGCGATGATGGAAGCGATCGTGTACAGACCTATGCCACGGAGAATCAGGTTCTCGAAACAGTGCGTTGCCGCATGGAAACGGCCCATAGTGGAGCGTAGGCTGCAGTTGCATCTCAGCAGCTTCACCCAGTTTCGGTACTTAAAGAGGTTATGGCGACACTACGGTTCAAGCGGACACGCGCCACTCTGACGTTATTGGGCCGTGTCGGTCCGCTGATCGCCACCTGCGGCGGCGGCCTTGCGCAGACACCCGCGATGCCTGCAGAGCCTTCTCCTTGAATGTTCCCGCAGCGAACGCCGACTCAGCTGGGCACATGGGTGTTCCAGCCGCGCCGCTGAGTGAACCCCCACAGAAGTCAGGAGCAGGGCTGCCGTTCACCTTTGCACGCCGCCACGGCATACTGGTGCGGCAGCTCGACCCTAAACAGGCTATCTGCGCTTGCCGCGAGACTGTGACAGCCGCGGCGATTGCCGAGGTGCGACGTTATCTGCGCCTTCCGCTCAAGCTGACACGGGTCGGTGACGAAGAATTCGAGCGGCTGTTGCGCGCCATCTACGAGGGCGGGGCAATCAATATCCAGCTGCAAGGCATGGAGGAAACCGTTGACCTTGCGCTGCTCGCCGAGGCGCTGCCCGAGCAGGCCGATTTGCTCGAAAGCCGTGACGATGCACCGATCATCCAGCTGATAAACGCCTTGCTGACGCAGGCCGTAAAGGAAAATGCGTCGGACATCCATGTGGAGCCTTTTGAGAATCAGGTGGTAGTGCGCTTCCGTGTCGATGGCATGATGCGCGAGGTGCTGGCGTCGAAGCTGGCGGTCGCACCGCAGTTGGTCTCGCGTATCAAGGTCATGGCCAGAATGGACATCGCCGAAAGGCGTCTGCCGCAGGATGGCCGTATCTCACTGCGAATTGCGGGCCGTGCCGTGGACGTGCGTGTCTCGACCCTGCCGTCCGGACATGGCGAGCGCGTGGTGATGCGTATTCTCGACCGGCAGTCGGGGCGCCTGAATCTCGAGAACCTGGGGATGGATGCCAAAATCCGCGACACGGTGGATGAGCTCATCCACAAACCTTACGGCATCATCCTGGTCACCGGTCCGACAGGTTCCGGCAAGAGCACCACATTGTATGCCGCGTTAGAACAGCTCAACGACAAATCGATCAACATCCTGACGGTCGAAGACCCCATCGAATACTACATCAATGGCATCGGTCAGACGCAGATCAACACCAAGATCGAGATGACTTTTGCGCGTGGACTGCGCTCAATTCTGCGGCAGGACCCGGATGTGGTCATGGTCGGAGAAATCCGCGACCTGGAGACGGCGCAAGTTGCCGTGCAGGCGAGCCTGACCGGCCACCTCGTGCTATCTACACTGCATACCAATACCGCCGTGGGCGCCGTCACGCGACTGCGCGACATGGGCATCGAGCCTTTCCTGCTCTCATCCAGCCTGATCGGTGTGCTCGCGCAGCGGCTGGTGCGCACGCTCGATCCCGGGAACCGCGAGTCCGCGCCGGCCACTGAATTCGAGCGCCGATTGCTGCACGTGCCGCCGTCGCAGGCTGCACCCACGGTGTACCATCTGGGCCATAAGGCCGGCAATGGCTACCGCGGCCGCACCGGCATTTACGAACTGATTGCCGTCGACGACCATATGCGCACGATGATTCACGATAGCGCTGCGGAGCAGGAGCTCGAGCGCTACGCACGGACGCTCTCACCGTCAATTCGTGACGATGCGGTTACCAAGGTGCTGGCCGGCAAAACCACCGTCGAGGAAATGCTGCGCGAAACGCGCCAGGACTGACAAAGCGCCCAGCGCAGCGGCCTAAGTTCGGCAGCGCACCGAAACCCCGTTGCGGGCGGCGTAGAACGACGTGAAAGCCATGGAACGTGCAAGCAAACGCTGGGCCCACCGCGCGATGTACTGCGACGGCGTTGGGCCGTGAGCTCGCTTCCGCGTAGTGTCCTGCAGCCCGACTCGTCTTCCGCAGCACTTCGGTGTGCGCAGGCGGCTTTGCTCGAGAGCGAAGAGCGATTCCGGATCCTGGTCGAGGGCGTGCAGGACTACGCCATCATCATGCTGGATCCGCAAGGCAAGATCGTCAGCTGGAATGCCGGAGCCGAACGAATCAAGGGCTATACGGCGGATGAGATCATTGGCGAGGATTTTTCGCGCTTTTATCCGCCAGAGGATATCGAGCGAGGCGCGCCGCAAGAGGAGCTGCGGATTGCCGCCGTAAGCGGCCGCTACGAAACAGAACGTTGGCGCGTGCGTAAGGACGGATCGCGGTTTTACGCCAACCTGGTCATCACGGCGGCGCGCGACTCCTGCGGCAGCCTCCTGGGTTTTTCCGAAATCAGCCGTGACATCAGCGAACGTAAGGCATCGGAGGCCAGGTACCGGGGCCTGCTGGAAGCGGCGCCGGATGCCATAGTGGTGGTGAACGAAGGTGGGGAAATCGTCCTCCTGAACCTTCAGGCGGAGAAGCAGTTCGGTTATCACCGCGATGAACTGCTGGGGCAGAAGGTCAGGAGCATCATCCCGGAAGGCTTCGCGGAACGGCTGATCGCGGACGGCACGCGGACTGCCGCTGAGGCGCTGGCGCAGGAGATCGGTACCGGGATCGAGCTCTACGGACGGCGCAAGGATGGCAGCGATTTCCCAATTGAGATCATGCTGAGTCCACTGGAAAGCCCCGAAGGAACTCTGGTGACGGCCGCCATCCGTAACATCAGCATACGCGAAGATGCGCAAGAGCATCTGCTGAAGACGCTGGCGGAGCTGAAGCGTTCCAATGACGAGCTGGTGCATTTTGCGTACGTCGCGTCACACGATCTGCAGGAGCCGTTGCGTATGGTGGCCAGTTATACGCAGCTTCTGGCCAAGCGCTACAAAGGCCGTCTGGACTCCGATGCCGATGAGTTCATCGCTTATGCAGTCGACGGGTCCAACCGCATGCAGGGGATGATCCAGGATCTGCTGGCCTATTCGCGTGCGGGTGAAAACGGCAAGGCGCTGTGCGAGATTTCCAGCGAAAACGCCTTGCAGGAAGCGCTTACAAACTTACAAGCCTCGATTGAGGAGAGCGGTGCGGTGGTCACTCACGATCCGCTGCCGAACATCACGACCGACGGTACGCAATTAACCCAGATATTTCAGAACATCATCGGCAACGCAAACAAATACCGCAGCGCCGAAGTGCCGCGCATACACGTCTCCGCCACGAAAACCGCTGGCGATGAGTGGATCTTTGCCGTGCGGGACAATGGCCTGGGGATTGATCCGCAATACTTCGAAAAAATATTTGTCCTTTTCCAGCGCTTGCACGGACGGGAAGAGTTTGCCGGCACCGGTATGGGACTGGCCATTTGCAAGAAGCTGCTGGAGCGGCTCGGCGGAAGAATCTGGGTTGAGTCGCAGCCCGCAAAGGGCTCAACCTTCTACTTCGCCCTGCCGCAAATAGGTGTGAAATGACTGCATCGACCGGAAACTACGCCGGCCCTCTCGAAGTCCTTTTGGTTGAAGACAGTGTCGGCGACGTCCGGCTTACGCGGGAAGCGTTCAAAGACGCCAAGGTGCATATCAACTTGCACGTCGCCGCGGATGGCGTCGAAGCCATGGCTTTCCTGCAGCGCGAGGGCAAGCACGCCAATGTTCCTCGCCCCGATCTCATCTTGCTCGATCTGAACCTTCCCAAAAAAGACGGCCGGGAAGTCTTAAAAGAAATCAAGGCGAGCACGACGCTGGGGAGTATCCCCGTCGTGATCCTGACGACCTCTGCGTCTGAGGCAGATATTCTGCGCAGTTATCGTCTGCATGCGAACTGTTACATCACCAAGCCCGTGAACCTGGAGGGGTTTCTCGAGGTCGTGAAGAGCATCGACAATTTCTGGCTGTCGGTGGTCAAGTTGCCGCACGAGACACGCCTGTGAAAAAAGCGGCGCTCCAGGTGCTTCTGGTCGAGGATAACTCGGCAGATGCCCGGTTGCTTCGCGAGATGTTCAGCAAGGAGCCGCCGGGCAGTTTCCAATTGACACACCTGATGCGCTTGAGTGAAGCCCTGACCCATCTTGCGAAAGGGGGAGTGGACATCGTCCTCCTGGACATGGGACTGCCGGATGCGCATGGTCTCGAGCCCGTACAGCGCGCGCTTGCGGTAGCCCCCGGCGTTCCGGTGATCGTGCTGACGGGCATGGAAGACGAGGAACTTGCGGCGCAAGCCATGAAGGAAGGCGCGCAGGACTATTTGATCAAAGGCCAGATCGAAAATCGTGCGCTGCCGCGGGCGCTGCGCCATGCCATCGAACGTCACCGCATGCATGCCGAAACCGATCTTATCCGCACACAGCAGATGCAGTTCAAGGATGAGTTCCTTTCGCACGTGTCGCACGAACTGCGCTCACCCCTGACTGCGATCCATCAGTTTGTGACCATTCTTCTCGACAAACTGGCCGGCGACCTGCAACCGAAACAGCACGAGTACCTGGAAATCGTGCTGAGGAATGTCAACCAGCTGCGGTCGATGATCAATGACTTGCTCGAAGTCACGCGCGTGCAAGCGGGTAAACTCACAATTGAGTTTCAATGTACCGCGGTCGCCGACGCAATGGTCTATGTCGTCGATACGCTCAAGCGGACCGCTGCAGCCAAAGGAGTCATGCTCTCTTCAGATGCGCAAGCCCACTTGCCACCAGTATGGGCGGACCCCACGCGCTTGCGACAGATTCTCGTCATTCTGGTGGACAACGCCATCAAGTTCACCCCGGCCGACGGCGTGGTGAAGGTGCAAGCCCGCAGGCTCGAGGAGGACGCGAATTTCCTCGTGGTGGAGGTCGCAGACTCCGGCTGCGGGATCGAGCAGAACATGACCGAGCAGATTTTTGAGCGCCTCTTCCAGGCATCGGATCCGCAATTGGCGGGCCGCAAAGGCCTGGGCCTGGGACTATTCATCTGCAAACAGCTGGTGACTCGCCAGGGCGGACAAGTCCGGGCGCGGAACGCCCCAGGGCAAGGCGCCGTCTTTTCGGTTACGTTGCCCGTATTTAACGAGGAAATCTCCTCGAGGAAGGTGGCAAATGGCTAACAAAAAGATTCTCATCGTAGATGACGATCCCGATGTGCGTCATGGCATGCAGGTGCGTCTCAACGCCAACGGCTACGATACTTTCTTTGCGGTAGATGCGCTCTCCAGCATCACCGAGGCACGCAAGCGCAATCCCGATCTGATCGTCCTCGATCTGGGCCTGCCCGCGGGCGACGGATTCGTCGTGATGGACAGGCTCAAAACGCATGCCTCGCTCGCAGCGATCCCGATCGTCGTGATCTCCGCCCGCGACGTTCACGCAAACGAAGGGCGCGCCCTCAATGCGGGAGCGAAGGCCTTTCTGCAAAAACCCGTGGACAATGCGGAGCTTTTAGCGGTCGTTCGGCGGGCACTGGGAGAGCCCGCGCAGCCGGGCGACGCCAGCACGTATAAACTGTGATTGACGCCGGCCCCGTTCTATAAGTGCCCCAGCGCACCGACCGCGTGCCGCCTGGCGCACACACTTTGCGCCCCTGAACGAGCTGAACGAACCCCTATGAAAACCGATGCACAATTGCATCAGGATGTTATCGCAGAACTCAGTAGACTGGGAGTTTCAACGGCGGACCACCGCTAGCGCCGTTCGCTACTTCATTGGCGTCAAGGGCGTCAGCGACCAAATTGTGATCAAATCCAAGGTATCCTCGCAGGAGACAAAAATGGCCATTCAAGCAGAGAACACCGCTCGTAGCGCGATGATCGCCGAGGCCGCGTACTACCGGGCTGAACGCCGCGGCTTTGAGTCCAGTCATGAGATCGAAGACTGGTTGGCAGCGGAAAGTGAGATTGACGGCATGCTGAGGAAGCCCGCGCCGCTGGTGAAGAGAAATTTAATTTAAACGGTTGATCGTGCTGATCGAGCGCACCGCTCAGGAGCCCCAGAGACTGCAGCGGCTGGCGCAGATCGTGACTGGCCGTCGCGAGAAAGCGGCTCTTGGCCTGATTGGCGCGGTCGGCGGCGGCGTGGGCTTCCTGCAATTCCTGCTGGACCCGCATGCGATCCGTGACATCGCGGATCGCCGCCGCCACCTTCGCACCGGAATGTTTCGAGCGCATGGGTTGGAGCCGTGGCCGGTCTTTTTTGCACCGCGGAAAATTATAGAGATTCCAATCCGCCGTGGAAAGCGGAAACGCGTTACTGACGTGGCGGGTCTGTTTTCACCCGAGCGGCTTGCCCGTCCTTCTCGACCTTCACACCCTCGAGGTCGTGGAGAAAGTCGAGGAAGCTGTCCTCATCATTGGCGGAGAAAGTCCCGCTAGGTTGCGCAGGGCCTCCAATACTCGCTCGCGAGAGGCGCGCGGTCATTTCCTCGAACGGCAGCGGCTTGCTGATGAGATAACCCTGCATCTGATCGCAGCTCAGTAGCTGCAGCACTTTCGCCTGCTCCTCCGTTTCGACGCCTTCGGCGACCACGGTCAACTTGAGCGAGTGCGCGAGCGAAATCATGGTGGACACGAGCATCATCGCCTTGGGATCGTTCAGCATGGACTGGGTGAACGAGCGGTCGATTTTGAGCGTCTCCACCGGCAGCTTGGCAAGATAGCCGAGCGAGGAATAGCCGGTGCCGAAATCATCGATGGCGATGCCCACACCCAGGTCGCGCACCGCGATGAGCTTTTCGATGTTGGCGGCGACATCGTCCATGATAAGCGATTCCGTCACTTCGATATCGAGCCCGCCTGCGGTGCCGGCCAGCTTGAGTTTATCGGCAAGATTGCACACGAAGTCAGCGCGATGCAACTGCACGGTCGAGACGTTGACGGCGACGCGCGGCGCATTCAGGCCTTTCTCGAGCCAGCGCGAACGGTCGAGACAGGCCTGGTGCAACGCCCACTGGCCGAATTCCCCGATCATGCCGATCTCTTCCATCACGGCGATGAACTCATTCGGCCCGACGAGGCCGCGCTCGGGATGTTGCCAGCGCGCCAGCGCCTCGACGCCTGCGAGCCGCCGCGTCGCGGTGTCGACTTTCGGCTGATAGTGCAGCACGAATTCCCCAGCCTCGAGCGCCTGGCGCAGACGGCTCTCGAGCGCCAGATCCGCGGCCACCCGTTCACTCAGCTGTTGCGTGTAAAAGAGATGCCGATCGCCGGTGGCTCGGGCTTTGTTGAGCGCGGTTTCGGCGTTGTTGAGCAGTGCGTCGGCGTTCCCGCCGTCGTCCGGATAGAGCGCGATGCCTGCGCGCGACGACACCCGGAATTCCCCGCTGTCCGAGAAAAACGGCGCGGCGAACCACTGCCGCCACCAGTCATCGAAGGCCCGGCCCACCACCGCCTCGTCGGCCACCTCCGGAATCGCGACCGCGAATTGGTCCGTCCGGATGCGCGCTACGTGATCCACGTTGCCGAAGCAGGCGATGAGACGCTCGGCCACCTGGCGCAGCAGCGTGTCCGCCACGTGACGCCCCAGCATGTCCGTGATCGACTCGAAGCGTTCCAGACTCACGACGGCGAGCGCGAGTTTCCGGCCCGAGCGTCCCGCCGCCGCCACGAACTGCGCGAGGCGTTCGTGGAACAGCGTGCGGTTGGCGAGGCCCGTCAACGCGTCATAGTAAGCGAGATAGTCGAGGCGCGCCGTCTTCTCGAGATGATCGAGCGCGAAGCCGATGTCGCCAGCCAGATCGTTGAGCAGCTTCATTTCCGCGGCGTCGAAAAAACCCGCCTCGCCGGTGTAAAGCGCGAGGCAGCCGACCGTCTTGCCCGCGATGATCAAGGGCAGCGTCGCCGTGGAACGGTAGCCACGCGCCAGCATGTCCGGCCCAAACGGCAACGTCGCCGCCTCGGCCCCGATGTCGTTGCACACGGTGGCACACTGCGTGGCGCAGGCCCGCATGACGAGACCGTTGGCCCGCGCCGCGGCGCCGTCGCCGAATGCCCTCGCGACCTGGATGAAGGACTCATCGTCCCCGGACCACGCCACGGGCTCAAGCTCGCCGCTCGCCGCGTCGATCCAGCCGATCCATGCAAAACAAAAGTGGCCCTGCTCCACGGCGAGGCGGCAGGCTTCCTTGAAAAGCTCCTGGCGCGAACTCACGCGCACGATGAGCGCATTGATGCCGCTCAACACGGCGTACACGCGATTCAAATGCCGGATGTGCTCTGTGGCGCGCTCGCGCTCGGCCATCTCGCGCGACAGCTGCTGCACCTGCTGCGACAGTTTGTTGGTCATCAGCTGTACGTGTTCGTGCGCGAATACACCGGTGGCGGCGAAGTCTACAGGTGGCGGGGGCTGCGCGGCTGGATCGAGTGACTGACGCACCGCCGCAAGGATATCTTCGGATTCGCAAGGTTTAACGAGCACGCGCGTCACACCGCAGGCGCTCGCCAGGTGGCGGGCTTCGCTCTCCAGATAATGCGCGCTGTAGAAGATCACTTCCGTCGCCGCCACCTGCGGCAAGGAGCGCAGGCGTCTCACGAATTCATAGCCATCCATGGTGGGCATGAGGATGTCGGAAATCACCAGCCGTGGCCGTTCGCGCTCGACGAGAGCGAGCGCTTCGACGCCATCAGCGGCCTGAAACACTTGGTGTTTCTCATCGGCGAGCAGGGTGGCCAGCAGCTTGCGGTTCGCCGCATCGTCATCCACGATCAAGATACGTGCGGGTACGGGTGCAGCTGTTCGATCATTTCGATTATGTGACGGGGGACTTCTGACTCGCATACTCGGCCAAGAGCAGCGGGATGTTACGCGTCGAGAGGCGCAAAGCGACTGATTCTGATCCAGTCCCACAGGCAGCGAAGCATCGTGACGAGTGCGTCGAGATTGCCGGGTTTGACGAGGAAGGCATTCGTTCCCAGCTCGAACGCCCGCTCGATGTCCTCCGTGCGCGTGGAGGCCGTCATGACGATAATCGACAGGCGCTTGAGTCCGGGCTGGGCGCGCACCCAGGTCAGTACGTCGAAGCCATTTTTCTTCGGCATATTGAGGTCCATCAGCATGACGGTGGGCAGGGGGAAGTGGTTGCGGTCGCTGTAAGGGGCGACCCCTTGCAGATAGGCGATGGCCTCCTCGCCGTTATGCACTTCCTGCAACGCAATGTCCGCCTCGACTTTTTTGAATGCCATGCGCATGAGCAGCAGATCGTTCTCGCTGTCGTCCGCCAGCAGCAGGATTCGTTTTTCGTTAATCATTCCCTCACTCCTTGCGTAGCTCAAACCAAAACCGGCTGCCCTCGCCGGGAGCCGATTCCATGCCCACCTGGCCGCCCATGCGCTCTACGCCTTTGCGAACAATCGCAAGTCCGATGCCGGTGCCCGGATACTTCTCCCCATGCAGGCGCGTAAACAGCCGGAAGATCTGCTCTTGATAGTTCGGCTCGATACCCACGCCATTGTCCTCCACCCAGACGCGAATGACTCCGGCGCGCTCTTCAGTATGCAACCGCACCTGCGGCGGCACGTCTGGCGCGACGAATTTCAGGGCGTTACTCACCAGATTGAACAGTACCTGGGTCAGGATCGATGTATGCGCCAGCACCACCGGCCACGGGCCAGGCCGCTCCACTCGCGCGCTCTTGCGCAAGATATCTTTTTGCAGATCGCAAAGTACGGAGTCCACCAGCGTCGCGAGGTCGACCGCGGTCAGCTCGACGCGCTGCTGGCTGATGCGGCTGAAGTCGAGCAGGTCACACAGCAGGGCATCCATGAACTGCGCCGCCTTGTTGATTCGATCGGCATAGCCCCTGGATGCCTCATTCAACGTCGCGCCGGCCTCCTCGACCAGCAGCTCTGAAAACCCTTGCATGGCACGCAACGGAGCCCGTAGATCGTGCGCCAGGGAGTAGACGACGGCTTCCAGCTGACGGTTGGTCGCCGTCAGCGCCGCGGTGCGCTCCGTCACCAGCGCTTCGAGCTCGGCCGCCTGATCCGACAACTGTACCTGCACGCGGTGCAGCGCGGTCTCGGTCAGCTTGTGCTCGTCGATCTCTTCCCGCAATTGAATATTCGCAGTTTCGGCGGCTTCGACCAGCGCATGTTGGCGCAGGGAGCCGAGCAGCAGTGCCTCGTTGACCGCCTGTATCGTCTCGTGCTCGACGGTCGGGCTCGCCAGGTCGAGCGCGTCGTGCACGGCCTTCGTAACGCCCTTCATTGGGTCGCCTTCGGCTCGGGCGCAATCTCCTCACGCCGGCCGATACGCTCCGGCAATCCGCTGCTCAAGCGCGCATAGTCGGTCTGCCGCGGGTGGATAATCACTACGCCTTTGTCCGTGATGACGTATTCTCGGATATCCTTGCTGTGATTACCACCGCGCATTTTGATGACCACCATCACCTTGCGCAGCTGGCCGTCGATCTCCACGTAGCGCATGCGGATGATGTCGTCGGTGAGAAACGAAATCGCGTAATGACTGAAGGGCAGCGCGGTAAAGGTATCCTCTACTTCGACCGTACTCAGGATCGTGATGCCGGCGCCCGTCAATGCGCCGATCATCCGGTACAGCGACTCGCGAAAGTCCGCACGGAACCCGGGCGCCAGCGCCATCTCGAAACCGACCAATGAATCGATGACCAGTCGTTTCGCGCCGACTCGGCCGATGGCATCGAGAATCTCCTGCATGGTTTCGTCCACCGACAGGTCAAGTGGGCGCAGGTAAAGCGTCTCGAGAGTTCCCTGTCGCTGTGCATCTTGCAAACGCAGACCGAAAGTGCCCGCCCGATGCGTGTAGCCTTCGGGGCGCTCTTCGAAGATCGCCATGATTCCCGATTCCCCATTGCGCAGTCCTTCGGCGATAAATTGCGTTGCCAGGGCCGATTTGCCCGTTCCGGACGGTCCTGCCACCAGCAGACTGTCGCCTTCCTTGATGCCGCCGCCCAGCATCCGGTCGAGCTCCGGAATGCCAAGGGACAGCCGCCGGCCCTCCACCGGTTTTGTTCTACTGCCCGTCAATCCCAAGGTGCGCGAGAAAGCCTGCAACCCGTTGTCACCGATACGAATGGTGTGCAATCCCGGCACCGTCGCCTGGCCGCGCAGCTTCATGATCTGCAGTTTTCGGACCACGGAATTTCTCTCCGTCACCTGCCAGAGCCACAAGAGGCCGTCGGCGATGGTGAAAAGGGTGTTGTCCCGGATCTCCTCCTCCACATATTCACCCACCAGAAACGTCGTAGCCTGCCAGCCGGTCAGAAACTGCGCCAGCTGCAGTATGAACGATTGCATGTCGAGCTCGCCGGAGCCCACCGCCGCTTTGCGCACTACGGTGCGAAAGGAGTCCACCACCACGATGCCCGGATTGGCCGCCGACACTTGTTTGATAATTTCCTGAAGCACCACGTTCAAATCCTGCTCCAGCACCAGGTCGCTAAGATTGATGAAGCGGACAGCCTTGCCCACCTTGGCTGCATCGAAGAATGCGAATTGCTGCTGATGGCGCAGCATTTTCCAGGCAGGTTCGCCGAGGACGGTGAAGTACAGCGCGGGTTTCTCCGCCGTGGCATTGGCGAATGCGATTTGGTGCGCCAGCGTGGTCTTGCCGCAGCCCGGCGTGGCCGCGATGATGTTGAACGAGAATTCCGGGATGCCGCCGCCCAGAATTTCATCGAGACCGCGCACGCCGCTCGGCAGTTTGCGGATCGTGATTTTGCCCTTTGAGCGCATGAGCTGCTTCGGCGATTTGCGTCCGACCGCCCTATTATGCCTTTTCATTTCGCTAGCCTCTGATCATCCAGATCGTTGAAGGGCAGTTTCGGATGCGCCTGGAGCACCATCCGTAACGTCAAGCTTTCGCCGATGAAAGCCGCCAGCAATCCCAGAAACTGGGTGAGCAGAACCACTCCCTCCTCGGCGAGGTCCACCGGGCGAGCTTGCGCCTCGAGCTCGTCCAACTCTGCCAAGGAGCCATCTGCTTTCACATGCAGCGCACGCAGCGCGGGAGCTTCGCGGCTGGCGAGCGCCAGAGCGCGCGCAAGGAGCCCCTGAAAGCCGGCATTTCCCATCAGCGTCGCAATGTGCGGGCGCAGCTTTTCACAAACCTGAAAGGCCACTCGCGCTTTTGACTGAGAGGATTTATTTCCCTTACTCTCATGCGCTGTAAGACGCTTGGCGAAATCCCGCATTTGCGGGCTAGCCTGGCTCATCTGGAACAACCTCCCATGGTCCGCCATTTCATCCGCTACCCGCGTATCCTACTAAGACTCTCACTCGTGAATCGTTTGTTCCGTGCGCTGTCGCACATACGATGCGCGCGTAAGTCACGGAACTCCCACGGCCATATGTACGCTGCCGCACTGAATCTTTTGTGGCGCAGGTAATACTTGAACCAAGGGAGTTTCATGGACGCGCTCGAGAGATCTTCCAAAAGCCTGGGATGGTGGGTGTCATTCGTGCTGAGCGCGTTGGCAGCCGGATGCGCGGGTGGACGCAATCCCATCCTGGGCGCAGGCGGCGATGCGACACTTGCGCCGAAAGTGACGGCCGTCGCGCCGATCGACGCGACCGGTGGCGTCCCGCTCAACATCGCCGTCGTTTCCGCCGTCTTCAGCGAACCGATGACGGCGATCGCGGGTGACGCTACTTTCACGCTGGCCTGTGCGGCACCTTGCGCCAATCCCACCGGCACGGTGAGTCTGGATGCCACTCAATCAATCGCCCGCTTTACGCTGACCCGCGCCACTCAGCTCGAGCCGCTTACTCTCTACACCGCTAGGCTCAGTGGTGCTCACAGTGCTGCCACCGGCATCGCACTGGCGAGTCCGTACGTGTGGCACTTCACGACCGGAGCCGCTGCCGACACCGTGGCGCCCATCGTGAGCTCGACGAGTCCGCTCGCCAATGACGCCGGTGTGGCGATCAACTCACTCATAACCGCGAGCTTCAGTGAGGCGATGAATGCACTGACGATCTCTTCCGCAACGTTCAATCTCGCCTGTGCCGCGGGCATGCCTATTACCGGCACCGTGGCTTATGCGGTAAACGGCAATGTGGCGACCTTTACGCCCGCAAACAATCTTCCTCCGAGGACGATCTGTACCGCCACAATCGCCGCCGGTGTCGAAGACGTTGCCAACAATGTGATGGTCAATGCCTTTAGTTGGAGCTTCACGACCGGAGTCGCCGCGGACACCACTGCGCCCACGGTGAGCTCAACGGGTCCGGTCGCGGGCGGTGGCGGCGTAGCCATCAACACGTCAATCACCGCAAGCTTCAGTGAGCCGATGGATCCACTGACGATCACCGCGGCGCAGTTCACGCTGGCTTGTCCTGCGGGCACACCCATCACGGGCACGGTGGGGTACGCGGTGAATGGCAATGTGGCAACCTTTACGTCAGCCACCGATCTGCCTGCCAGCACCGTGTGTGCGGCACGGGTCGCGACCGGTGTCAAAGACATCGCCGGCAATGCCATGGTCACCGCGGTGAGTTGGAGCTTCACCACGGGAGCCACGCCCGACATCACCGCGCCGACCGTGAGCTCAACGAGTCCTGCGGTGAATGTTACCGGCGTGGCCTTCAACACATTGATCACGGCGAGTTTCAGTGAGTTGATGAATCCACTTACCGTCACCACGGCGAGTTTTACGGTGGCCTGCCCGACTGGCACTCCGATTACCGGCACCGTCGGTTACGCGGTGAACGGCAACGTCGCAACCTTTACCCCGGCGAGCGATCTGCCTGCCAGCACCATTTGTACGGCCCGGATCGGCACCGGCGTTACGGATGTGGCTCACAACGCCATGGCAACGGCCTATAGCTGGACTTTCACCACTGGAGTGACGCCTGACACGACGGCGCCTACGGTGAACTCGACCAATCCGTTCGCGAACGACACGGGTATTGTGATCAACTCGCTCATCACTGCGAGCTTCAGTGAGCCGATGAATCCACTCACGGTAACCACCACCAACTTCACGTTAGCCTGCCCGGCAGGCACAGCTGTCGCAGGCACAGTGGGATACGCCGTAAGTGGCAACATCGCGACTTTTACACCCGTGGGCAATCTTCCGGCCAGCACGACCTGCATGGCACGCATCGCCACGGGTGTTGAAGACGTGGCCGACAATGCCCTGGTCACCGCGGTAAGCTGGACCTTCAGCACCGCAGCCGCGCCTGACATCACCGCGCCGACCGTGAGCTCAACGAGTCCTGCGGTGAATGTTGCCGGTGTGGCCATCAACGCATTGATTACCGCAAGCTTCAGTGAGGCGATGAATCCACTGACAGTCACCACTTCCAACTTTACGCTAGCCTGCCCGACTGGCACGCCTATCACCGGCACCGTCGGTTACGCAGTCAACGGCAGCGTGGCGACCTTTACACCCGCGAGCAGTCTTCCTGCCAGCATGACTTGCACTGCCCACATCACCACCGATGTCGAGGACGTCGCCGGTAATGCCATGGTCAATTCTTTTAGCTGGACCTTTACGACGGGAGTGGCCCCAGACGCCACCGCACCCACGGTGAGCTCCACGAGTCCTGTGGCGAGTGACTCTGGTGTGGCCATCAACACATTGGTCACTGCGAGCTTCAGTGAGCCGATGGATCCACTGACGGTCACCACCGCGAGCTTTACATTGGCCTGTCCTTCGGGCTCGCCCATCACCGGCACCGTCGGTTACGCAGTCAACGGTAACGTCGCAACCTTTACTCCGGCAAGCGATCTTCCGGCCAGCACGATCTGCACGGCCCGAATCGCCACGGGCGTCACGGACGTGGCTCACAATGCCATGGCGGGTGTATTCAGCTGGACCTTCACGACCGGCGTTGCCCCCGACACGACTGTACCCACAGTGGAGTCGACGAACCCCGTTGGCAGTGCCGTTGGGGTCTGTATCAACAAGACCATCAATGCGACTTTCAGTGAGCCGATGGATCCACTCACGATCACCACGGCTACTTTTACGCTGGCCGTAACCGCTGGCGCTTCGATTACGGGAGTTGTGGCCTACGATGCGCTGACGGATATTGCAACCTTTGACCCGACAGCCAATCTCACCGGGACTCCTGCAACCCAATACACCGCCACCCTCAAAGGCGGCGTTAGCGGGGTCAAGGACCTGGCCGGTAATGCACTGGCGGCCGATAAAGTCACGACCTTCACCACCAATGCATCGACCTGCACCACGGCGCCCGCGCTCGGCGCCGCCGCGCCTTTCGGTGGTTTCGGTGGCAGCGCCACACTGACCAACGACGGGGTGGGTACCGTGATCAACGGGAATATTGGAGTCAATGCGGCGTCAACCACGATTACGGGATTGCATGATTCGGGCGGGAATGTCTATACGATCACGCCCGATAACAATGGACTTGTGAACGGGCTCATCTACACGAGCACCGCCCCGCCGGGTTCCGTCCCGGGCGATGCCGTAACGCAGGCGCGTGCCGCCGCGCTGGCCGCATTCAACTCAATATCGCCCGCCACTCTGACAGGGGGCATCAACATGGCAAGCCTGGCGCAGTGTCCGAGCTGCGGCGGAGCCGCAGACGGCGCCAATGAATTGGCCGGGCGCACGCTTCCCCCGGGCGTGTACTTGTCTGCGACGGGCACGTTTGACCTGGGCGGAGCGGGACATGCCGCGGCGAACCTTACTTTGGACGCCGGGGGCGACACGAACGCGGTCTGGGTATTTCAAACCACGCCGGGAACCGGCACTCTCAACGTCGGCCTTACGGGTCCGGCGACACCGGCAGTGCCGATCCAGGTTTTGCTCATCAATGGCGCACAACCTAAAAATATTTTCTGGTATGTCCCGGCCGGTGCTGTCATTGGCACGGGCTCGACTGTGGTGGGCACCCTGTTGTCCAACGCGGCGATCACAATGTCCACGACGGGCGGCAGCCCCCCGACAGCGGTCATCACAACGCTTAATGGCAGGGCGATTGCCCTTACTGCGGCAGTCACCATGACGAACGCCGTCATCAACGTGCCCGCGCCCTAACGTCCTGGAGCAAGACATATGTTGGGTACCGCACAGACCGCGCTTTGGCGAGTTTGCTGGAATAAAGTAAGCGAGGATTGTGCAGCGCAGCAAGGGATTCTCATGTCTCATAACATCCTGCTCATCCAGGACGACCCGCTGGGTGCCAAGGCCGTCCGGGACGCACTGGCAGGCTCAAACGACGGGTCCTTTCAGCTCGAATGGGTCAGGCATTGCGCGGAGGGCCTGGCGCGACTGAGCGCGCAGACACGGCAAAGCCACGCCGGCATCGCGGCGATGCTGGTCGACCTCTCCCTGCCCGATAGTGCCGGAATCGAGACCTTCGACCGGCTGTTCCGCGCGGCATCACACATTCCTATCCTGGTCCTGGCTAGCGAGCAGGACGAGGAAGTCGCCAAGCTGGCGGTACAGCACGGGGCGCAGGACTATCTCCTGAAATCCCGCCTGGACAATTACCTGTTGCCGAAGATCTTGGAAAACATGCTCGGGCGCACGGCCAACGCTGCGGCGTTGTTCGAAGAAAAAGAGCGCGCCCAGGTTACGCTCAACTCCATCGGTGACGCCGTCGTGAGCACCGACGCCGGGGGCCGCGTGACCTACCTCAATGTCGCCGCGGAAAGCATGACGGGCTGGTCGCGGGAGGAAGCGGCAGGCCACCCGCTCGGGGAGGTATTCCGCATCATCGACGGCACCACGCGCACGGTCGCCACCAATCCCATGGCGCTGGCGATCCGGGAAAACAAAACCGTGGCGCTCACCCCGAACTGCGTACTGGTCCGGCGCGACGGAGTGGAAACCGCCATCGAGGATTCCGCCGCCCCCATCAACGATCGTCACGGCGAGGTGACGGGCGCGGTGATGGTGTTTCACGATGTGAGCCTGGCGCGTGCGGCATCTCTACGGATGTCTTATCTGGCACAGCACGATACCCTCACCGACTTACCCAACAGAATATTGCTGCAGGACCGGCTCACCGAAGCGCTGGCCCTGGCGCAGCGCTACAAACGGGAGCTCGCGGTGCTGTTCCTGGACGTGGACCGCTTCAAACACATCAACGATTCCCTGGGGCATGCCATCGGCGACCGCCTGCTGCAGTCCGTCGCGCAGCGGTTGCGCGCTTGTGTACGCAGCTCGGACACCGTAAGCCGTCAGGGGGGCGATGAATTCGTGATCCTGCTCCCGCAAGTGACGCATGCGCAGGATGCGGCCGTCTGCGCGGACAAGATATTGGCGGCACTGCGTACGCCCCATCGCGTCGAGCAGCACGATCTGCACATCACGGCGAGCATCGGTATCGTCACCTATCCGCTCGATGGGACCGGGGTGGAAGGTTTGATGAAGAATGCGGATTCTGCGATGTACCACGCCAAGGACAGCGGCCGCGACAACTACAAGTTCTTCAGCCCGGAGCTGAACGTGCGCGCGCTCGAGCGGCAGTCTCTCGAAAACGGCCTGCGCCAGGCCTTGGAGCGGCGTGAATTCGTGCTGCACTACCAGCCGAAAATGGATCTGCAGACGGGCGCGATGATCGGCGTCGAGGCGCTCATCCGCTGGCGTCATCCGCAGCGCGGACTCGTGTCTCCCGCGCGATTCATACCGGTCGCCGAGGAATGCGGCCTCATTGTGCCGATCGGCCGGTGGGTGCTGCGCGAAGCCTGCCGCCAGACCCGTGCCTGGCAGGACGCGGGCCTGGCGCCGCGGTGCATCGCGATCAACATTTCCGCGGGGGAATTGCGCGCCAGGGACTTCGTCGCCGGCGTGCGCGCGATCCTGGCGGAGACCGGCCTCGCGCCGGGTTGTCTCGAGCTCGAGCTCACCGAAAGCTTCCTGATGGAGGACGCGAAGTCCAGCGCGGCCGTGCTCGCAGCGCTCAAAGACCCGGGCGTACGCCTCGCACTCGATGATTTCGGGACCGGTTATTCGAGCCTGAGCTGCCTTAAGCGCTTTCCGATCGACACCCTGAAGATCGATCGTTCGTTCGTGCACGATCTGACGACGGATGCCGGCGATGCCGACGTCGTTTCCGCTATAATCCATATGGGGAAAAGCCTGCACATGCGGGTGGCGGCGGAAGGCGTGGAAACACGACAACAGCTCGCACTGCTTCAGGAGCAGGGGTGCCCCGAAGGACAGGGCCACTATTTCGGCGAGCCGGTGCCGGCTGGGGAATTCGGGCGGCTGCTGGAGCGCAATGAGCTGCCGTCGCCGCGGCTGATGGCGTTGTAATCCGTCGGGCGGACGGGCTTTCTATGTGCGATGGCGCACAGACTGGCGCACGGGCGGAGTGTGGACTACATGGCGGGTGGATTTTGATACAACTCGACGGAGCGATATTATGTCTCAAAATGAGCCTTTTGTCACGGACGATGCGGCCAATGCCGGGGAATTCGCACAAAACACCCTCGACTCGATCGGCGATACGGTTATCGGCACCAATCCCGCGCGCCACGTCACCAATTCGAACCGGGTCGCAGAAAACATGCTCGGCTGGGCGTGCGCGCCGTTCGAGCGGGGCGGCAATGTCCGATCGCTCGAGCGGCACTCTCTCAAAGACGGTCTGCACCGCGCCCTGGAGCGGCAGGAATTCGTATTGCGCTACCAGCCGACGATGAATCTGCAGACCGGCGCGATGACCGGCGCCGAGGCACTCCTGCGGTGGCGGCATCCGCAACGCGGACTCGTGCCTCCCGGGCAGTTCATTCCTCTTGCACAGGCGTATGACTGCATGGTACCGATCGGCCGGTGGGTACTGCACGAAGCGTGCCGCCAGGTCCGGGCCTGGCGCGACGCGCAGCTGGTGCCGATGCCGCTGGCGATCAACATCTGCGCGGCAGAGCTGCACAGCAAACACTTCGTCGAAGACATTCATGCCGCCCTCGAAGCGACGGGTCTGCAGCCGCGCGATCTGCAGCTGGATCTGCCCGAAACCGCCCTCCTGCAGGGTTCGCCGACCACAGCGACCGTGCTGCAGGCGCTCGCCGGGATTGGCATGAAGCTGGCACTCGATGACTTCGGCACCGGCTATTCCAGCTTGAACGCTCTCAAGCGCTTTCCGATTGACGCCCTGAAGATCGACCGCTCGTTCGTACACGGCGTCGCGACAAATACCGGCGATGCCGCTACCGTCAGCGCCGTCATCGGCATGGGCAGAAGCCTGCGTCAGCGGGTGATTGCCGAAGGCGTGGAAACACGGGAGCAGCTCAGCTGCCTGCGGGTCCACGGTTGCACCGAAGCACAGGGCTACTATCTCGGCCGGCCAATGGTTGCCGAGCAACTCGCCCGATTACTCAAGGCCGCCTGAGAGGGAGACCCAATGCCTCAGACCTATTCCCGGTCTCATGGCCTCGTGCCCGTGGAAAGTCCAGTCCCCGACCCCATGCGTTTGCAGCAGGCCCTGGCGAGATTGACCGTCCTTACCCAGATGAAGCATGACAATGGGTTGACGGCGGCGGGCGGGCAGGTCGCGCAGGATATCAAGGAGTTGAATGAGAAACTCCTGAGCAGCAACGCGCAGCTGGCCATCGTCAACGCGGACCTGGAAGCCTTCTCTTATTCCGTCGCCCACGATTTGCGCAGCCCGATCCGCCAGATCGCCGGGTTCTCCAAAATCCTGCTCGAAGAGTACGGGCCGCAATTGCCGGCCGAAGGCCGCCGGTATCTGGACAAGGTCATACAAGGCGCTCAGCAAATGGGAGGACTGGTGGACGACTTGCTGCACCTGGCACGGGTCGGCCGGCAGGCCTTGTCGCTGCAGGTGACTGCGCTTGATTCGATCGTGGCGGCGGCTTTGGAGTCTCTGCAGCCGGAGTGCACGGGTCGCCGCATCGAGTGGCGAATCGGCGCGCTGCCCAGCGTGGCATGCGATCGGGGATTGATGAAGCAATTGTTTGTGAATCTTCTCTCCAACGCTCTCAAGTACACGCGGCCCCGCGACCCCGCCGTAATCGAAGTCGCGCAGATGGACCACAACGGCGAGCAGGTCATTTTCGTGCGCGACAACGGCGTCGGCTTCGACATGCAGCACGCCAGCAAGCTCTTCGGCGTGTTTGAGCGGCTCCACTCGGCCAGCGAATTCGAGGGCACCGGGATAGGCCTTGCTACTGTCGAGCGCATCGTCCGCAAGCACGGCGGGCGGATCTGGGCGCACGCCGAGCCCGGCCGCGGCGCAACGTTTTTCTTCACGATCCCGCCGGGCGCCCACTAATACACAGGACACTGCTATGACAACGGAAATCGCCCATGCGGAAACGGAGATCGATATTCTCCTGGTCGAAGACAACGCCTCGGACGCAGAGCTGGCTGTGCGCGAGCTGCGCCGTCACAAGTTTGCCAACAAGATTCACGTGATCGGCGACGGGGCGGAAGCCCTGGATTTCATCTTTTGCCGTGGTGCCTACCGGAGTCGCTCGCTTTTCCACCCTCCCAAAGTCATTTTACTCGACATGAAGCTGCCTAAAGTGGATGGGCTGCAGATCCTCAAAGCCATCAAGGGCGATGCGCAGACCCGGGCCATCCCGGTGGTGATCATGACTTCATCGAGCGAACAAAGGGATGTGATCGACAGTTACCAGCTCGGGGTCAATGCCTTCATCCAGAAGCCCGTCGACTTCGATGAATTTCGACGGGTCATCGAGCGGGTCGGCATGTTCTGGCTAGCGGTGAATCATCCACCCCCGACCGACGTCTTTGCACCTGTCGCCGCAGAACTGCCCGGTAGCACGCTGGCAAAGCACGCAGGGAATGCTCTTTGAGGATTGATGCGCCGCAACACGATCATCCGGGTATGTACGCTATGGAACATAAGCCCGGCGAAGTGTTAAACTCCCCGGCTACGAACTGTCCGTCATGGAGACGTGCCCCGATGCCGGGGTCAGCCTACCCGCAACAAAACCACATTCTGGAGGCATTGCCGCCGGCGGATCGCGAGCGGGTGTTCGCGCACCTGAAGCGGGTCGAAATGCCTCTTGGCATGGTTCTGTACGAGTCGGGCGACACCCTACGTCACATTTACTTTCCCACCGACTCCATCGTCTCGCTGCTCTACGTGCTTAAGGACGGCGCATCGGCGGAAATCTCCGTCGTGGGGAACGACGGCGCCATCGGCGTCGCGCTGTTCATGGGCGGTGAGACCACAACGAATCGCGCCATCGTGCAAAGCGCCGGCTATGCGTACCGGCTGTCGGGCAAGCGGCTCAAGGCGGAATTCGAGCGTCACGGCGAGATGCTGCATGTCCTGCTGCGCTACACGCAGGCCTTGATCACCCAGATGGCGCAGACCGCGGTCTGCAACCGGCATCACTCGGTGGACCAGCAATTGTGCCGCTGGCTGCTGCTCTCGCTCGACCGTCTGCCCTCCAACAAATTGACGATGACTCAGGAACTCATCGCTAACATGCTGGGGGTACGCCGTGAAGGCGTTACCGAGGCCGCCGGCAAGCTGCAAAAGCTAGGCGTGATTCAGTACAGCCGCGGGCAGATCGAGGTGCTGGACCGCCCAGGCCTCGCGCAGCTGTCATGCGAGTGCTACGCTGTGGTGAAGAAGGAGACCGACCGCCTGTTCTCCTTGCATCCCATGCGCTGACGCCTTTCGGGGGGTTATGGACGATCAGCTTGAGTTTCTCGCAATGGTGTCCCATGAGCTGCGCAGTCCACTGGCCGCCATTCACAATGGGGTGCGCTGCCTCGCCAACCCTTTGAGCGAGACCTCCGCGCGGGAGAGGATGCAAGGACTGATCGAGCGCCAGTTGCGCCACATGACCCAGCTCGTCGACGACCTTCTCGACGTATCGCGGATCGCGAGCGGACGCCTGCGCCTGCAACGCGAACGGATCGATCTGCGTGTCGTCGTGGGCCACGCCATCGAGACGCTCGAGCCAGACCTCAACAAGTGTCGCCACCGGCTGACCACCGCGTTGCCCGACGGGCCGGTGTGGCTGCATGCCGATCCCTCCCGCCTGGAGCAGGTATTCGTGAACTTGCTCGCCAACGCGTCGAGATACACCGACGCGGGCGGCGAGCTCTCGGTGTGTCTGCGGGTATGCAACGGTCAAGCCATCGTTCGCGTACGGGATTCCGGGATCGGTATTGCTGCGGATGCTCTGCCACATATATTCGATCTATTCAGACAGGCAAACAGCGCCGATCCGCGCTCCAAGGCTGGGCTAGGCGTCGGACTTGCGGTGGTACGCCATCTCGTGGAGCTGCATGGCGGTCAAGTGACCGCGGCGAGCGCCGGACGGGGCCGGGGAATGGAGTTCACGGTGCTACTGCCCGGGGAAGACTTACGGTGAATTCACTCGGGAAAGCCCACCATGCGTCTGCGGCGCTCGCCCCAAATCTTTATGCGCACGCCTGTCAAGTTGTTGCGTCGCGGCAACTGAAATGCTGCACTGCAGCGCTATTAGCCCACTCTACGTCGGTACGAGTCCCAACAGCACGGACAGGCAGCAGTTTGTCGGTTCGCTTGCGCACGGCGAGACACGCGGGGCGAACGCGGTTTTATGTTAGATAGCGCACAGACCGCCCGGTGCACGGAGCGTTGACTACGCGCACAAGGTTTTGACGCGGTGCGACGGAGCGATCTTATGTATCAAAACAGGTCTCAGGTCAGGGAAGATGCGGCGGATGTCCGGGAATTTGCGCAGATCGCCCCCGAGCCGGGCGGCGATGCCATTATCGGCACTAATCTCGCGGGCCAGGTAGCCTATCTCAATCGGGCTGCCGAAAGCATGACGGGCTGGTCGCGGGAAGCCGCACTGGATCGGCCGCTGGATGAAGTCTGCTGCATCGTCGACGGCACTGACCGCACCGCCGCGCTGAATCCGCTGGCCTCGGCCATCCGGGACGACAAGGCCACCACGCTGACCGAAAATTGCGTCCTGATCCGGCGCGACGGGTTTGAATCCATCATCGAAGATTCGGTCGAGCCGATCCACGACGGTAAGGGGCTCGTGGCGGGTGCCGTGATGGTGTTTCGGGATGTGAGCAATGCCCGCGCGGTCGAAAGACTCGACACGGAGAGCGCGCTGCGCAAGGCCCTGACGCAGGATGAGTTCCTCCTGCATTACCAGCCCAAGGTCAGGCTCGATACCGGGGAACTTTCCGGAGTCGAGGCCTTGATACGCTGGAACCGCCCCGGCTACGGACTCATCCCACCGCTTGACTTCGTTCCCATGCTGGAGGAAACGGGGCTGATCGTGCCAGTCGGGGCGTGGGTGATCCACAGCGTCTGCCGGCAGATCGCCGAGTGGCAGCGCACCGGAGTAGGGGCCGTCCGCATCGCCATCAATTTGTCCAGCCGGCAATTTTCGTCTGCCGACCGGCAATCGTTGGAATTGGAAACTGAAACGACTCGGGCCGTACACGCCCACGGTATCGATCCGACGCTGCTCGAATTCGAGCTGACCGAGAGCGTGTTGATGTCGCATGCGGAGAAGTCCGTGGCCATCCTGCACCGCCTGAAACGGCTCGGAATTCGCATTTCCACCGACGACTTCGGCACCGGCTTCTCGAGCCTCGCCTATCTGAAGCGCTTCCCCATCGACACCATCAAAATCGACCGGCTGTTCATTCGCGATGTCACCCGTGACGCCAGCGACGCGGCGATCACAGTGGCCATCATCGCCATGGCGCACAGTCTGAAGCTCAATGTGATTGCCGAGGGTGTCGAAACCCGCGAGCAACTCGAGTTTCTGCGTGCTCGCGATTGCGACGAGGTCCAGGGGTACTACCTTTCCAGACCCTTGCCTGCTACCGAGGTATCGCAACTGCTATGCCGTGGCAGCGCATTGCCGGCGCGGGCGTACTAGGAGCGCGTCCTTGCGGGGCGGTGCGGTCAAAGCATTGAAGAGGTATACAGTCCTCGCGCTGGGCCTGATGATTTCGGGAACAGGTTTTGCCGAGGATCCGAAGCTCGACACCCCCTCGCAACAGGCCGCGCCGACCGCGTTCGCCGCTGAAAAGCCGCAGCCAGTGTTGCAATGGGGCATCGGGGACGGCAAGAGCCACCTCGTTCCGGCCCTGGATATCCTCGGCTTCGACTTCCTGCTGAATCAATTCAACCGGCACTTCATCGATGCCCAAACCTACGGATCGAACTTTTCTTCTTTCAGAAAGAACCTGACCGGCAAGTGGGTATACGACACCGACCCATTCGCCACCAACCAGTTCCTGCATCCCTATCAGGGCGCCATGTACCACGGCTTTGCGCGCTCGGCCGGCCTCGACTACTGGCATTCGCTCGGACTGACGGTGCTCGGCAGCGCGCTGTGGGAGACGGCCGGCGAGACCGACCGACCGTCCATCAATGATCAATTCACCACCAGTTTCGGCGGCAGCTTTCTGGGCGAGCCCTTGTTTCGCATGGCGAGCCTGTTGCTGGAAAGCGGCGGCGGCCGGCCGGGATTCTGGCGAGAACTCGGCGCGGCCGCGCTGTCGCCGTCCACCGGCTTCAACCGCCTCGTCTATGGCGAGCGCTTCGACGGCGTATTCCGCAGCAATAACCCCGCCGTCTACACACGGGTGCAGCTCGGCGTGAACGTGAATGCGAGCGTGAATTCGAACGTGAACGTGAATCCCAACACGGACCAGGCGGCGATTCCACAAAGCTACCGAAAGGGTGAGGGCATCGCGGACTTCACCATTGCCTACGGACTGCCGGGCAAACCCGACTATAGCTATACACGTCCTTTCGACTATTTCCATTTCCAGTTCACCGCCGCCAGCAGCAATATCTTCGAGAACGTCATCAGCCGCGGCCTGCTTTATGGAACCGACTACTCGCTGGGTGACAACCAGCGCGGCGTGTGGGGTCTTTACGGCACGTACGACTACATCGCTCCGCAGATTTTTCGCATTTCCACCACGGCAGCTTCGCTTGGGACCACTGCCCAATGGTGGCTTTCACGCACGGTCGCGCTGCAGGGCACGGCGCTCATCGGCGCCGGCTATGGCTCGGCCGGCACGATTCACGGCGTCGGTCAACGCGACTATCACAACGGCATCAGCCCGCTGGCCCTGGTGACCTCGCGTCTCATCTTCGCCGACCGGGCGACGCTCGAATTGGAGCTGCGCGATTACTACGTCAGCGATCTGGCGTCGGGAGAAAGCGGCGGCTCGGAGAACATTGCCCGCGCGGTGGCCTCGGTCACCGTGCGAATGTACGACCTGCACGGCGTGACGCTCAAATACACGGGCTCGCGACGCGATGCGCGCTATCTCAACCTGCCCGATACTCGACAGACCGTGGGAACCATCAGTCTGGGTTACACCTATCTTGGACAAACGCGGTTCGGCGCTGTGGACTGGCGCCCCAAAGGCGCTGGGGAAGAAGGCGGTCCCCTTTAATGACAATAAGTCGCCACCTCCGACGGCAGCGATGCCAGCCCCCAGAACAAGGCATCGAGACCGACCCGCACGCCGACGTCCGGATGCCAGTCGAAATCGCGATTCCATTGCACGACCGGCTCGACATAGCCGAAGAGCCATCCGCCGTGCAGCGGACGTTTCATGAGCACGCTGGTCTCGAATAGAGAAGTGCGGGACACATGATCGCCGGAAACGCTGACGCGCGCGGCCACGCCACATGCCAGATCATGCCCCGTCGCGAACCGGTCGTAGCGGCGCTCCTGAATGACGGCGCGTGCATAACCGAAGATGAGGCTCTGCGACCAATCGGTGGCGGCGGTATTGTGAACCCAATTCGCGTAGCTCACCGAGCGGGCGATCCAGCGGTTGCTCCAATGCTCGAGCGCGACGCCGCCGCTCGTACCGACACCCAGCCCGCTCTGCACATAAGTCTTGACGAACGGATAGACCCGCAACGTGCCCGCGTCGAACTCGGGAGACCAGCGCAGCGCCGCAAAGGCCGAGGGCGAGGCATTCGCGCGCACTCCGAGTTCGAAATTGATATGCGTACGCGGTACGAACCGGGCACCCACCCGGACTGGATTGCGCTCATCGGTGGGATCGCCGGGGGATTCGGCCAGATCGGCGCTCGTGACGAACAGTTTGAAACGCCTCTCGAGATTGGGCAGGAGCAGCGTCGCTTCAAAATCCGGGTGGGCCACGAACGCCATTCCGTCCCGTCGGTGGACGAACTCATTGTCGAGCCCGATGCGCAAGGGCGACAGCGGCACCACGATCGGCGCCTGCTCGGCCGAGGCGAACCGGACATCGACGGCCTCGAAAAAGCGCTGCATTTTCCGGTACAACCAGTCGTGCGCCGCATCGAGGTTTTCCCCGACTGTATCCGCCACCTCGCTCGACGCCGCGCGCAGCTTCCCAAAGCTGCCGGTCGATGGACGCACCCGCTCGGGTTCCTCAGCCCCCGCACCCGCGGCGATGGTCGTCCAGGCCATTAAACCGGCGAGGATCAGCACGTGATGATTCATATGCCACTTAGGTCCTACGTCAGCGCCACCTCCCTATCAGGATGACGCCGCCTGAGCTATCTGCCAAGCCTTCAATCTATTTGTACGGCAGCGCACAGAAAGATGCGGCACATCGGCGCAGCTTACGCTTCCAGAAACGACGCGCAGCTCAATACCAGGGACGTATGCACAATCTTGCGAACACCACACAAATGACGATCGCCCATGCGCACCCGGCGCCGCCCCTCATTCATGACATGCTTAAGCGCGAACGGATGGACCTGCGCACTTTGGTGAGCCAGGCGACCGAGACGCTCAAGCCGCCGATCGGGGAGCGCCGGCACCGGTTGACGCTCGCGATGCCCGATGAGCCGGTGTGGCTCTGGGCGGATGCCGGCCGCCTCGAGCAGGTGTTCGTGAATCTGCTCGCCAATGCGTCGCGCTACACGGATACCGGCGGTGAACTCAATGTGTGGGTGCACCGGCGCGACCGGCAGGCCGTCGTTCGGGTGCGGGACAACGGCAGGGGTATCGCGCGGGATTCGCTGCCGCACATTTTCGATTTGTTCACCCGAGGCCATGACACCGGCCGCCACTGCCCATCCGGACTGGGCATCGGGCTTGCGGTCGTGCGCCACCTGGTGGAGTTGCATGGCGGACGGGTGACCGCCGCGAGTGCCGGGGCCGGTCAAGGCAGCGAATTCACCGTGCGCCTCCCGACGGAGAACTGACCGATCCTGCGGTGACTTATGCAACCCGCCCAGAGCCCTGCCGCTCTCACACAGCCACCTCTTGCGGCTGTGGCATCGGCGCATACCGTTTGACCCGGCGCTCCGCCTCCGGCCAGTTGAATGGCGCCCCCACCGCCGTGAGATATTCTTCGAGCCTTTCGGGCCCGAGGATGAGCTGCGCTCCGGGGAGGCCACACCCGGGGTCATGCGCGAAATGGCGGGCGATCGTCAGCGCAGCCAGCGGACTGAAACCGGGGTGTTTGACCTGCAGCGGCGTGTGATGATGCGCCACGGCCTCGATCACCGGATAAGGGAGACCCCACAGACCCAGCAGGTACGCTCCGATTTCGGCATGCGATGCGCCAATCATGCGCCTCTCCGCCTCGCACTCCGCAATACCTTCGTCAGCCGACATCTGAAATGCAGCCTGCAATTTGTCCGGACACTCCTGCGCCAGTACCCAATACCCGATGTCCTGCAGCAACGCAGCGAGCAGGGTGTCGTCGGCAATGGAGGTGCCGGCAGTCAATGCCTGGGCGCAAGCGGCGACCCGCTGCAACTCCAGCTGTCGCTGTTCGAGTTCCATGCCTGCCCGGGAGGCGGCGCGCGGCCACATCGAAAATACCTCTGCGGAGAGCACGAGGTTGCGGATTGCATTGAAGCCCAGATAAGCCACCGCCCGCTCGAGATTTGTCATGCGGCGCGCCAAGCGGAAAAACGCCGAGTTTACGAGCTGCAGAACTTTCGCCATGATGGCCGGATCCTCGCCAATAATCTTGGCGATATCACGCGTGCCGAGGTCATCGCGCGTAATGGCGCTTTGCAATTTCGCGAAGGCGCTGGGCGTGGCAGGCAGCTGGCGGATGCGGCCCACGACCGAACGCAACTCGGCACGATTTAGAAGCTCATGCAGCGACAGCGAGCGCGAGATGATGCTTTCGAGTTCGATGGAATCACAGGGCTTGTGAAGATACTGATGCGTCAACGGCACGAGCCGCATCGCGAGCTCCACGTCCTCAATTCCCGAAAGGACGATGCGCACCGTGCCGGGCCAGCGCTCCGAGATCCTCCTTAAGACCTCGATACCATCGATTCCGGGCATCCGCAGGTCCGTGACGACCACGTCAAACGGCTGCTCCTCGAAGTCCTGCAGCGCCTTTACCCCACTGTCGCGGAACGTCATGTCCCATTTCGACCGCATCCGGTACAGCCGCACGCGCAATGCCTCCAGTACCGCCTGCTCGTCGTCCACGAAGAGGATCCGCTTCATACTGTGACTCCCTCAAATCCGTTCAGAGTTGGGTGCATTGCAGCAGTGAGGCTTGCCGCAGGCTGCGACGTGGGTCACAGGATCTCAAAGTTGTCCGCTTTTAGAGATGACTTTTTTCAAAGATGACTCTATGCACGGGGCTGCGAGCCCAACGTTTGGGGTACTTGAAATTCGAACTCCGCCGCCGTGGGACAGCAAAGTGAAGCGGAAGAATTCCGCAGATTGCTCAAGGAGGCTTGGGGCGCCCCTGATTCTTGATCCTTACCGGGGACTGAGCACAAATCGTATGTCGCCGTGAGCCGGCAGCCGCGGCGGACCGGGGAATTTGTGGACACTTTGCATTGCAAGACCCCGCTTCACCCTGCCACAGCTTCCAACATCTCACGAAGGGATGACGCATTCCGTCGCATTCGCTTGCATGCTGATGCAGAGCTGTCAGGATGCGCTCCGGGCCGGGGTGTGGCGCAGTCTGGTAGCGCATCTGCTTTGGGAGCAGAGGGCCGGAGGTTCAAATCCTCTCACCCCGACCAATTTTCAGGACGGACGATCCGGGGCGCCTTCCGGAGCCCCTCGCCCCAGCACATCCGGCAGAGGCTGCCCGCTGCCCGTGAAGGACAGGGAGATGGAGTTCAGGCAGTGCCTTTCGCCGGTAGGAGGCGGGCCGTCCGGGAAAACATGGCCAAGGTGGCTGCCGCAACGGGCGCACACTTCCTCCACGCGCACCATCCCGTAACTGGTATCGCTCAGGCGCTTGATATGGGATTCGTCATAGGGCTTGAAAAAGCTCGGCCAGCCCGTTCCCGAGTCGAACTTCGCGCTCGAGCGGAACAGCGGCAGTCCGCAGAAGCGGCAGGTGTAGATGCCGTCTTGCTTATTGTCGAGGAAAACACCGCAGAAGGCGGCTTCAGTGCCGTGCTGCAACAATACGTGACGCTCTTCGGAGCTCAGTTCCGCCGTGACCTGCCGGCGCTGCTCATCGGTCGGAGGAGTCAGATTGAATGAGGTCATGATCGGCTCCAGGAAGGGATCACGCCATGCGCCGGGCGAGAAACACGCCAACCGCCATGCAGCCTATGCCCAGCCAGCGCTGCGGGGTGATCGGAGTCTGTGGCGCGCCGAACAGCCCGAATTGATCGATAGCCGCGGCCGAAGCGATCTGCCCCAGCAGCACGAAGAATATCGCGTTGCCGATGCCGATGCGTGGGGCAGCGTAGGTGACGGACAGCACGTAGAACACTACGAGTAGTCCGCCCAGGAAATACTGTGGTGGCGCATTCAAAGTTAGGCGGAGCGGCAGGCCGATGAGGGTCAGAACCGCGCCCGAGGCCAGGGCGCAGACCAGGAAAAGGATGAAGGTGGCCAGCCAGGGGCTGCCGATTCTTCCACCCAGTCCGGCATTCAGCGCCGCCATGATAGGGATGCCGATGCCGGTGGCTAGCATGAGGAGGGCGAGGGCGAGCGAGGAGGAGGGGGTGGTCATGGGCACAGGAGTTCACGATTCGCAAGTATCACCGGATCCGATATATATCAAAACGCGTGATATAAAGTGCCAGTTACGGCCGGGCCGCCTCCTCCTTCGTGTATGCGTTGCGGTTAGCTCGGCTCGGGCTGCAACCCGGCCGGGCTCCGCTGGTTTAAAATACGCCGTCTAGAATATATCACTGGTATATGCCTGTACATACCAGCATGAAGGATGAAGTGGACAAGAGCGAGCAAGTGAAAGTGTCGACCTACCTGTCGAAGGAGCTGGCGGAGAAGCTCAAGGGTCTCTCGGCGCGTACGCGAGTCCCTCAGGCGGCGTATTTCCGGGAAGCGGTGGAAGACCTGCTCAAGAAGCACGAGGCACCTGCCAAGTCCAAGCGGGAGGCGGAATAGGAAGAGCCGCCCTTGTGGGCAAGATAGCCGTTCCTTGACATTTCTATATCGATTGCCCATTCTGTCCACATGAGTAAAGCTCTTCATCTCGCCTACCCTGACACGCTCCCGCCCCGCCAGGCCAAGGTGGCCGACGCCCTGTCGGCCGTCATCGAAGCGGCCGATCTGGGCGCACGGGACGCCCTGCACATCTTCCGCGTGCTCGGCGAGCAGCTGCCGCTCGAGGAAGATGACGCGAACGGTGCCTTCGAGCGCGTGCGTCTGCGCTCGATTGGCGTGGAAGAAGAGCTGCGCCAGCTGGAGGGCGGCGGCTTGTCCGATGCCGAGTTTGCCAAGCGCCTCGGTGTGGGTTCGCGCGAGACCGTGCGCAAGTATCGCGAGAAGGGCTTGCTCTTTGCCTGGGCGAAGGACTCGAGAAACCTGCGCTACCCGGCCTGGCAGGTTCACGAAGGACGGCTGCTGCCGGGCCTCGCCGAGGTGCTCGCGATTCTGCACCATCAAAAGCGCGGCAGCTTTTCCATCGCCAATTACTTCCTGTCGGAGAGCGAAGAGCTCGGCGGGCGCCGGCCGCTCGATCTCCTGCGCGAAGGCCGTCTGGGTGACGTGAAGGCGCACGCCGAGCGCAATGACGTCGGCGCATAGGCTCATCGCGCCGGAGCCCCCGGCCGATCTGTCCCAAATCACCCTGTCGCTCGCTCCCACGCGGCGGCAGTGGTTTCGCATGACCACCGACAAGGAACGCTCGCCGCTCCATTGGAGCCGGCTCGGCCGCTACCGCTTCGATTCACCGAGCGCCCGCTGGGGTGTCTGTTATCTCGCCGAGTCCGTGCCGGCGGCGTTTCAGGAAATCTGGGGCGATCAAATCCGCTCCAAGCGACTGGACTGGCGGGATCTCGAGCGAAAAATCGTCTGGCAGATCGCGGCCTCGCCTCATCTGCGGACGATTGAGCTCGCCGGAGAAACGCTGACCGCGCTCAAAGCGACGCTGCAATGCTTCACGGGCAGCTATCCCAAATCCCAGCGCTGGGGCGCGGCGCTGATGGAGCATCCTCTGGACCTCGACGGGCTGCAGTACCTCGGACGTCGCTCCGGCCGGCATTGTCTGGCGCTCTTCGGTGACGAAAAGGACGAGAGGCCGCATCAGAAAGAGCTCGTCCCCCAGAAACGGGGACCCTTGAGTCATTGGAAGGGTCTCTGGCAGCTCCTCGATCGGACTCAGGTTCGCGTCGCCCATCTTCCCGCAAAGCCGCCTTCAGGCGATTGGGAATAGTCTTCGTCTCCTCGAATGGAACCTAAGGCGAGCTATGCAGATAGACCGACAGCACCAAGCCAAGCCCAAGAGCTGGGCCTTGGCGGGCGGGCAGTCGGGTGCCTCGTATATACTTGGACCGACACTGTGAGGCCATTAGTGCCTTTATCGGGGAGGTTCAACGCCCCCCGACTGGAAGCCGTAACACGCGCCCGTAGCTCAGCTGGATAGAGCATCGGATTTCTAATCCGATGGTCGGGGGTTCGAGTCCCTCCGGGCGCGCCATTTGCCGCGGTGTAAGGTCCCAATACTAAGGTGACATTCTGGCTCCCTTCCAACCCGGAGAGAGCCCCATGACGAAAACTGAACAGAACCGTGTGGTCGCTTGGCGCTTAAAGCTGCTACGTCAGGCTGACGACCTACCCAGAGGCATTGCTCAGACCTGCCGGCACTTTGGCCTTTCTCGCAAAACCTTCTACAAATGGAAAGCCAGATTGAAAAGCCACGGTGAGGCCGGGCTGTGCGATCGACCTCGAACACCTCTTCACTCCCCGGGAACAACGTCGCGTAATGTTATCTCCAAGATCTTGTATCTGCGAGAGCGCTACCGGTTCGGGCCAGCCCGGATCACCAGTTATCTGCATCGCTTTCACAATATGGACGTGGCGCGTTCCACAGTGCATCGCATACTGATTCGGTATGGAATGAACCGATTGCCAGCCAATCAGAAGCGTCAGCCGACAGGCCGTCCCTGGCGGCGATACGAGAAGTCACAACCCGGTCACCGTGTGCAGATTGACGTTAAATTCCTGGAGCGAATCGCAGGCTCCAGGAAGCGCCTTTATCAGTTCACGGCGATCGATGACTGTACGCGCATCCGTGTGTTGAAGATCTACGACGTCTGCAATCAGAAATCAGCCATTAGCTTCGTAGACGAGGTCATTCGACGACTTCCCTTTAGGGTGTTCGTGATCCAGACAGACAATGGCGCGGAATTCCAGTCCAACTTCCACTGGCACCTGGAGGAACATGACATCCGCCACGTCTATATCCGGCCAAGGACTCCCCGCTTGAACGGCAAGGTCGAACGCTCACACCGCGTCGATGAGCAAGAGTTCTACCAGCTCCTCGATAAGGATGGCATCGGCGACGACATCCACTTGTTCAACGACAAACTTCAAGAATGGGAGGACTATTACAATTACCATAGGCCTCATGGAGCGCTCGACGGGCAGACCCCGTACGAGCGGCTTCTGGCCAGAAAGGCCTCCGCCGGGGTGTCACCGAAGTCCTGAGACCTTACAGGACGAGGCCAGCGGTCAATAGCTCCACCGCAGTTGCTGATGCACAGCAACCTTCGTTTTCGGCCTCTTTGCACGCGTCGTCTATTTACAAGTAGAAACGTTCATTCCGGAACCCGCATAAATGCCCGTACGCGAGAGGGTCTTCGTCATCGTCACGACTAACTTGGAAGGCGTAACATTGCACGGACCCGAGACGGGCATAAATTCAACTGTCACCGTCGTGCCTTGGGAAATCTGGTAGGCGGTGTAACCGCTATCGTGCCATGCCGAGCCGTCTATGCTGCTTGGCTCGGCGATCCTCCATTGCGCGTGATTATTGATCGCTGCAGTGGGATCAATCGTTATGGTCAGCGCCAGGCCAGCCTGAGAGAAAGAACGTGAAGACGGCAAAAAGGCCATCAAAGTCACGCATGTAAGTACTGCTGCTCTTGTCTTCACAGATCACCTCACTTGATTCAATTGCGCCAGGGGTGTCGGAACGGTCAAAGAAATGGAACAATCGTCATTATTGAAATCGACCTTATAGCCGGCTGGTGTCGGAGTGTTGTTTGTCAGCTCCACGATCTGTGTCGCTCCCCCCTGCTGCTCCGCGATTCTGAGGTAGTAATCGCACGTGGTCTGGGTCGTGTCACGATCCGCCGGCAGTCCAGGCGCATACGGGAAAACGTAGCTCAACTGACTGCCATTGATGACCGGGGGAATGTCGTACGCGGCGAGCGGCTGTGGGCGCATGCCTCCGAAAAGAATGCCTATGTTGTACCTGAGCCAGCCTCTGCCTTTGCAATTGCAAATTCCCAGGAAGCAATCCTTGCCGCAACCGTGGATTTGCGCGCCCACGAAGCACGCGCTCCCGCTGGGTTTGACCGCGCTCACGCCGGAACCACAATTGGCACTGGTTATACTAACGTTGCAGTCCGTGACGGTTGTGCCCGGATCTGCCGGCCAGTCCTGATCGTCCGAGAAATTAGACGTGCAATCTCCAGTTCGGGAGTAAGAATAATTCTTGCTTCCAGAGTAAGGTATGACGACGGTTGGCGCTACCCTGCCTGAGATCTGGTATTTAATCGCCGGTTTGACCATGACGTTTACGTCGCTCTCGATTCTATTTCCGTCACACTTGGCCAGCGATGTCTTGATCACCATCTGTTCGGATTGTTGCAGGTTCAATAGCGAGCTGACAGTGTCGGCTGAGAGGTCAATGTACAGTTCATTCCTATTGGTGCCGGTGACAATTTGTTGTTGGCCTTGAATCGTTACGGTCGGCGTGCCAAACGCACTTACGTAGTTTCCGCGGATTATAAAACTCAATTTCTGTTTGTTCGGTCCTTCCCCGGGGGAGTTTGCGTCCGCCCAAACCCGGATGGAGCGCGGAGTGGCATAGACGGCTCGCGGCAATCGTTGTCGGCATGGTAAATCCCACAAGGCATCGTATGTCGTTATGCTCGCATCCTGCATTGCCGCAAGGGCTGTATCATCTGCCGCGGCCTTTGCCTGATCAATTGCGGCTTGCATGCTGGCCATCGACGCGGCTGCCTCCAGGGCGATGTGTTGGCGCTGGGTGTCGAGATCCTTCACGGCTGCGCCGAGGTCATCCTTGAATCTCTTCGCCATATCGGCTTCCAGCTGCTCGGCGCTTTGCTGAGTCTGGATAACGACCGACTTGATATCACCGCTTGTCGTATCGACCAGATCGGACAGCTGCTGAATTATTCCCTGTATTCCGCTGATGATTTGACCCACTACAAGTGTTGATGGGTCGATAGCTGTGGGCACCGCTGCTGGAGGTAATGGCTGAGAGACAGCTCTATTGAAACTTGTCGTTGTCTGGCTATGAGCAGGAGTAATGGCAATGCTTGCCGGCACCTTGCAAGTATCGAGGCAGGTGCAGCCAGTTAGCAGCGTCGCAAGAGCGCACGAAGCAAGAGTCACGAAATTGGTAATGGACATACTGATCCCCGTGGCGATTGTTTTGCGTTTCTACTTCCGCTCGATCTTCGGGAAACCGAGAATCGCAGTTCCGAAGCTGGAATGCCATTTGGTCGAAATCCCGCCAAATTTTTCCAACCATCTGAACGGTGCTCTCCATAGTACCGCACTGCTGAGGCGAATGCAGCGCCACTTCACTTTTTTTATGCTGGTGAGAAAGAGTTATGCGGCAGTGCAGCACGAAATAAAGATATGCTGCCATACGGTATACATCTGAGCCGATTGCGGAATTATCTGGTCGTGCGCTAACCTATTGATTGAAAAGGGTTCGCCCGGAAATAAATCCGTCGACCTCGTTTGGGTTCTTGGGCAGTCGAAGCCAGGATAATGCCAAGGGACCGCACGCGAGCCCGTCGCGAACCTAGCGGCCCTTCGGGGGCTCCTGGCCAACGAGCGACAATGTGCTTGGCTGCTGGCGCAGTGCGCCGAACAGGTGCGAGCAAGGGAAATGGATCACGCGGCGTTGTTTACCACCGGTTTGCGCGGCGGGCGCGTGACAACCTGACGGCCCGAAGCCGCCTGTTTCTGACGGATGTCCTCGCACATCGCGTGCAAGTCGTAGCCGAATTTTCGGGCATGCTCATCGCGGATACGATGAATTTCTTCGACAATGGGATCACGCCACATTTCTTTACTCCTCCACCAACTCGGGCGGCGTGCAAATCACCGGCGGCTCGTACCCCGCCGTTCTACAAATCAATTCGATCTTCGGACGCATGATCGCATTGGCGATATGCGTACAGTTCCAGGTCAGCAAGTAATCCATACCGTGCACGGCCGTGATCGCAATATGCAAAGCGTCTGCGTTGGTCTTTTGCGGCAAGGCAGCACCCGCCAGCAATCTGGCAGCCAGCACTTCGGCCGGTTCCGTCAATCCCAGTTCCGGCAGGCCATCGAGCGCCGCCATCCGCCCCCTCACCGCGTCCGGGTCGCCGCTGCCAATAATACTGCAATGATGTCAGGCCGACCTCCGCGAGCATTCCCAGGAGGGAGTTGAACTTTGTCCCTCCGGGCGCGCCATTTCATAGAAGGTCTCGATATCAGCTCTCGATCATCTGGCTTGTATTCATAACGCATGCCACATGTTCCGCCTCGCGCCCTGCCAGCTCATCACGTCATGGAATTGCTGCAGCGGATATCGGCGATGGCGTCGGCAGCTGGGCGGCCGCGATTTCCGTCAGCGGCATAAGCATCGAGCCGGCGATCCAGCTCCGCTCTGCTCCGGGGTGAGCGGGAGGGCCCGCTGACCAGCGCCTTCATCTCGGACCGCGCTTAGTGCGATGCGTGCGGTTGCACCCTGATGCGCAAGGGTGCGGGACGTTTTTCATTTGCAGATTCATTTGCAGACGCGCCACTTGCAACATGCAATCTCGTAAGCGCAGGATAATAAAGAACTTCTGAAAACGCTTGACGGAAGAGCACAAATCTTCTAAGCCGGTGGTCGGGGGTTCGAGTCCCTCCGGGCGCGCCATTTGCCGTATACTCCGCGCCCCGTTGCGACGGTGGGCGTAGCTCAGCTGGTAGAGCCCCGGGTTGTGATCCCGGTTGTCGTGGGTTCGAGTCCCATCGTCCACCCCATGTCTTATGTGGGCCGTTAGCTCAGCTGGTAGAGCAGTTGACTCTTAATCAATTGGTCGAAGGTTCGATCCCTTCACGGCCCACCACTTTCTCTATAGATTCCTTATAAATCAGAGGGTTGGCGCCAGCCGACTGGAAATATTTCCTCTTGCGACGCGTCACCTGTGCGATTGAACTGTCCGCATCCAGCCGTCTCACGCCAACCAGTCTCGCGCACCGTACCTCAGAAAGCGCACCGGGCCCTTTCCGGGAACGATTCGCCGACGGCACACTCCATAGGCCGTCGCAGGGGAGTTACAGGTCATGTCAACACGGGTCCAGCCCTTCGGCTTCCTGCGAAGCCTCGTCACGCGCTGGGACCTCATCGCCCTGGTCATGGTCATCGGTCTGGTGGCCTTTCTGGGCGATGCGAGCCGAGGACTTCTCGGCCCGGTCGCGAAACTTCAGACCTCGACCCTCTCGCTCGACCCTCACCACCTCCCCGAGTACGCCGCCCGCACCACCTTGCGCATGTTCGCGGCGCTCATCGTGTCGCTGCTCTTCACCTTCACGTATGCCACCTGGGCGGCCAAAAGTCCCCGCGCCGGCAGGATCCTCGTGCCCCTGCTCGATATCCTGCAGTCGGTACCCATCCTGGGGTTCATCTCCATTACCGTGGTGTTTTTCATGTCGCTGGCGCCGGGTAAGGTGCTGGGCGCCGAATTCGCGGCCATTTTCGCTATTTTTACCAGTCAGGCCTGGAACATGGCCTTCAGCTTCTACCAGTCCCTGCGCACCGTGCCGGCCGAGCTCAACGAGGCCGCTGATTCGTTCCATCTCTCACCCTGGATGAAGTTCTGGCAGCTCGAGGTGCCCTTTGCGCTGCCGGCGCTGATCTGGAACACGATGATGTCGCTCTCCGGCGGCTGGTTCTTCGTGGTGGCCTCCGAGTCCATCAGCGTCGGCCACACCAATATCACCCTGCCCGGCATCGGCTCTTATATCGCCACCGCCATCGAGCAACGCAACCTTCACGCCATCGGCTGGGCCATCCTCACCATGTTCATCGTCATCCTGGCCTACGATCAGCTCATATTCCGGCCGCTGGTGGCTTGGGTGGATGGACTGCGCTTCGAGCAGGACCCGAGCGGCCATCAGCCGCGCTCCTGGGCCCTGACCGTGATGCGCCGCTCGCGCCTGGTGTCGGCCGTGACCGCGGCCTTCTATGCCCTGGTGCGCTGGACCAGCTTCACGGCCGGAGCGGGGCGGCGGCGCGGCGGCGCGGCGGCGGGCCCCTCGGCCGGGTACCAGGACATGATCGGCTTCGCCCTGCTGGTGGCGGCGGTGGCGCTGGCCCTGTGGCATATCATCCGCGTGCTCCTTGCGCACACCGCGGTGGCGGAGATCCTGCAGGTGAGCGGCCTTGCCGCCCTCACCATGCTGCGCGTATTCGTGCTGATCGCGCTCGCGAGCGTGGTCTGGGTGCCGGTGGGCGTGTGGGTGGGATTGCGGCCGCGGATCATGGAAATCGTCCAGCCGGTGGCGCAGTTCCTGGCGGCATTTCCCGCGAACCTGCTGTTCCCGCTCGCCGTGTACGCCATCGTCAACTGGCAGTTGAATCCCGAGATCTGGCTGAGTCCGCTCATGATTCTCGGCACCCAGTGGTACATACTGTTCAACGTCATCGCCGGCGCGGGCGCCATTCCCGGAGAGCTGCGCTACGCCGCGCAGAATTTCAACGTGCGGGGGTGGCTATGGTGGCGCAAGGTGGCGCTGCCGGCGGTGTTCCCCTTCTATGTGACGGGTGCCATCACCGCCTCGGGCGGATCTTGGAATGCCGCCATCGTCGCGGAGCTGGCCACCTGGGGACAGCGGCAGGTGCAGGCGCACGGCATCGGTGCCTACATCGCCCGCGCGACCGCGGCTGGGGATTTTCACCGGGTGGTGCTGGGGATTGCGACGATGAGCGTGTTCATCGTGCTGATCAATCGCTTTTTCTGGCGGCCGCTTTATTATTTCGCCGAGCGCCGTTTCCGGCTCGGTTGAGAGGATCGTCATGAACGCCGTGCAGCCGCTGCTCGAAGTCCAGGAGGTGCGCAAGGCCTTTCCCAAGCCCGACGGCGGTGAGCTGCTGGTGCTCGAGGGCGTGGATCTCACCGTGAACGAGGGCGAGATCGTGGGGCTCCTGGGCCGCTCGGGCTCGGGAAAATCCACCCTGCTGCGCCTCATCGCCGGCCTCGCGCAGCCCAGTGCCGGCGCCGTGCGCTTCTGCGGCGCGCCTGTCGCAGGCCCGGCGAACGGCATCGCCATGGTGTTCCAGAGCTTTGCGATTTTCCCCTGGCTCACCGTACTCGAGAATGTGGCGCTGGGACTTGAGGCGCTGCGCATACCCGCGGCCGAAATCCGCCGCCGCACTTTGGCGGCCATCGATTTGATAGGACTCGATGGGTTCGAGTCCGCCTACCCGCGCGAGCTCTCCGGCGGCATGCGCCAGCGTGTGGGGTTTGCGCGCGCTCTGGTGGTGCACCCCAATGTGCTGCTGATGGATGAGCCCTTCTCCGCACTCGATGTGCTGACCGCCGAGACCCTGCGCACCGATTTTCTCGACCTGTGGTGCGAGGGGCAGATGCCCATCAAGGGGGTGGTGCTGGTGACGCACAATATCGAGGAGGCGGTGCTGATGTGCGACCGCATCCTGGTATTCGGCAGCAATCCCGGCCGCATCCTGAGCGAGCTCCGCGTCAAGCTGCCGCAGCCCCGCAATCGTCTCGATCCGAGCTTCCGCGCGCTGGTGGAGCGCATCTATGTGGAGATGACGGCGCGTCCGGCCACCGCTCCCGCGCGCAATGAGCTCTTCCCCGGCCTCGGCATCGGCACCGTGCTGCCGCGGGTGTCTTCAAACCTGCTCTCGGGCCTGATGGAAACGGTGGCCGCGAGCCCCTTCAACGGCACCGCGGACCTGCCCAAGATCGCCTCGGACCTGCAGATGGAGATCGACGAGCTGTTCCCGGTGGCCGAGACACTGCAGATGATGCGCTTCGCGGAGGTGGCGGGCGGCGATATCCGGCTCACCGACACCGGTCTCGCTTTTGCCAATGCGCCGCTCGATGAGCGCAAGCGGATTTTCTCGCGCCAGCTGCTCAACTATGTGCCGCTTGCCGCTCATATCCGCCGCGTGCTCGATGAGCGGCCGTCGCGCTCGGCGCGGCGCAGCCGCTTTTTCGACGAGCTCGAGGATTACATGAGCGAGGAGAGCGCCGAGCAGACGCTGCGGGCCATTGTGAGCTTAAGCCGCTACGCCGAGGCCTTTGCCTACGACGATGAGAACGCCACCTTCAGCCTGGACAATCCCACTTGAGCTTTAGTCTGCGAGCCTGACCAGCCGCGTCACCGCCTCGCGGTCGATGATCTTGCTGTCGCGGAAGAGGCTAAAGAGCGTGACCACCATAGCCGCGCGCTTGAGCGAGGGGACCTCGATGCCGCGCTGCCCCAGCTCCTCATCGACGGTGCTCATGATGCCCTCGAGCAGAGTGTTGTCCATGCGGCTTTGTGCCATGACTTCGTAGCCGGCGTCGGGCTCACGCACGCGAGAGGTGAGACCGCTATCGCCCACCCCATCGACCAGCCAGTCGATGCGCGCGCCGGTCACGGCGCAGATCGAGCGCAGATCGCTGACATTGGGCTCGGATAGCCCGCGCAGCCATTTGCGCACCGCGCCGTCGGAGCGCTGGATGGCGTTGGCCAGAGCGGTCACGCTGCCATAGGAGGCGATGGACTGACGGAGACGGGCGGGAAATCCGTCTTGTTGGATATCACCATCGATTTGCGTTGCCTCGCTCATACCGTACAAATGTAACACCGTCCGCACTTTTATGCCAGACATCCAGCACAAAAAGATCGAGTCCGTGATTGCACAGCTCGAAGGAATCCACTCCACCATTACCGTGGCCGTGGCCGCGCTCAAGGAACAGGCTTCCGGTATCGATGAGGACATCGCTAGCGTGCTGCGGCGGGGTGCCGCGGACCGCATCCAGGAGCAGATCGAGGTGCTCTCACAGCTGCTGGGGAATAATGTGGTTTAAACACCACAATAAACCACCCCCGCATCTTGTACGTATTCTGTCAAGACTAGCGTAAGCCTTCGGAATCCCTAGAATGCTGCGTCGCCGAAATTGCTTCGGCGAGACCGGCTGAACTTTTCGGCTATGCGTTGCCTAAGCGCTACGCGAGAGCTCTCGCGGGTCTTGTTCAATCACTTGGAGTCATGAATGTACAAAAGTATCGTACTGGGTTCGATCGCGGCTGCGGCCTTTGGCAGCCAGGCCTATGCCGCCGATGAGGCGTTCAGCTACAACTACCTTGAGGCCAACTACCAGCATACCGACCTGGCCCACACCGACATCAACGGCAACGGCTTCGGCGTCAATGGCTCGCTCGCCTTCACGCCCCTGCTGCACGGCTACCTCGAGTACTCGAACCAGGGCTTCCGCGGCGTCACCGTGGAAGGCTGGGAAGTGGGTCTGGGGCTGAACCATGCCCTTACCCCCATGATCGATGCCATCGGCCGCGCGGCTTATTTCCGCTCCGATGTGGAAGGACCGGGGGACGATGACGGATTCGCCCTGCAGGCGGGCCTGCGAGCCCGTCCGATGGACCGTGTCGAGGTCGAAGGCCTGGTGCACTACGTGGACCTGAACGATGCCGGCGATAACACCTCGTTCCGTCTCAACGGCCGGTATTTCTTCCAGCCGCAATTCGCCGTGGGCACCGGGGTCGAGTACGACAACGATGCCACGGTGTGGAATGTGAACTTCCGCTGGAACTTCAACACCGGGAAGTAAGCGTCCCGGATGCCCCTTGAGGGTGTCCACAAGGCCGTGCGGGCTGCATTCGGCGGTTCGCGCGGCCTTTTTGTTTTATACTGCCATCCCCCCAATGCGCGAGCGAGAGTGGCGGAACTGGTAGACGCGCCGGCCTTAGGAGCCGGTGGGGCAACCCGTGAGAGTTCGAGTCTCTCCTTTCGCACCAGGCGAGAAACCTAAGGATTGAAGTCATGCAGGTCTCTTTGACCGCCACCGGCGGTCTCGAACGGCGTCTCGAAGTGGCGGTTCCCGTGGCACGCGTGAACAGCGAGGTCAGCGAGCGTCTCAAAAAACTGTCGCGTACGGCCCGCCTGAAAGGCTTCCGCCCCGGCAAAGTGCCGCTGCCCGTGATCCAGCAGCAATTCGGCGAGCAGGTGCACACCGAGGTGGTGGGTGATCTGATGCGCTCGACCTTTGCCGAGGCAGTCAACCTGGAGAAGCTCACGCCGGCCGCCGGGCCGCGTATCGAGCCCATCGCAGTGCAGCCCGGCACCGATCTCAAATATGCCGCGGTGTTCGAAGTGGTACCTGAGGTCAAATTGAAGCCGGTGGCCGGGCTCAAAGTGGAGAAACCCGTGGCGCAGGTCACCGACGCCGATGTCGAGGCCATGATCGAGAGCATGCGCCGCCAGCTGGCCGCGCAGCAGGCCGAGCATGCCGCGCACTGCGAGAACCCCGAGCACGACCATGGACCTGCGGCCGCCGCGGCAGCGCCTGACGCGCAACTGCCACTGCCGGCGCTGGATGATGACTTTGCGCGCGCCTTCGGCATTGCCGAGGGGGGCCTTGAGAAGCTGCGCACCGAGGTGCGCGCCAGTATGACCCGCGAGGTCGAGGAGGTGGTCCGCAACCGCCTGCGTGGGCAGGTGCTGGAGGCGTTGTACCAGGACAATCCCATCGAGCTACCTCGCTCGCAGGTGGAGGAGCAGGTGCAGCAGATGCAGCTCGATGCCGGGCGGCGCATGGGTGCCAAGGATGTGAGCCAGCTGCCGCCGCGCGAGCCCTTCGAGGAGCCAGCCCGCCGGCGCGTGGCGCTGGGCTATCTGTTGAGCGAGCTGGTGCGCAGCGAGCAGATCACCGCGGACCGCGAGCGCATCCTCGCCCGGTTGAACGAAATGACAGCCCAGTACCCTAATGCCGAGGACGTTCGGCGCTACTATCTGCAGAATGCCGAGGCCATGCGGCAGGTCGAGTCCGCGGTACTGGAGGACCAGGCCGTGGAGCGGGTACTGGCCGCGGCCCAGATTACCGAGAAGCCCACGAGCTTTGCCGAGCTCACGGGCTTTGGCCAGAATAAGTAAGGAACAGCCATGAACGAGCGAGCTTTGAACCTGGTGCCCATGGTCGTCGAGCAGACGGCGCGTGGCGAGCGGGCTTATGACATCTATTCCCGCCTGCTCAAAGAGCGGCTCATTTTTATCGTCGGCCCCATCGATGACAATGTGGCCAATATCGTGGTGGCGCAGATGCTGTTCCTGGAGTCCGAGAATCCGGACAAGGACATCTCGTTATACATAAACTCCCCCGGCGGTGTGGTGAGCTCAGGCTTGGCGATTTACGACACCATGCAGTTCGTACGCCCGGACGTCAGCACCATCTGCATCGGCCAGGCCGCGAGCATGGGGGCCACCCTGCTCACCGCCGGCGCCAAGGGCAAGCGTTTCTGCCTGCCCCACGCCCGCATGATGATCCACCAGCCCCTGGGCGGCTTCCAGGGTCAGGCGGCGGATATGGAGATCCATGCCAAGGAGATGCTCGGCACCCGCGACCGGTTGAACAGAATCATGGCCAGCCACACCGGGCAGAGCGTGGAGAAGATCAAGATCGACACCGACCGGGACAATTTCATGGCGGCCGAGGAGGCCATCCGCTACGGCTTGATCGACAAGGTGCTGGAGAAGCGCGGCGAGCTCCCCACGCCCGGCAAGGAGCCTGCCAAGCCTTGAAGTGGCGACGACAAGGGGGCGCGTGCTATAAAACCGCTGCGTGGCACGGTTTTTAGAGGTTCGCCGCGTAGGGCGAATAACGAGGGCATTCGATGAGCGACGACTCCCGCGGGCGGCATGACGACGGCAAGCTTCTCTATTGTTCGTTCTGCGGTAAAAGCCAGCACGAGGTCCGCAAGCTCATAGCCGGACCTTCGGTATTCGTCTGCGACGAATGCGTCGAGCTCTGCAATGACATCATCCGCGAGGAACTGGAAGACCGCGCCGAGCGCGCGCGCGACAAGCTGCCCAAGCCTCACGAGATCAAAAAGGTTCTGGACGAATATGTGATCGGCCAGGAGCGCGCCAAGAAGACGCTTTCGGTTGCGGTCTACAATCATTACAAGCGGCTGCAGACGCGCACCGGCAGCGCCCGCGCCAAGGAAGAGGTGGAGATCGCCAAGAGCAATATCCTGCTCATCGGCCCCACCGGCTGCGGCAAGACCCTGCTCGCCGAGACGCTGGCGCGCCTCCTCAATGTGCCGTTCACCATCGCCGACGCCACCACGCTCACTGAGGCGGGCTATGTGGGCGAGGATGTGGAAAATATCATTCAGAAGCTTTTGCAGAAGTGCGATTACGATGTCGAGAAGGCGCAGACCGGCATCGTCTATATCGATGAGATCGACAAGATCTCCAGGAAATCCGACAACCCCTCCATCACCCGCGATGTGTCGGGCGAGGGCGTGCAGCAGGCCTTGCTCAAGCTGATCGAGGGCACCATCGCCTCGGTGCCGCCGCAGGGCGGACGCAAGCATCCGCAGCAGGAATTCCTGCAGGTGGACACGCAGAACATTCTCTTCATCTGCGGCGGGGCCTTCTCGGGCCTGGAGAAGATCATTCTCAACCGCACCCAGAAAAGCGGGATCGGCTTCACCTCCGAGGTGCGCGGGGTCAACGACCGTCCGCATGGGGTGAACCTGTTCCATGATGTGGAGCCCGAGGACCTGATCAAGTTCGGCCTCATCCCCGAGTTCGTCGGCCGCCTGCCGGTGGTCGCCACCCTGGATGAGCTCGATGAGGCGGCACTGATCTCCATCCTCACCGAGCCCAAGAACGCGCTCACCAAGCAGTACAAGCGCCTCTTCGACATGGAAGGCTCGGAGCTCGAGTTCCGGGACGAGGCCCTGCGGGCGGTAGCGCACCGCGCCATGCAGAGGAAGACGGGCGCGCGCGGTTTGCGCACCATTCTTGAAACTGTGCTGCTCGACACCATGTACGAGCTGCCCTCGATGAAGAATGTCTCGAAGATTGTGGTCGATGAGACGGTCATCGAAGGGCAGACGAAGCCGTATGTGGTGTATCGCTCGGATGACGGCCGCCTGGCGGCCGCGGATGAGCCGGCGCCACGACGGGTTTCCGGCAGCAACCACTGAGAACCTGTTTACCGGCCGCTCATGGCCGGGATGACGGGGTCAAGGCTTTCGTCTTCGTGCCGTTAGAATACTGACTCCAGCGCAGCCAGCGAGGGCCTAAGCGTGTCTGAACCAACTCCTTCTCCTTCTGCAAGCCCCACCACCCGCGTCGACAACGTGCCGGTGCTGCCGCTGCGCGACGTGGTGGTATACCCGCACATGGTGATCCCGCTCTTCGTGGGACGGGAGAAGTCCATCCAGGCGCTGGATGCCGCCATGAAGACCGACAAGCGCATCATGCTGGTGGCGCAGAAACAGGCCGACGTCGACGATCCCAAGACCGACGACCTGTACCGCATCGGCACCATTGCCACCATCCTGCAGCTGCTGAAGCTCCCCGACGGCACGGTCAAGGTGCTGGTGGAGGGTGTCGATCGCGCGCGTATCGACCGGCTGGCCGGCACGGAGTACTACTCGGCGGATGCGGAGCTGCTGCCGGATACGCAGCCCTATGACGAGCGCGAGCTCGATGTGCTCGGCCGCTCGGTGATCAGCCAGTTCGAGCAGTACGTCAAGCTCAACAAGAAGGTGCCGCCCGAGGTGCTGACCGCGCTCGCCGGCATCGACAATCCCGGGCGCCTGGCCGACACCGTGGCCGCGCACATGTCGCTCAAGCTCGCGGAGAAGCAGAAAGTTCTCGAGATCCTCGATGCCAGGAAGCGCCTCGAGCACATCCTGGTGGCCATCGAGGGCGAGATGGATGTGCTGCAGATCGAGAAGCGCATCCGTGGCCGCGTCAAGGCGCAGATGGAGAAGAGCCAGCGCGAGTACTACCTCAATGAGCAGATGAAGGCCATTCAGAAAGAGCTCGGCGAGATGGACGAGGGCGGCAATGAGATCACCGATCTCGAGCAGAAGATCGCCAAGGCCGGCATGCCCAAAGAGGCCAAGGACAAGGCCACCGCGGAACTCAACAAGCTCAAGATGATGTCGCCGATGTCGGCCGAGGCCACCGTCGTGCGCAACTACATCGACTGGCTGGTGAAGGTGCCGTGGAAGAAGCGCACCAAGATCTTGAAAGACATCGCCCGCGCCGAGAAGGTGCTGGATGAGGATCACTTTGGCCTGGAGAAGATCAAGGAGCGCATCGTCGAGTACCTCGCGGTGCAGCAGCGCGTGGACAAGATCCGCGGCCCTATCCTGTGCCTGGTCGGACCGCCGGGTGTGGGTAAGACCTCGCTGGGCCAGAGCATCGCGCGCGCCACGAACCGCAAGTTCGCGCGCATGTCCTTAGGCGGCGTGCGCGATGAGGCCGAGATCCGCGGCCACCGCCGTACCTACATCGGCTCGCTGCCGGGCAAGATCGTGCAGAACATGTCGAAGGTGGGCGTGCACAACCCACTCTTCCTGCTGGATGAGGTGGACAAGATGTCCATGGATTTCCGCGGCGATCCCTCCTCGGCGTTGCTCGAGGTGCTGGATCCGGAGCAGAACTCCACCTTCGCCGACCATTACCTCGAAGTCGACCTCGACCTCTCCGAGGTGATGTTCGTCTGTACTGCCAATAGTCTCAACATCCCTGCACCGCTGCTCGACCGCATGGAGGTCATCCGTCTGCCGGGCTACACCGAAGATGAGAAGATGAACATCGGTAAGCGCTACCTGCTGCCGAAGCAGATGAAGAACAATGGGCTGAAAGAGGACGAGCTCAAAGTCGCGGATACCGCGATGCTCGACATCGTGCGCTACTACACGCGCGAGGCCGGTGTGAGAAACCTCGAGCGCGAGCTGGCGAAGATCTCGCGCAAGTCGGTCAAGCAGCTGTTGCTGAACAAGAAGGAGGAGAAGAGCATCTCCGTCACGCCGAAGAACCTGGACAAATACCTCGGAGTGCGCAGGTTCCGTTACGGCAAGGCGGAGGATCTCGATCGTGTGGGCCAGGTCACTGGCCTTGCGTGGACTGAGGTGGGCGGAGAGCTGCTGACCATCGAGGCCGCGGTGGTGTCCGGCAAGGGCAAGCTCTTGCACACCGGCCAGCTGGGCGAGGTCATGCAGGAGTCCATTCAGGCCGCCATGACCGTGGTGCGATCGCGTGCCCAGGTCTTAGGGATCGATCCGGAGTTCTACCAGAAGCACGACGTGCATCTGCACATCCCCGAGGGCGCGACCCCGAAGGATGGTCCGAGCGCGGGTGTCGGCATGTGCACGGCGCTGGTGTCGGCGCTGACCAAGATTCCGGTGCGTTCGGATGTGGCCATGACCGGTGAGATCACGCTGCGCGGCGAGGTGCTGCCTATCGGAGGCTTGAAGGAGAAGCTGCTGGCGGCGCATCGGGGCGGCATCAAGACAGTGCTGATCCCGAATGAGAACGAGAAGGATCTGGTGGAGATTCCCGACAACATCAAGGGCAATCTCGAGATCAAGCCGGTGAAGTGGATCGACGAGGTGTTGCAGGTGGCCCTCACCAAGCAGCCGGCGCCGGCGGTGGCGGCCGATGGAGGTCCGCAGGCTTCTTCGGCTGAGGAGGAGAAGCCCGCGCGCCGTAAGATCAAACAAGCGCCTCCCGCCCATTGAGGGGAGGCGTCCTCGATCATTCGGAGGCCTTACTCGAAAGCCTTGGGATTTTTGGCTACGTCCGCCCGGTTGCGGACTTCCTCGATGTAGGCGGCGACGTCGCCCTCCCCGTGACGGGAGGCGGCTTCGCTGCTGCGCGCGCTCTGCCGCTCGGGTGCGGAGGCTGAAGGATCGCGGCGTACGGCGGTGATGGCTACCACGGCCGAGCCGCCGTCATCGAGCTTTACCGTGCGGAATACCGGCTTGCCCGCGGGTTTGGCGCCGTCGAATACCGCGCTGCGGATGGGCGCGGGGGTCGCGGGATCCTTGCGGCTGACGAAGTGCGCGGGCTCGGCGGTGACCCCGATCTCTTTCATCGCATCGTCGAAGGAGGCGCCGGACAGCAGACGAGCGCGTGTTGCATCGGCGGCCTTCGCGGCGGCCGCGGTACCGCGCTCCTTGGCGATGGCGGCGACGATCTGATCGCGCACCTCGGCCACGGGGCGGGGCTTTGGCATGCGATGCTCGAGGGCCTTGACGATCACCAGACGGTCCTCGCCCAGCACCACAGGTCCACCGATGCGCTTCTCATTCAATACGGGTGCGCTGAACACCACCTCCTGCAATTCCTGCGCGGCGCCGAGCGGCGCGCCGCCGCTGCCGCGCTCGAAGCTCGGCACTTCGCCGGTCTTCAAGCCAAACTCCTTCACCAGGGCGTCGAAGTCCGCGCCGGGCTGCTCGAGCTTGCGCGCGATCTGCTCCTGGGTGTCGCCGAGGCGGTCCTGGGCGCGATCGTGGCGCAGCTGTGCGTCGATCTCCGCGCGTGCCTCATCGAAGCTGCGCGTCTTGCCGGGCTGGATCTCATCGAGCTTGATGATGTGATACCCATATTGGGTTTTCACAGGTCCCCGGATCTCGCCCACGCTCATGGCGAACAGGGCATCGGAGAAGGGGCCGACGAAATTGCCGCGGTCGGCGAGACCTAAGTCGCCGCCCTGCGCGGCGGAGCCTGGGTCCTGGGAGTATTTTCTCGCCAGCTGCGCGAAATCCGCGCCTGGCGCCTTGGCCTCGGCCAGCACACCTTGCGCCTTCTTGAGCGCATCCGCTCCGCTGCCCTGGATCAGAATATGGTGGGCGCGCCGTTTCTCCGGCACCACGTAACGATCCTTGGACTTGTCATAAGCCGCGTGGAGCTCGGCGTCACTGACCGGAATCTGCGCGGCGAGCTGATCGAGGCGCAGCTCGCCGAAGCCTAAGCGCACGGATTCGAGGGTCATGTAGCTCGACTGGTGGGTCTTGAGATAGTCCTGCACGGCGGCATCGTCCACGGGCGCGTTGCCGGCGAATTTCTCGGGGGTGAGGGTGGCATAGCGCACCTCGCGCTGCTCATCCTCGAGGGCGTGCAGCCGCGTAAGCTCGAGCGGGGTGACGAAGTCGGAGGTCTGGATGCCTTTGGCGATCTGCTGACGCGTAAGGCCGCGGCGCATCTCGAGCGCGAAGGCCTGATCGGTCATGCCCGCCTGCGCCAGGCGCTCGCGGGCCACGTTGGGGTCGTACTTGCCCTCGATCTGGAAGGCCGGGATGTTGCGTAGCTCGCGGTGGAACTGCTCGTCGCTGATCCGGTAGCCGAGCTTGCCCGCGTGCTGGCTGACGGCGCCGTCGCGTACCATGCTCTCCAGCAGCTCGCTCTGCATGGCCTGCTTGAAGGTGTCGGGCAGGTCGCCATTGAACTGTTGCTGCATGCGGGCCTGCTGCTGAATCCAGGCGCTGTGGGCCTCTTCGAGAGAGATCTTCTGGCCGTCGACCTTGGCGGCGTAGTTGCCGCCGTTGATCTTGAGGTCGACAATGCCGTAGGCACCCCAGGCGGCGAACACCAGCGCCAGGGCGCCGAGCACCAGGGCAGCCAGCCATCTCTGGCCTTGCAGGCCGTCTCGAATTTTCTGCAGCATCTGTCTACCTTAGCCTTAAGCTACCCCGGTTTTTGAGGGCGCGATAGTAGCAAACAGGCGCAGGTGTCAGGAAATATCCGGCAGCGAGATTTCAAGCAGGGTGACGGTACCCCGCGGCCGGCAGTGGCAGGCGCCGACCGCCGGGGCCAGCAGCACCGCATCGCCCGCCCTGAAGGGGTAGCTCGTGCCGCCATAGTCGATCAGGCCTTCCCCGACGAGGCATACCAGGACATGCGGCGCCTGTGTCGCGCCGGCGATAAACGCGGCTTGCCCACCGATGCGGGTCACCCGGAACTGCGGACAGCGAAACAGGCTCTCGCGCACCATCGGCTGCGTCTCGGTGACGATCGGAACCAGCGGGATGACGGCGCCCTGCTCAAAATCAATACAGGATAGGGCCTGCTCCACCTGCAGGGGCCGCGCAGCACCCGTGCGGACATCGCGCTGCTCCCAGTCATACAGCCGCAAGGTCACATCGCTGTTCTGCTGTACTTCAAATACCACGATGTCGCGCGCTGAGTGCACGGTGCCTGCCGGTATGAAAATCGCATCGCCGGGTTTTGGGGTGAATCCGGCGAGTCGATCCGCCACGGTTCCCGCGGCAATGGCGTGGCGCAGGCCTGCTGCGGTGGTTTGCGGTTTGAGCCCGGCGAAGACGCGGGCCGCAGGTCCCGCTTCGAGCACCACCCAGGCTTCGGTCTTGCCGGCGGGATGTACCTGCACCGAGAGGCGCTCCTTCACATCGAGGAACTTGAGCAGCAGCGGGAAGCGGGTGAAGTGGACGCTTGAGGCGCCCAGCATCTGCTGCGGGGACTGCGCCAGGAGCTCGGCGATGGTATGGCCCTTGAGTGGGCCGTCCGCGACCCGGCTGGCAGCCTCATCGCGGTCGCTCAGGATCCATGCCTCACCGACCGGCTCATCCTGCGGCAATGGTGCGGACAGGAGATTGGCCAATCGCCGTCCACCCCACAGGCGATACCGGTAAATCGGCTCGAAACGCAGGGGATAGAGCGATGTGGCCCGCACCGGATGGCGCCTCAGCTGCGCAGACTGTCCAGTAACGCGACGATCTTCATGGTCGCGATGCTGCAGAAGGTGTCGGAGACGGCGTAGGGCAGAATGATCCGGTCGCCGTGGCGCATGCCGCCGCAGGTGTAGACCACATTGGGAACGTAGCCTTCGCGATCGGAGGGCTCGGGCCGCACCAGCGGCTCGCGCGAGCGGGCCAGGACCTTGCCGGGGTCCGCCTTGTCGAGCAGCACCGCGCCGATCGAATAGCGTCGCACCGGGCCCACGCCATGGGTGAGCAGCAGCCAGCCCTCATCGAGCTCGATGGGCGAGCCGCAGTTGCCGATCTGCACGAACTCCCAGGGGAATTGCGGCTTTAGGATGGTTTGTCCGCCGTTCCAGCGATAAAGATCGTCCGAGTAGAGGAGGGAGAGGTTTTCGTTGTCCTGGCGCGCGATCATGGCGTACTGGCCGCCGATGCGGCGCGGAAAGAGGGCCATGCCCTTGTTGCTCGTGGCGGTTCCCGTGAGCGGCGACATGCGGAAGGTCACGAAGTCTGCGGTCTCAAGCAGCTCGGAGCGGATGGCTCTGCCGGTGTAGGCCGTGTAGGTCGCGTAGTAGGTTCTTGTGCCGTTCTCTTCGAACTCGACGAAGCGCGCATCTTCGACGCCATTGGACTGGGACGGCAGCACGGGAAAGATCACCCGTTCGCTGATGTCCTCATCCGGTTTGAAAAGGAGCTCGGCGCTTTGCGGCTCCACCGGCGGCGACAGCCCGCGCACCTTGGGAATGGAGGCAAGACGCGTGGGCGGGTCGACCGTGACGTTGCCGTCGGCGGCGATGAGACCCGAGCGGAAGGTCAGGGAGGAGACATGCCCTTCGCCGACCGCGCGCAGACTCAACACAAACCGCCGCGCTCCCGCCGGCACACCCGATTGATCGGGGTGGGCGACGATGCTGGGATTGAACAGCGCGGCCGCCTCGAAGGAGTATTCGTGCATGAAGTACGCGCCGACCAGCCGGCGCTGCTCGGGGCTGAACGCGCAGTGCGAGGTAAAGGCCTCCTCCATCTCATCGGCACGCGCCTCGAAGGTGGCGAGCAGGTTGCGGTGGCGGCCGAGGAAGTTCTCCAGAACATCGGCCAACTGGCTCTCGACCGCGGGGGGATCGAGCGTCAGCACGCGATCGACGATGTGGTTGGCGCGCGTCTTGTCGGTGGGATTCAGGTCGCGCGGCTCGGTCGCCGGTTTGAACGGACGCACGACGACGCGTGCCGGATCGGGACGCAGGTGCAATGCCTGCCGGTTGAAGAATACGTTCAATGGGACTGCGCGCGTAGCACCCGCGGCGGCGCAGGCTGAGTGAAATGGCCGGTATTGCGGGTGAGCTCGCGCATCTCAGCCAGCGCGAGCAGATAGGACACGACGGACTCGCCGCCTCGGTTTTCATTGGCGCGCCCGGGATGCAAACCATCGCGACAGCTGCCCGTATCCAGATCGACCAGCGGTGCCGCGAGATCGTTGCCGCCGAAGAACCACTCGAAGGCGCGTGCCGCATGGGCTTTCCACTTCGCATCGCCGTCCGTGCGCCATGCGGCGAGGCAGGCCGAAATTGTCGCCGTGGCCTCGAGCGGTTGCTGATCGAAGGCGCGCGGGTGTCTGCGTTCGTCACCGAAACTCTCAGAACCCACGGGCCGGAAGAAGCCGCTGTCCGCGGTCTGCAGCGTCACGAGCCAGCGCAGGGATCTCAAGCCCGCGGCGACATATTCGGCATGGCCGGTGGAGTCTCCCGTCACGATCAGCGCCTGCGGCAGGCGTGCGTTCTCGTAGGCAAGCCCGACCTCGAACCACACCCAGTCGCGCGACTCGACCGCCGAGAGCAGACTCAGCAATCGCCCGGCCAGGAGATGCTGCAGCTGCGTGGCCCGCTCGTCCTCGGGGAAGGCCCTCCGAAAGGCCGCGAGTCCCAGAAGCGTGAACGCCCAGGCGCGGGGCGAGCTGAAAATCTCAACCGGCGGCGCCGCCTCGGCGAAGAGGGCCGCCGCCCAGCGCCGCCGCGTCAGGCTGCTATCGCTGCGCGCGCACTCGCCCAGCGCCCAGAGCGCGCGTCCGTGGCTGTCCTGCGAGCCGCTATCCTCGAGCCAGCGCCGCTCGAAACTCATGAAGTTGCGAAATCGTCGCGTATCGGGGTTCCAGGCATGCTGCACGAACGCGGCCAGCCGCGCCGTCAGCGTATCGGACAGGCGATCCTCCCCGGCGGTGTTGAGCGCGCAGGCCAGCAGCAGTGCGCGTGCATTGTCATCGATGCAGTAGCCGTGGGCGCGATCGGGCACGCAGTGAATCGCATGCTGGAATAGTCCGGTGTCATCGCACATCGACAGGAAATGGCTGAGACGCATTTTCGGGGGTAGCTGGTTGACGGTGACAGGCATTCCCGCGCTGTGTCGGATCAATGGCCTGTCGCGCCGGCCGATAGCCCGATCGAACGTCGCGAGATAACGTTCGGCGGTGCGTGGCCAGGTCATGGCACGACTGTAAGCGTAGGCGTCCTTGCGCAAGGCGTGTCTGCGTACCTCATCGGTAAGCAGCGCGGCGATCTCGCTGCCGAGGGCCGTGCAGTCGCCGAACGGCACGAGAATGCCTCTGCCGTCGGCGAGCAGCTCACGCGCGTGCCAGTAGGGCGTTGAGACCACGGCCTTGCCGACGCCGAAACTGTAGGCCAGCGTGCCGGAGGTCATCTGCGCCTCATTGAGATAGGGGGTGACGTACACATCGCACATGGAGATGAAATCGACCAGCGTCGCCCGATCGACGAACTGGTCGAGGAACACGACGTGATCCTCGATATCGAGCTCGCGCGTACGCTTTCTGAGACTGTCCCGGTAGGTTTCACCTTCGCGGCGCAGGAGATGGGGGTGCGTCGCGCCCAGCACGACATAGACGGCATCGGCACGGCGCTCGAGGATCGCCGGCATGGCCTCGATCATCACCTCGATGCCTTTGTTCGGTGAGATGAGACCGAAGGTGAGGATGACGGCCCGGCCGGCGAAGTCGCGGCCGAGCTTTGCGAGCTCCGGCTCAAGGAAAGGACAGTCGGGAATGCCGTGCGGGATGACCTCGATCTTGTGCGCGGGAATGGAGTATTCGGTGCGCAGCAGCTCGCGGCCTTTCTCCGCCATCACCACCACCGTGGCCGAGACGTTGCAGATCTCGCGCAGCACATGGCGTTGCGCCGCACTGGGGGCGGCCAGCACCGTGTGCAGCGTGGTCACGATGGGCATGGACAGCGGCGCGAGCATCGTCACGAGATGGCTGCCGGCCTCGCCGCCGAAGATGCCGAACTCGTGCTGCAGGGATACCACGTCGAAACGCCCGGTATTCAGGAAGTCGGCGGCACGTTCGTAATCCTCAATTTTCCGGTCGTCCACCTGCAGGGCCACCACCGGCGGATACTCGTAGTGACCGCCTTCATCGTTCATGGCCACGATGGCGGTATCGCAGGGGGTATTCAGGGCGGCAACCGCCTGCTGCAGATCGGTGGTGAAGGTGGCGATTCCGCAGCGGCGCGGGAGCGAATTGCCAATGAAGGCGACACGGCGGGGTGGGGTCATCCAAGGACTCTACGCGAAGCTCATTCGTGGTCTGTACGGCAGCGCACGTAGCCCTCCACGCCTATCCGATCGCTGCCATCCCCAACGCGACGGCCGCGCCGGTCATAAGAGCGGTTGCGAGCCATCCTAAGGTCGTCAGTCGGCGCGAGATGCGGAATCTCCCCATGATGCGCGGGTCGACCGCCATCATCATCAGCAGTGCCATCACCGGCACGGCGACCACTCCATTGATCACGGCGGCCCAGACCAGCGCCTTGACAGGATTGAGTGCGAACAGGTTGGCCAGGGCGCCCAGCACGGTGGCGAGCGCGATAACGGCATAGAAGGCCTTCGCCTGCCTGGGCTTTCGCGCCAACCCGACGGGCCAGCCCTGAGCTTCGCCGAGCGCATAGGCAGCGGAGCCCGCCAGTACCGGCACGGACAACAAACCGGTGGCAACGATTCCCAGCGCGAATACAGCGAAAGCGAACGGGCCGGCAAGGGGCCGCAGAGCCTGCGCGGCTTGCGCCGCGCTCTCGATTTCTGTGACATGCGCGGCCTGCAAGGTCGCGGCCGCCGTGATCATGATGGCCAAGGCGACCAGATTTGAAAAGCCCATTCCGATAACCGTATCGAGGCGAATGCGGGACAATGCCTCGGGCGCTTGCTGCGGCGAGCGCAGCAACGGTTGTTCCCGCGGTTTTGCCTTGGTGTCTTCCACTTCCTGTGTCGCCTGCCAGAAGAACAGGTACGGACTGATGGTCGTGCCCAGAATGGCGACTACCATCAGCCAGAACTGTCGGTCGGCGCGCAACTGAGGCAGCAGCAGACCGCGGAAAAGTTCCCCCCAATGCATCGGCACCACGCACAACACCGCAAAGTACGCGAACAGTGACAGCGTGAGCCATTTGAGAACCGACACGTAGCGCGTGTGGTCGATAAAAATCTGGCAGAGTGTGCATACCGCGCTGAATCCGACAATCAGCATCCAGGCCGGCGCGCGGGGCAGTAACAGCCGGCTCGCTTCGGCCATCGCGCCCAGGTCGGCTCCGATATTCAAGGTGTTCGCGATGAAGAGGAGCGCCACGATCGTTTGCAGCAGCCACGCCGGATAGTGTTTGCGCAGGTTGCCGGCAATACCGAGACCGGTGGTGCGGCCGATCCGGGCGCTGATCGCCTGGATGGCGACCATGAGCGGATAGGTGATGAGCAGCGTCCAGCCCATCGCATATCCGTAGCGCGTTCCCGCCTGGGAGTAAGTCGCGATGCCGCTGGGGTCGTCGTCGGACGCTCCGGTGATCAATCCCGGTCCCAGGACGCCCCAGAGTCGTGGCTTGTGGCTAACCGCTTTCACAGCCTCTGCCGGCCGAAATGTTCATGTCTCCCTGAGGTTCCCGAAATTCAGTTTATGCAAAGTAGCGTACCGGGATGCGGGTGAATCTGAGCAAGTTTCTCAAATTCATGTAGGACAACAGCGGACAGGGGCAGCAGGGCAGCAAAGCGCAATGCTGGCTTCTTTCGTGAGCGATATCCTACACTTCAGGCTTTCAACCCCACTTTGCACGCGATCCATGGGAAAAGTCTTGAGCCTAGTGCTCATTCTATCGATTGCCATTTTCATTCTGTGCTTCATTCTCAGAAGCGCAAAACGAATCAAATGGACCCATAAAAGGCGCATCCGCCGCGCCGAAAAAGTCAGGGAGATCCTATGCGACATCGGCGCTAAAAAGGGACCCGGCGCTCAATTCGCCTATATGCGCAAAGTCGACCCACACGTCGTGGCCGAAATGGTCCTTTCCGGACTCAAAGATCGAGGCCATCGAATACAACGCCCCGATCGGTACACCCGCGATGGCGGAGTTGACGGCGAATGCTGGATCGATGGCGTCCACCATCTGATTCAGGTCAAGCGATACTCCGGACGCATAGCGGCTAGAGACGTGGAATCATTCAGTATCCTATGCTTGCGCCACGAAGCTCAAGGCCTCTTCGTGCACACCGGCCGCACCGGAAAGGGTGCGAGAATGGCCTGCGATCCCTGCGTCGACATTGTGAGCGGCGAGCGGCTCCTGCAAATGCTGGGGATTGCAAACCAATCAAACACCTCCACCCCTCACGATCCAGATAGGGTAAGTGGCGGAGCGGACGGGACTCGAACCCGCGACCCCCGGCGTGACAGGCCGGTATTCTAACCAACTGAACTACCGCTCCGGATTTTGGTGGGTGCTGAGGGGCTCGAACCCCCGACATTCGCCGTGTAAAGGCCAAGAGCCTCGCGGGTATCTTCCCTGGTTGCGGCCGTGCCCGGATAGCGAAACTCCACGGCGAAACGACTGAGGAGGTTCAGGCTGGACCGCCACGCCTCCCAGAATGGCTCCAAGGGCAGGACGAGATCGAGCACCTTGCCAAATTGTGAATCTTGGGAAACCGAATGCCTGCCTCCACAAGGCAGCCCTTGAGATACTTCTCGATGCACTGCTGCGTGTTGAAGCAAACACCATCATAGTTGGGATTCTTGCGTGCCCGGATGCCGCGCTGAGCGTCGTGAAAGTCGCCTTCGGCTTTGGCAACCCATTCGCCCGTCTCAGCTTTCATGCAGCACGCGGCCCTTCTCTATCACATCATGGATGAAATAGTCATTCATGGCCATGCGCCGCCGGATCTCCTGCGGGCTGCGGACCATCAAATCCAGGGCGAATGGCGCGCGCACGGCGGTACTGATTTTCGCCGCCTGTCGGGGAGCACTGCCTCTATACGGCATGATGACCATCAGATCCACATCCGAATCGGCAGTCGGCCGGCCGTAGGCGTAAGAGAATGATTTTCTCAGGATTGAAGCGCTCGACGATTTCCTCGACGAAAGCCTTGATCCGGGCAAGTGGAATTCTGGCGAATTCGATGCTTCCCGCCGTTTGACCGGAAGGGTATTTGCGCTTGGCGGAGGCAGCGTGAGTTCGCACGACTAAGTCCCGGTATTCACTCCACGATAGGCGCGATTATACACGGTTCGCCTCGATCCCCGATCTGGCTAAGAAGAGGTCTACATGGGGCGAAGCCGCGGCCACCGCTTCAATCCCGCGCCTGCACGTCTCACGCACTGATCTTGCGCAAAGGCCAGATAAAGAATCATCCGCTGCCGCCCACTCCGTTTATCTCCGCGTCACCCCTCGTTAGCCTTCGACATCCCGAGCGGGCAGGAGTTAGCGGAACCCGCGTACCCGGAAGTACCCGACGATCATCTGCGGGCTGCACACGGCAATTTGCATATGCGTTTTTTCACGCATACCCGCGCCCGGATACATTTTCGGCCCTTCCTCGAAGACGCCGAGTACGCTGTCGTATGCCGGGAGACTTGCGCGCGCCCGCAGTCCGTGGACAGTTTCAATGACCGCGCAATCTAAGGCGCGCTTGATATGGATGCCGTCCTTGCGCAGCTCGTTCTGCGGCAACTCAAATCCCGACGTATCGCAAAATTCCTTGAACGACCCCGTTGTGTCCGAAAAAAGGAATGTAACACCTCATGCAACATTCCGATAGTAAAAATTGAGAAGTCCTCCGAGCCGGCGCCGTCGCTCGACGGGACCGGAATCGAGTTGACGACTGCCTGAGACGATTTTTTTCCCACGAATCAGCGTATTTTGAAGCCCCTGATGGTTTCGTTCTTCATGGTAATGAGCCATGTATTGCGAAATAACGTATCGGAGCTGCGCCTCGCTGAAAAACATCATCCGGTTCAAACTCTCTTCCTTGATGGAACGTACGAAGCGTTCCGCATAAGAATTCAAATTCGGGGACCTGATCGGCAACCGGACAACCTTAACCCCCTCACGCTCCAAAGTCCGCCGGAACGCCTCGGTATATTTTGTATCCCTATCCATGATGAGGTGACTCTTCCCGCGCAAAAATCCCGCTTCTGGATCCGTCAGATTGCGTGCCATTTGCATCATCCAGAATTCATTGGGGCTACTCGTTATCCCAGCGATTTGAACCGAACGAGTGGCGACGTCGATGAAGAAAAGGACGTAATAGGTGACGAAGCCGCGCAGAGTGCACACTTCAACGCTGAAAAAGTCGGTGGCCGCGAGGGTCTGCCAGTGCGACTTTAGGAAGGTCGACCACGGTGTGCGTTTGCCGCGCTCGGGTGCGGGCTCGATCCCGTGCTCTTTTAAAATAACTGCGATCGTGCCGCGTCCCACCTCGTGATGCAGGTTGGCTAAAGCTCCCTGCAGGCGCGTGTACCCCCACGAGGGGTTTTCCCGCGCCAGACGCAAGATTAAATCGACGAGGGCCTGGCGGGTGCGGGGGCGGCCGTGGCTGCGCCGGTGGGTGGAGGTCCACTTAAGCGCCACGAGGCGTCGATACCAGGACATGAGCGTGTCTGGGGTGACCAGGGTTTCCAGTTCCTGCAACACTTTGCGTCCCACTGCATAGGCTTTTCGGGCGAGTCGGCGCCGTTCGGCATCGGTGAAGCGCAGGCGCTGCCCGCCCAGGCGCTTCTTGAGTAGGCGGTTTTCTTCCTGTAGATACTCGATCACGTCCAACTGGTGGCGATTCAGCCACCCGGCGAACATTATCAGCAACGGGCGAATAGGCAGCAGAAGGGGCGACATGGCAGCCGAGTAATCGGTCGTTCCTTTCCCGCGCCTCATCGCGTAGTCCGGTTGTGTAACTGCCTGGCGATCACGTTGTTCGAATTCTTGGACACTACTTCCAGGTCTCGCCCAAGACGTTCGGGGATACGACTGAAGTACCCCAAACTTGCCCGGCAGCACGGCACAGTTCATCGACGCCGCCCTTACTACCACGGGCGGGCCCCCGTAATCCCTCGTACCTCCCGGGAAAATATTTTTCCGCGCCTATGGCGGAGAGCCGGTCACAATGATCTGGACGCTGGAAGTCAAGCTGGTCTGCGGTATCTATGCACAGGGACCGTGGGAGGCGACGATCGAAATCGATTCAGCGGCGACGCTGGAGGATTTGCACCGCGCCATCCGGAGTGCGGTGCGGTTCGGCGACGATCATCTGTATCTATTCTATGTGGCGAGATCGCACACAAGCCGCGCTCGGACCGTTTTCGGGGACGAGGACGGCTCGCTCGAGACGACGCTGGTCGAGCTGTTCCCGCTGCCGTGGAACCGGAAACTGTTCTACTGGTTCGATTTCTCGGATGACTGGAAATTCAGCATCGACCGCACCCGGACCGCGCCGCGGGGTCCGCATAGGGGCGGGAGATATCCAAAACTGGTCGCCACGCGCGGCGACACGCCGGTGCAGTATCCGCTGTGAGATTTATCGGTGACGCCGCGAGCTTACTCGGCCCCCCAACCAGGAGATTCTAGACCTGCTCACGACCGACCGAACCGTGACGGTGTATGTCCAACCCATCGGGCACGAAAAGAGCGCGGCGTCTGTGGCTGCGAGGGCGTACATCTTCTACTGTTAGTAGCAAGTAGAACTGTCCGGTTCTGTAGCACATTAGTTGTCCGCTAGGGTTGGTGCGCTGATTGCGGCTCGGAGGGCGTAGCCCGGAGAGCCGAAATCAGCGCG
>Ga0070667_100000261_pt1 | contig 60134 bp, 58 predicted proteins | sample KBSS33metaG_FD_64659 | JGI IMG/M metagenome (GOLD analysis project Ga0070667, IMG submission 64659) | Switchgrass rhizosphere microbial communities from Kellogg Biological Station, Michigan, USA - KBS S3-3 metaG | ecosystem: Host-associated > Plants > Roots > Rhizosphere > Soil ...
AAGCCGCCCTTGATTGCATCGCCGGCCGTCGCCAGAAATCGCCCGATGGCTTTCGCTCCCTTCGTTCCCCTGCGCATCTTCTCCAGCTTCACCATGCTGGACGGGGCGATTGATCCCAAGGCCATCGCCAAGCTCGCCAAGGGGCGCAAGTTTCCCGCGATCGCGCTGTGCGATCGCAACGGGCTCTATGCCGCGCCCACCTTCGCCGCCGCCTGCAAGAGTGCGGGCGTGCAGCCGATCATCGGCACGTTCCTCGCGGTCGCGCGGCCGGGAGGGGCGAAGCAGGGCCAGGAGCCGCCGATCGACTGGCTGGCGCTTTTCGCGCAGGACGAGGCGGGCTGGCTCAACTTGTGCCACCACGTCAGCCGCGCGCATCTCGACCGTCCCCCGGAGCGCGATCCGCACGTCGATCTTGCCTCGCTGCACGGGCACACGGACGGTCTGATCTGCCTGACCGCCGGCAACGAGGGCGCGCTCGCACGGCTCTACGCCGCGGGGCAGGAGATCGCCGCCGAGGCTTACTGCAAGGAGCTGGAGGCGCTGTTCGGCGGCAGGCTCTACATCGAGCTGACCCGCACCGGCGAGACGGTGGAGGACGAGAGCGAGGAGGACCTGATCGCGCTGGCCTATCGCCACGACCTGCCGCTCGTCGCCACCAATCCCGCGCAGTTCGCCGAGGCGCAGTTCCACGCCGCGCACGATGCGATGCTGTGCATCGCCAACTCGACCCACGTCGATGCGGCCGAGCGTCCGCGCTCCTCGGCCGAGCGCTGGGTCAAGCCCGCGCCGGTCATGGCCGAGCTGTTCTCGGACTTGCCCGAAGCGCTCGCCAATACCCTCGTCGTCGCCCAGCGCTGCGCCTTCGCGCCGCCCAAGCGCAAGCCGCTGTTGCCCAGCCTCGCCGGCGACCGCGAGGGCGAGGCACGCATGCTCGCCGAGGATTCGCGCGTCGGCCTGGCGCAGCGCCTCGCCGCCTACTATCCGGAAGCCGCGCAGGCCGAGCTGGTCGAAGCCTTGCGCGCCGAGGGCGAGGATCGGCTTGCCGCCTTCGAAAGGCTGAGGCCCAGCGGCGTGGGGGAAGAGTTCCTCGAATATGCCGAGCGGCTCGACTTCGAGACCAAGATCATCGTCGGGATGGGCTTTCCCGGCTACTTCCTGATCGTTGCCGACTTCATCAAGTGGGCCAAGGACAACGGCATTCCGGTAGGCCCGGGGCGCGGTTCGGGCGCAGGATCGCTGGTAGCGTGGTCGCTCACTATCACTGACCTAGACCCGCTGAAACTGGGGCTGCTATTCGAGCGCTTCCTCAATCCCGAGCGCGTCTCGATGCCGGACTTCGACATCGATTTTTGCGAAACCCGCCGCGGCGAGGTGATCCGCTATGTCCAGAAGAAGTACGGGCACGACCACGTCGCGCAGATCATCACGTTCGGCAAGATGAAGGCGCGCGCGGTGCTGCGCGACTGCGGGCGCATCCTGCAGATGGGCTACGGCCGCGTCGATTCGCTGTGCAAGATGGTGCCCAACCATCCCACCGATCCGTGGACGCTGACCGAGACGATCAACGGCCGCAAGTATCAGGGTGTCACCAAGGACCCGCCGGTCGCCGAGTTCCGCCGCGAGTACGACACCGATCCGGAAGTGCGCCGCCTCGTCGACCTTGCCGTGCAGCTCGAAGGCCTGCCGCGCAACTCCTCGACTCACGCCGCTGGCGTCGTCATCGGCGACCGGCCGCTCGCCAGGCTGATCCCGCTATACCGCGATCCGCGTTCGGACATGCCGGTCACCCAGTTCGACATGAAATATGTCGAAGACACCGGCCTGGTGAAGTTCGACTTCCTCGGGCTCAAGACGCTCTCGGTGCTGAGGAGGGCCTGCGACCTCCTTGCCAAGCGCGGCGTCTCGATCGACCTCTCGACGCTCGCGTGGGACGATCCCGCCGTCTACGACCTGCTCAAGCGCGGCGACACCGTCGGCGTGTTCCAATTGGAATCGGAAGGCATGCGCCGCACGCTGGCGGCGGTAAAGCCGACCAATTTCGGCGACATCATCGCGCTCGTCTCGCTCTACCGGCCGGGCCCGATGGACAACATCCCGCTGTTCGGCCAGCGCAAGAATGGCCTCGCGCCGATCGAGTACCCGCATCCCAAGCTCGCCGGCATTCTGGGCGAGACCTACGGCATCTTCGTCTACCAGGAGCAAGTCATGCAGGCCGCGCAGATCCTGGCGGGCTACTCGTTGGGCGATGCCGATCTGCTGCGCCGTGCGATGGGCAAGAAAGTGCAGGTCGAGATGGATGCCCAGCGCCAGCGCTTCGTCGACGGTTGCGCGCGCGAATCGGGCATCGACGCGCCAAAGGCCAACGAGCTGTTCGACCTGATCGACAAGTTCGCCGGCTACGGCTTCAACAAGAGCCACGCCGCCGCCTACGCGCTGCTTGCCTACCACACCGCCTGGTTCAAGGCGCATTACCCGCACGAATTCTACGCCGCCGCCATGTGCTTCGACATGCACCAGTCCGAGAAACTCGCGGTCTTCGTCGATGACGCCCGCCGCAACGGCATCGAGATCGCGCCGCCGTGCATCAACGCCTCCGAAGCCGAGTTCACTGTCGACGAGACGCCCGAGGGGCACGCAGTGCGCTATGCTCTCGCGGGCATCCGCAACGTGGGCGAGAAGGCGATGGACGCGATCGTCGCCGAGCGGATCGCCAACGGGCCGTTCGTCGATCTCGACGACGTGTTCCGTCGCGCCCCTGCGGGCTCGATGAACCGCCGCCAGCTCGAAAGCCTCGCCGCCGCCGGCGCTTTTGACGCGCTCGAGCGCAACCGCGCCAAAATCCTGGCCAATGCCGATACGTTGCTGGCCGAGGCGGACCGCTCGTCGCGCGAGCGCAATTCGAGCCAGCAGGCATTGTTCGGCGGCGACGACCATGCCGAGCAGGGCCTGCGCCTGGTCGATGCCGGGTCGTGGAGTCGAGCCGACCAGATGGCGAAGGAGCGCGAAAACTTCGGCTTCTACTTCGCCGCGCACCCGGTGGAGCAGTACCGTGCGGTCGCGTCGGCCAACGGCGCGCGGAGCCACGTCAGCCTGCTTTCCGGCGGCGGGGGGGCGGGGCGCACCGGCGCGGTCATGGCGGCGATGGTGGAGAACGTGCAGCGCCGCAAGACCAAGCGCGGCAAGGACTTCGTCATGGCCGACTTTTCCGATTCAAGCGGCAATTTCTCGGCCTCGTGCTTTGAGGAGAGCCTGGTCGACAGCTTCGTGAAGTGGGCCAAGGAGGGCGCATGCGTGCTCCTGACGGTGGAACTGGACAGCCCCAGCGCCGACGAGCCGCCCCGCGTCACTGTGCGCGGTGCCAAACCGCTGGCGGAAGTCCGTGCCGACGCGCGCATGCTCCTCAAGCTCGACATCTCCAGGGTCGAGGCGGTGAGGGAGTTGGCGCTGCTGATGCGGCCCGGCGCCAAGGGCTGCGGCGAGGTGGTGGCGACACTGCACCTCGATGGCGGCCGCGAGCAGAAGGTGCGGCTGGGACGCGACTTCGCGCTCGACGGCGAGTTCGCCGAGCAGCTCGCGCATGTCGCAGGCATTTCGAACGTCTCGCTGACCGCGCGTCGCGCTTCGGACGCCCTGCGCCTGGTGGCCTGACGGCCGGCTGCGCCAAGTCGGTGGCCGCTACGCTGGCATGCGCGGCAGCCACAATGTACAATTTTGCATGCGATAATCGGGGCACAAGCCCGTGGGGCCACCCGGCTCTGAAGTCGAAGCCGGCGAAGCGCGGCGGGGAGGGCGCACATGTTGGGGCGATGCAGGACTTCGAACTGCGCGTGTCCGGGCTGCTGGATTATGCCGCGCGTGTGCTTCCCGATCGCGAGGTCGTCGGCCGCTGAGCCGGCGGTATCCTGACGCGCAGCAGTTGGGCTGGGGTACGGCATGACGCGCTGCGCATGGTGCAGGCCTTGCGCCACGGGTTCGCGATATTCGACAACCTCGATCGCCTGGGCGCATCGCTGCCCCCGTTCGCAGCCGGTCTCTCGGGCGGATCGGCCGTGCCGGCGAGCGCGGTCGTTACCGCCTACGCGCCTGAGCGCTTTGCAGCAAAAGGGATGCCCGGCTCGGCGTCGCCGGGCTCCGAGAGGTCAGCGGGTCAGTTGGCGGCCTTGTTCGCCGTGTCTTCGGCAGCGTTGCCCACTTTGTTGGCGGCGCTGCTGACGTTGCTGGCAGCGTCTGCAATCGCGTTGTTCTTGGCATTCTCGCTCGCCGAGTTCTGGCTGAACAAGTAGATGCCGGCGACCACGGCAATCAGCAGAACCACGGCGATGATGATGCCGGTGCCGCTGGAGCCGCCTTCGCGGATGACGGTGGTGTGGGTGGTGCCGGCACTATCGGCCGGCTGAGAGGTCACGCGTTCTTCAGACATCGTCTGCTCCTGCCCATCGTTGGTGATGGCCCGGGAAACGCGCAGACGTGTACACGGGTTCCGGGCCCGCATGCGGAACCGCTCAGCGGCCGTGGTATCGCGGTGGACGCTTCTCGCGAAAGGCGGCGACGCCTTCGGAAAAATCCTCACTCATCAGCATCATGACTTGTTGGCGGTCCTCCACCGCCATGGCATCGGACAGCGAGCGCGCGTCGAGGTTGCGGGTCAGCGCGTCCTTGGTGAGCCGCAGTCCCATCGGCGAGCTGCCCGCCATCTCCCCGGCGAGCGCCAGCCCTTTGGCAAGGAGGTGCTCGGCCGGCACGATCTCGCTGACGAGGCCGCAGGCAAGTGCCTTCCGGGCGTCCATGAAACGGCCGGTGAGGATGTACTCGCTGGCCACGGAGGCACCGACGAGGCGGGGCAGGAAGTAGCTGCATCCCAGATCGCAGCCGCCCAGGCCGACCTTGATGTAGGCCGCGTTCATGCGCAGACTGGGCGCGGCGTAGCGCACGTCGCTCGCCAGCAGCAGTGAGAAACCGGCGCCGCAAGCTGCCCCGTGGCCCAGCCCGACGATAGGCTGCGGGCAGACGCGCATCAGTTCGAGCAGCCCGGCGATCGCGCGCTGCAGGCGCCAGTAATGCTGCACGTGGCCGCGCGATCCGTCCTCCTGCCAGCCGTCGAGATCGAGACCGGCACAGAAGGCCTGGCCCTCGGCGCGAAGCACCACCACGCGCACGTCGAGGCGATCGGCAAGGCCGGCAAAATAGTCCCGCAACGCAAACGTCAGCGGCTCGTCGAAGGTGTTGAGCGCCTCCGGTCGGTCGAGCGAAAGCACTTCGATCTCGCCATGCCGTTCGACGAGGAAGGGTCCGGTCATGTCGTTCTCCGCGCGGGGCTGGCGTCCAGCGATAGACTCCGGCGCAGTGCAGGGGAAAGACCCTCGCGGCAACGGGGCTTGTCCAAGGCCGTGGGGGAGGCGATTTTCCGGCGGCGCGGGCGTGCGCGGCTCGCGCTTCAAACCTCGCTCCTCACAGCAGGCTCAGCTGCCCGTCCGTCGCCGGGCGCCGGAAGTTGGAGCTGTCGAGATTTACTTGCACGCCGCCAAGGCCGTGCCGGTGTGCGGCCAGGCGAAAGCGGCGGCGGAACAGGTCGGCCCACACGCCCTGCGGCTTCATGCGGGTAACGAAGTTGGGATCGTTGTCGCGGCCGCCGCGGATCGAACGGATCGTCGCCATGACTTTGCCGGCACGGTCCGGAAAGTGGGCCTGCAGCCACTCGCGGAACAGGGGCGCCACTTCATGCGGCAGGCGCACGATGATCCAGGTAGCCGACGGCACGCCATGGGAGGCGGCGGCCTCCAGGATCACCTCGAGGAAATGGTCGGTGATCGCCGGGATCACCGGGGCGACCGATACGTGCACGGGCACGCCTGCCGCTGCCAGCCGCCCCAGCGCCGCCAGCCGCTTGGCCGGCGCTGCGGCGCGCGGTTCAAGCAGGCGCGACAACGCAGGATCGAGGCTCGTCACTGAAATGCCGACGGCGATCAGGTCCAGCCGTGCCATCTCTTCCAGCAAGTCGAGGTCGCGCAGGACACGGTCGGACTTGGTGGTGATCGTCACCGGGTGGCGCGTTTCCAGGCACAGCTCGAGCACCTGCCGGGTGATCCGGTAGCAGCCCTCGATCGGCTGGTAAGGGTCGGTGTTGGTGCCCATCGCGATCGGTGCCGGTTTGTAGCCGGGCTTGGCCAGAGTCTCGCGCAGCAGCCGCGCGGCATCGGGCTTGGCGAACAGCCTGGTTTCGAAGTCGAGGCCCGGCGAAAGATCGTGATACGCATGCGTCGGCCGGGCGAAGCAGTAGATGCACCCGTGCTCGCACCCGCGATAGGCATTGACCGAGCGGTCGAACGGCACGTCGGGCGACTGGTTGAAGGACAGGATCGAGCGGGGATGCTCTTCGGTTACGGTGGTCGCCGGGTGTCGCTGCGGCCCGTCGATGTCCTCCACCGCGTCGAGCCAGTCGCCGTCCACCTCCCGGTTCGGCAGGGAAAAGCGCCGGCTTACCTCCGCACTTACCGCTCCTCTTCCCTTGATCGCCACCATATCTTATGAGAACAAATAACGAACATTTAGTCAAGCGTCGCTTTGTCACCATCCCCCTTCAGTGGCGCCGCGGCTGATCTTGGGGCCCGCAGCCGTAGGCGTGGGAAGCGGACTATCATGGTAGGCGCACCGCGCCGGGTCGGCGCCGAGACTTCGGCAACCCGCGCCCTCATTCTCGACGCGACTTTATGAGGAGGCGTCCCCGCCATAGGACGCCCTCGGCGCCGGCCCGATGTTATCCTCGGCCTTTGCGGGATTTTTCCCCGTCGTAACTTCCGCATTCGCCAGCGGAGGACGAGGCGTGCCCAGTCCCCCACGTCAGCGCCTCGCGCTGTCACTTCCGCCTGCAAGGCGTGGTGGAGGGCACCCTCGCCCTACAAAAAAAGCCCGCTCCTCTCGTGAGAAGCGGGCTTTTGTGTGTGTGGTCAACCCGCGGCGATTATGCCCAGCTGGCCATCTCCGTCTCGAGGTTCTTGACGATTTCCTCGAAGAACTGCTCGGTGGTCATCCACGCCTGGTCGGGGCCGATCAGCAGCGCCAGGTCCTTGGTCATCTTGCCGCTTTCGACCGTTTCGATGCAGATGCGCTCGACTGTCTCGGCGAACTTCACCACTTCGGGCGTGTTGTCGAAGCGACCGCGGTAGATCAACCCGCGGGTCCAGGCGAAGATCGAGGCGATCGGGTTGGTCGAGGTCGCCTTACCCTGCTGGTGCTGGCGGTAGTGACGCGTGACGGTGCCGTGCGCGGCCTCGGCCTCGATGGTCTTGCCGTCGGGCGCCATCAGCACCGAGGTCATCAGGCCCAGCGAGCCGAAGCCCTGCGCGACGGTGTCCGACTGCACGTCGCCATCGTAGTTCTTGCAAGCCCACACGAACTTGCCCGACCACTTGAGCGCCGAGGCGACCATGTCGTCGATGAGGCGGTGCTCGTAGGTGATGTTGGCTGCCTTGAACTTCTCCGCGAAGCCCTCGCTGTCGAAGACCTCCTGGAACAGGTCCTTGAAGCGGCCGTCATAGGCCTTGAGGATGGTGTTCTTGGTCGAGAGGTACACCGGCCAGCCCAGCGAAAGGCCGTAGTTGAACGACGCGCGCGCGAAATCGCGGATCGATTCGTCGAGGTTGTACATCGCCATCGCGACGCCCGCGGCGGGGAACTCGAACACGTCGAGATCGATCTTCTCGCCGTTGTCGCCGTCCCACACCAGGCGCAGCTTGCCGGGGCCGGGGATCAGCGTGTCGGTGGCGCGGTACTGGTCGCCGAAGGCATGGCGGCCGACCACGATCGGATCGGTCCAACCCGGCACCAGACGCGGGACGTTTGAGATCACGATCGGTTCACGGAAGACGACGCCGCCCAGGATGTTGCGGATGGTGCCGTTGGGGCTCTTCCACATCTTCTTGAGGCTGAACTCCTCGACGCGCGCCTCGTCGGGCGTGATGGTCGCGCACTTGACGGCGACGCCGTACTGCTTGGTGGCGTTGGCGCTGTCGATGGTCACCTGGTCGTCGGTGGCGTCGCGGTTCTCGACCGACAGGTCATAATACTTCAGGTCGAGATCGAGGTAAGGCAGGATCAGCCGCTCCCGGATCCATTGCCAGATGATCCGGGTCATCTCATCGCCGTCCATCTCGACGATGGGGTTCGCAACCTTGATCTTTGCCATTCCTGAAAGCTCCCTGGGGATGAGAATTTGCGAGGTCTCTTAGGCAGCGCGCGGGCGCATAGCAAGGCAAGTATTGGCTTCAAAGGCCGGCTTGGGCCGGCCAGCGTCGAGGTATGACAGGGAAGAAACGCCCATGAAGGACGAGGTGCTGGCCCAACTGCGCGAGGGCGCGGTTGTCGGAGATGATCAAGGACCGCAATGCACAAAACCCGCCGCTCTCGCGACGGGCTTCAAGCCTTGCTGTCTGGAATGGTGGGCGTAGCAAGGATTGAACTTGCGACCCCTACGATGTCAACATAGTGCTCTACCACTGAGCTATACGCCCATTCCATTCAGGCGTTCCGGAAGGTGTCCCCGCCGGAGGATTGGCCCTTTAGCGTCGGGCCTGCGGGCACGCAAGCGCCCTTGGCTAAAAATTTGGTCGGCGAAGAATTCGGGGCTCAGAGGCTGGCGTGCTCGGCCATCCCGAACACGCGCTGCACTTCCAGGACGATGTCGCGCAAGTGGAAGGGCTTGGACAGCACCTTGGCCTGCGGAGCCTCGCGGCTGGCGCGCAAGCTGACCGCGGCGAAGCCGGTGATGAACATGACCTTGGTCAGCGGCGAGATCTCGGCGCAACGCTGGGCCAGCTCGATCCCGTCCATCTCGGGCATCACGATGTCGGAGAGCAGCAGGTCGAAATGCTCACGCTCGAGGCAAGGGATCGCATCGGTGCCGCGATCCACCGCGACCACGCCGTAACCGGCATTCTGCAGCGCCCGGGTGAGATAGGTGCGCATGGCCTGGTCGTCTTCGGCAAGGAGGATGCGGATCATTTCGGGCGGTCCAGTCCGTTGTTGTTCTGCGCTTGGGTGTGCCCGCAGTCATACTCTCCCGGCAGTTAATAATCTTGCGCGGATTTCGCGGTGACCGGTTCCGGGACGCTTTGACTTGGGCGTCTGAAAGCGACAGCTTCCGACCATGAGCGCAGGCAGCCAGGACAGCGATTCGAAGACACACCAAGGGGGGCGGATTCCCGGGATTTCCCCGGCTGGCGAGGGCGCGGCGGCCTTCATGCTCGAGACGGATGCTGCTTCTTCGGTTCCCGTGCTGATTGCAGTTCCCCATGCCGGTCGCGCCTATCCGCCTGCGCTGCTGCGCGACTTGCGACACCCTGCGCAAGTGGCGCTCCGGCTGGAAGACCGGCACGTCGACCGTGTCGCGCAAGCAGTGGCGGCAGCGACCGGCGCGGGTCTGTTGGTGGCGCGGGCGCCGCGGGCGATGATCGACCTCAACCGCGCTCCCGAGGACGTCGACTGGGACATGTTCGTGCGCGAGGGGCGGCCGGCGAATGCAAACGCCGGCGCCGCCAGCCGCCGCGCCCGCACCGGCCTGGGCCTCATCCCACGGCGCTTGCCGATGCTGGGCGAGTTGTGGCGCCGGCCGCACCAGCCTTCGGAGCTGGCGCAGCGCCTGACGCTGATCCACGAGCCCTACCACGCTGCGCTTGGCGCCGCGCTGGCGCAAGTGCGCGAGCGCTGGGGCGCGGCGCTGCTGATCGACCTGCACTCCATGCCGCCACTGCCCGCACACGAGGGCGCGCCCCGGATCGAGGCTGTGGTCGGCGATCGGTTCGGTGCGAGTTGCCACGGGAGCCTGGTCGCGGCCGCGTTTGCCCAATTGCGCTCGTGCGGGCGCGAATCGGCGCACAACCGGCCCTATGCCGGCGGCTACGTGCTGGAGCGCCACGCCAAACCACGCCGGGGCATCCACGCCATGCAGATCGAGATCGACCGCAGCACATACCTGGACGCGGCGATGACCGAGCCGGGACCGGGGATGGCGCGCTGGGTCGAGGACCTGAGCGCCTTGGTCCGCCGCTTGGCTGTGGCAGTGTCGGAGCAGGGAGACGGCGCGGCCTGGCCGCTCGCTGCGGAATAGCGGGTCGAGTCAGGGTCGCGCCAAAGCGGCGCCGGCCCATGAAAAAACCACCTCGCGCATGAAGCACGAGGTGGCCAAGGTTCAGGGAGGAGGTGCACGATGTGCACCAACCCGACCGGGCCATGAGGGTAGCGCCGATCAGGCCCACTATACATAGGCGACCTTTCGACGATGATCAAGTGATTCGTGATGCAGGTCGTCGTATCTTTGTCCAGACGCACTGCACTACGATGAATCGAATCGTTCGGTTGTGTGACAAAAGTGCCATAACGGCAGCGGCCATGAGGGCGCGGGTGGGGTCAAGACTTGCCAACTCCGCGGCGCCAGCTTCGAGCTGGTACCGTCTATCGGAGCGAAACGACAAAGGCCGGGCGATAAAGCCCGGCCTCTTGCATGTTCTGTCCCCGGCAGTGCGGGGCGGCGTTCAGGCGGCGAGAGTGGGCTGCGGCACCTTGCCCTGGGCGACCTGGCGGCCGAACAGGTCGCGCACCAGCTCGAGCGAGAACAGGTGGGCATAGATCAGCGGCAGCAAGCCGCTCTGGTTCCAGGTGCGCAGCACGTCGCCGCGGACTTCACGCAGTTTGTTCTCGTCGACCATCTGGAAGCCGCGATAGGTAAAGGGCTGGCCGTTGCCGGTGTCGATCGTCAGCTCACCGTCGATCAGCAGCTTGTGCTTGACGAGCTCGCCCATGAAGTTGGCGGTCTTCATCCCGGCGGTCTCGAAGTTCTCGCAGAACTCCAGCATATTCTTGGTGGCCTGGCTCGGCGCCGCGCCGTCAAACAGCGGCTCGCCTTCCTCGATCTCGCCGACGAGATCGGTGGTCGGGTCGACGCAGAGCGAGAGTTCGTCGGTGTCCGGACGCAGTTTGGCGAGCAGGAAGGGATAGCGGCGCGCGTAGGCCGGGATGTAGACTGGCGAATTGACCGTGCCGTCGTCGTCGACGAACACATTCACGCCCTCGTTCATGCCCATCAGCGCCAGGGGGATCGGGTTTCCGCCAGCCGTGAAGATGATCGGCAGGAAGCGCTGCGCCTGCGGGAACTCCTCTACCGTCAGCGGCACCGAATTGACGCCGGCCAGCCACGATGCCTTGTCCGTGCCGCGGCTCTTCCACGTCGCATGCTGTTGCGAATTGAGCGGGATGAGGTCCTTGTAGAACAGGGGCAGGGCAGGATTCTGGGGCGCGCTGGCCATGGTTAATCTCTCCGCAGGGTCTGGCTCGTCTGGCGAAGCGGCCGCTTTAGAGGCTGGCCCGGCGCTTCGCAAGCGGGGCGCGGGACCGCGCAGGGGATAGCGAGTTCGGCTTTGCGCCTTGCTGCTAAGGCCTTCGACGAGCTCAGGCCGAGCGGAATATCGGTGGCGCATCACAGACCCCGCTTAGGCCGAGCCTGTCGGAACCGATCAGATGAGCTTGCCCGGATTGAGCAGGCCTTGCGGATCGAGCGCGTGCTTGACCGCGCGCAGCATACCCAGCGCCACCGGATCGCCGAGCCGGGCGAGGTCGTCACGCTTGAGCTGGCCGATGCCGTGCTCGGCCGAGATCGAGCCGTCCCACTGCGTCACCAGATCATGCACCCGCCGGCTGATCGCCTTGCCCTCGTTCTTCTGCCAGGAGAGGCCGTCCTTCACCTCGGGCGCGATCACGTGGTAGTGGACATTGCCGTCGCCAAGGTGCCCGAAGGCGACCGCCTCGGTGCCGGGGAACTCCGCTTCCAGCATCGGCGCGGTGATCTCGACGAAGGCGGGCATCCGGTCGACCGCGACCGAGATGTCGTGCTGCACCGCGGGGCCGCGCTCGCGTTCGGCCGGAGCGACCGATTCGCGCAAGAGCCAGAACGCTTCGGCCTGAGTCTCATTGGCGGACAGCACCGCGTCGTCGAGCAGTTCTTTCTCGAAGGCTTGCTCCATCATCGCCTCGCAGCGCTCGCGCAAGGTGGCGGCGGTGCTGCGATCGGCAACGACCTCGATCAGCGCGTGCCAGGCATGCCGACTGTCAAGCGGCGCGCGGGCGGCGGGCAGGTGCGCGAGCACGGCATCGAGGCAGGCCTGCGGCATGACCTCGAACCCTTCCAGCGCGTCGCCGGCCATGTCCTCGCAGTGCAGCAGCAGCGTGCGCGCGGCTTGCAGCGAGGGGAGACCGCACCAGATTACCACCCGTTCCGCCACTGCCGGCAACAGCTTGAGCGTGGCGGCGGTAACGATGCCGAGTGTCCCCTCGGAGCCGATCAGCAACTGCTTGAGGTCGAAGCCGCGGTTGTCCTTCTTGAGCGGGGTCAGCATCGAGAACACCTGCCCGTCGGCAAGCACCGCCTCCAGCCCGAGAACCAGCGCGCGCATCGAGCCGTGGCGGAGCACTTGCGAGCCGCCGGCGTTGGTCGAGATGAGGCCGCCGACCGTCGCCGAACCCTTGCCGCCCAGCGTCAGCGGGAAACGCAGGTCTTTCGCTTCGGTCGCCTCGTGCAAGGTCTGGAGAACCACGCCCGCCTCGCAAGTGACTTGCCGCGCCTCGATGTCGAGGTTGCGGATCGCATTCATCCGTCGGGTGGTGAGCACGATCGCCTCGCCGCTCTCGTCCGGGGTGGCGCCGCCCGACATGCCGCTGTTCCCGCCTTGCGGCACGATCGGCACGCCATGCTCGCCGCATAGCTTGACCAGCGCCGCCAGCTCCTGCGTGCTCGACGGCGAGGCGAGGGCCAGCGCCCGTCCGGTGTAGCGGCCCCGCCAGTCGGTCAGCCACGGACCCACCAGATCCGGGTCCCGGGTCAGGCCGCGCGGGCCGAGCAGGGCGAGCGCCTCGTCGAGGAAGCGCGTGGAAGTCATCGCGGTAGCCATGGCAGCGATATGGCACAGCGGCCGGCCGGTTTCATCCCCTTGCATCGAGGCAGGAGTTCGGGTGCAATCGCTCGCGCTTGCCAAGGCAAGTTAAGCGGCGGTTCAAGCTCTTGAGCTATGCGCTGTAGGGACGGCACGTCCGACCGATCGACCTGGGGACTTCGACGAGAATGACTTTCGCCGACCTGCTGCTGGCTCCCATCGCGCTGCTGCTGCCGTCAGCCGGTGCAATCGAGCGGGCACCGGCGCCCGAGGAGCCTAGCGTCGCTGCATCGGCTGCGGTGCCGCAGGAGGCGTATGCGTGGCCACAGGTCGAGCTGCGCGACGCGGCGCCCGACTGGCCCTTCGCTCCGGTGCTGTTCCAGAGCGCCCATCCCGACGATGCCTGGCAGGTGCACATCGAGCAGCGCATGCAGATCCGCATCATTCCGCGCAACCAGGCGCCGGTTCCGCGTTCGCGCGACCTGCGCGACATGTTCGTGGGCATTCCCGATCGCGACGAAGGCCACGAGTACACCGAGCGCAAGATCGGCAAGTGCGTCTCCATCGCCGGCATAGGCGGGGTCCAGCCCGATCGCGCCAATCGCTTGCTGCTCTACATGCGCGACCGTCGTCTCGTCAGCGCCGAACTCGAGCGTTCGTGCCGGGCGCGCGATTTCTACTCGGGCTTCTACATGGAGCGTACCGCCGATGGACAACTGTGCGTCGATCGCGACGTGCTGCTTTCGCGCAGTGGGATGAATTGCAAGCTCACCCGCATCCGCCAGCTGGTCGAGGACGACCGTTAAGCCGGGCCGGCCCGCCCCCGGCCTGTGGATATCCTTGACTTTATCGGCCTTTCCAGCTTAGGGCGCGCGCAGTTACGCGCTCGGCTTCGCGTGGCGTGCGTGCTCCCTGGAGCACGGCTTCGCACGATGGCCGCGAAATTTCCGGAAAAAAACAACTGACTATGAATTTCGCCGATCTCGGCCTGTCTGACGAATTGCTGCAAGCGGTCGAGGCCGCGGGCTACACGGAACCGACTCCTATCCAGGCGCAAGCGATTCCGCCGATCCTGATGATGAAGGACCTCATCGGCATCGCGCAGACCGGCACCGGCAAGACCGCTGCTTTCGTGCTGCCGATGATCGACATCCTGGGCCACGGCCGCCGCCGCGCGCTGATGCCGCGCTCACTGATCCTCGAGCCGACCCGCGAGCTGGCCGCCCAGGTGGCCGAGAACTTCGAGAAGTACGGCAAGAACCACGACCTGCGCATGGCGCTGCTAATAGGCGGCGTTCAGATGGGCGACCAGCTCAAGGCATTGCAGGCCGGCGTCGACGTGCTGATCGCCACCCCCGGTCGCCTGATGGATCTGTTCGAGCGTGGCAAGATCATGCTCACCGGCTGCGAACTGCTCGTGATCGACGAGGCGGACCGGATGCTCGACATGGGGTTCATTCCCGACATCGAAACGATCTGCTCGAAGCTGCCGACGACGCGCCAGACGATGCTGTTCTCGGCGACGATGCCGCCGGTGATCAAGAAGCTGGCCGACCGCTTCCTGACCAATCCCAAGTACATCGAGGTGGCTCGGCCCGCTTCGAACAACCTCAACATCGTCCAGCACAAGGTGCCGGTGACTTCGCGCAACAAGCGCGACGTGCTGCGCAAGCTGCTGCAGACCGACAACGTCACCACCGCGATCGTCTTCGCCAACCGCAAGACCACTGTGCGCGAGCTCGCCAAGAGCCTCAAGAGCCACGGCTTCTCGGCGGGCGAGATCCATGGCGACATGGACCAGTCCGCGCGCAATGCGGAACTCGAACGCTTCAAGGCGGGCGAGATCAGCATCCTGTGCGCCTCGGACGTCGCTGCCCGCGGGCTCGACGTCAAGGGCGTCAGCCATGTCTTCAACTTCGACACGCCCTGGCATCCGGACGACTACGTCCACCGCATCGGTCGCACCGGCCGCGGCGGCGCCAAGGGCCGCGCCTTCACGCTCGTCGCGCCCGACGATGCCGAGGCGATCGCTAACGTCGAGAAGCTGACCGGCGGCCCGATCCCGCTCTTCGCCATGGCCGAGGAGCAGGCTCCGGCGCGCGAGGAGCGTCCCGCGCGGGACGAGAAGCCGCGCCGCGAGAGCCGCAGCCGCCGGGAAGAGCCGCGTGTGGAGAAGGCCCGTGCACCGGAACCGCGTTACGAGGAACCGCGCGAAGAGCAGCCGCGCGAAGACATGCGCGAGCCGCGCGCTCTGGCTCGCCCCGCTCGCGAGCCGCGGCGCCCCCGCCAGGACGACCGCTATGGCGACCGCCGCCGCATCGAGAATGGTCCCGACGACGGCTGGAACGGCCCGGTCCCCAGCTTCCTGAACGTCTCCGCACTGGCTTGAGGCTTCAGCTGCGCTTGCGGCTTAAGCCCGGCGGCTGTTCCTCCCCCAAGCGCCCGACTGGCGTCAGCTGCCCGCCAGCAGCTGACCCGCCCGCTCCACGTACATCGCCATCTGCAAGGCCGACACGGCATTGTCGGTCGTGTCGTTCCAGCCCACGGTCACGACGAAGCGGCGACCGGCCTTGCCTTTCAACAGCAAGGTCATGTTGAGCACGCCGGGTTCCGAGCCGCCCTTGTAGCCGACGTATGCGAACGGGCCAGCGAGCGCCCGGCCGGGCCCGGGGTTGATCGCCAGGATCCGCAGCGCCTCCTTGCCCGCGGCGGTGCTGCCCTGAGCGTCGAGCCAGGCCATGACGCGGGCGAGATCGCGCGGCGTCGCGAACCATTCGATCTTGTCGATCATGATCGGCTTGTTGGCCTTGAACGGCTCGCCGATCGCGCTCACCGGGGCGGGGTCGACCTGCTCGGCGAGCAGCTTGGCCTTGCCGGCACGGTCGAGCGTCAGGTAGCGCCGGCCCAGGGCGCCGCCATCGATGCCCTTGAGCTTGAACATCTGCAGCGTCGTCAGGAACGGCTCATTGGCGGCGGGATCAGCGATGCCGAGCGTGCGCTGCATGGCCGCTATCTTCGTGGGGCCTAGTGCGCGCACGAGCAGGTCGGTGGCGCTGTTGTCACTCACGCTGACCATCTTTTCGGCCAGCGCGCGCAGGCCCAGCCTGGTTCCGGGCGGCGTCTGGGCGAAGCCGCCGCTGGGCAGCTGTTCGCCATCGTAGACGAGCGTGTCGTCCCACGACCGCTCGCCTGCTTCGATCTCGCGCACAAGTTCCGCCAGAACGAACAGCTTGAATGCGGAGCCGAGCGCCAGCGGCGTGTCGGGGTTCAGCGCACCGAGCGGCGTGTCCGAATGGGCCAGGTCGATCGCCGCGAAGTTGGCCTTGCCTGGAAGCGCCGCAAGCGCCTTGCAGATGTCGTCGAAACTGTTCAGCCGGGCCTGCTCCGACGGTGCCGCCGACGTGACCAGCAGGCCAGTGACCTGATGTGGCGCGACAGGCGCCACCACCAGGTTCATCTCAGCGGTGCCATGCTCGAAGCGAACGATGATCGCCGCTGCGAAAGTCGATCCGTCGAGGGGCCTGGCCACCGTCACGCTCTCGGCCTTGCCCAAGCCTTCGGTCAGCTGCGAGAAGACTTCCTTCAGCTTGTCATCGGCCACCGCGGCGCGGAAGCTGGCGGCGAAGGTGACCGCTACATTCCCGCCGCCGTTGATGATTGCAACGACTTCGCCTGCCCGTCCGGCGATTGCCGGCGCAACCGCATGCGTGCCCGGAGTCGCCGAAGCGGCAGGCGGCGGAGCAGGATCGGCGGTTCGAGCGATAGCGGAAGTTCCCATCAGGAGGAGAGCGAACGCAAGGGCGAGGGGTGACGACTGCATTGCAGCTCCCTGTTTTCGTACGAATAGTCTTCGCAAGGATTTCTTCGCGCGAGTTCACGCACGTCGCGAAGCTACGCCGGCTTTACGAAGCTGTCGATCACCCGCTTGCGGCCCGCCTGCTCGAAGTCGATCTCCAGCTTGTTGCCGTCCTGCGCCGCAACCGTTCCGTAGCCGAACTTTTCGTGGAAGACGCGCGCTCCCAGCGCCAGGTCGCTGCGCGGCTTGGCGGCGAAGCTGGCGGCGCTGCGGGTGCTTTCGGCAATACGCTTGGGCGTGGCGTCGAACTCCTGCGCCGCCGCCCGCTGCCACCCTGGCCCGCGCGTCATCGTACGCGAGGGCTGCTCGCGCGCGACATGCGCGAAAGGGTCGGCGTGCTCCGACCACTGCGCCCGCCACAGCGAGGCGCCACCCGACAAAGTCGTCTCGCTCTCGACGTGGTCGCCGGGCAGCTCGCTGATGAAACGCGAGGGGATCGAGCTGGTCCACTGGCCGTAGATGCGCCGGTTGGCGGCGTGCAGGATCGTGCACTTGCGCCGTGCCCGTGTGATCGCGACGTAGGCGAGGCGGCGCTCCTCCTCCAGGCTGGCGAGCCCGCCCTCGTCGAGCGCGCGCTGCGAGGGAAACACGCCTTCCTCCCAGCCAGGCAGGAATACGTTGTCGAACTCCAGCCCCTTGGCCGCGTGCATGGTCATCACCGTGACCTTCTCTTCGTCGGCGGCGGCGTCATTGTCCATCACGAGGCTGACGTGTTCGAGGAACTGGCCGAGGCTGTCGTACTCCTCCATCGCCCGCGCGAGCTCGGCAAGGTTCTCGAGCCGGCCGGCGGCCTCGGCGGTCTTCTCCGCTTGCAGCGCGTCGGTGTAACCGCTCTCGTCGAGCACGGTGCGGATGAGGTCGGCAGGGCCGCTGGTTCCGGCCAGGTCGCGCCAGCGGGCGAAGTCGCGCATCAGCGCCAGCAGCGTGTTGCGCGCGCGCGCCGGCAGCTCGTCGGTGTCGGCGATCTCGATCGCGGCCATCGCGAGCGGGATGCCCAGCCGCCGGGCGAGCCGGTGCAGCCCCTCCAGCGCCTTGGCGCCGAGCCCACGCTTGGGGGCGTTGTAGATGCGCTCGAACGCCAGGTCGTCGGCCGGCTGGGCGATGACGCGCAAGTACGCCAGCGCATCGCGAATCTCGGCGCGCTCGTAGAAGCGGAAGCCTCCGACGATGCGGTACTTGAGGCCGATGGCGATGAAGCGGTCCTCGAACTCGCGCGTCTGGTACTGCGCGCGCACCAGAATCGCGACCTGGTCGAGCGGGGCGCCCTCTCGCTCCAGCCGCTCGATCTCGTCGCCGACGCGGCGCGCTTCCTCGGGCCCGTCCCACACGCCGATGACGCGGACCTTCTCGCCCGGGTGACGCTGCGTCCACAGCGTCTTGCCGAGCCGCTGGCTGTTGACGTCGATGAGGCCGGATGCGGCGGCCAGAATCTGGGGTGTGGAGCGATAGTTTTGCTCCAGCCGGATCACCTTGGCGCCGGGAAAATCCTTTTCGAAACGCAAGATGTTAGCCACTTCGGCACCGCGCCAGGAATAGATCGACTGGTCGTCGTCCCCCACCACGCAGATGTTGCGGCGCCCCTGCGCGATCAGCCGCAGCCAGAGGTACTGGACCTGGTTGGTGTCCTGATACTCGTCGACCATGACGTACTTGAAACGCTGTTGATACTGCTCCAGCACCGCTCGCTGGGTGCGCAGGATGTTGACCATGTGCAGCAGCAGATCGCCGAAGTCGCAGGCGTTCAGCGTTTTCAGCCGGTCCTGGTAGAGTTGATAGAACTTCTGCCCCTTGCCGTTGGCGTAGGCTTCGCTCTCCACCGCATCGAGGTCCTGCGGGTTGAGCCCGCGGTTCTTCCAGCGATCGAGGCAGCCGGCAAGCTGGCGCGCGGGCCAGCGCTTCTCGTCGAGCCCCTCGGCCTGGATCAGCTGCTTGAGCAGGCGCAGCTGGTCGTCGGTGTCGATGATCGTGTAGTTGGGCTGCAGGCCGACCAGCTCCGCATGCCGGCGCAGCATCCGCGCCGCGATCGAGTGGAAGGTGCCGAGCCAAGGCATGCCCTCCACCGCGGGGCCGATCAGGTGACCGACGCGCTCGCGCATCTCGCGCGCGGCCTTGTTGGTGAAAGTCACGCACAGAATCTCGCTCGGCCAGGCGAGGCGGCTGCGCACCAAGTGGGCAAGTCGCGCGGTCAGCGCGGCGGTCTTGCCGGTGCCTGCGCCCGCGAGCATCAGCACCGGCCCCTCGGTGGTGAGCACCGCCTCGCGCTGCGGCTCGTTGAGGCTGGCGATCAGCGGGTCCGGCACGGATGAGGAGGGGGAAGCTTGCAGATCGTTCACCCGTGAACAACTAGGGAACGGGGCGTCGCGGTGCAAGGACGGTTCGTCGCAGCCAGGGAACAATCTCCAGCCCGGCTCGTCGTTGCGGCAACGTAGATTATGATGGAGAGTGACATGCGCAAGTTGATGCTTGCAGGTTCCGCTGCGCTGATGGCGCTCGCCGTGCCTGCTGTTCACGCCCAGAATGCCCCTTCGGATCCTGCCGCCGATCCGGCGGCCGCCAGCGACACCGCGCAAGACGCGGCCGCGACTCCCGATCCGGCGATGCCTGGCATGGACGCGCCCGCTCCGGCCGGCACTGCCGCCGCGCCGACGCTGACGACTGAGCAGCAGGCGATGTACGATGCCTGGTCCGCCCCACAGAAGAGCGACTACGAGGCTTGGCCGGCCGAATACAAGGTGTACTACTGGACGCTGAATTCCGACCAGCAGAAGGGGTACTGGGCGCTCACCCCGGACCAGCGCGGCCAGATCTACAAGATGACGCCCGAGCAACGACAGATGGCCTGGAACTCGGTGGTCCAGCAGCTCGCCGGCAAAACCCCGACGACCCCGCCGGGACAGGCGAACCCTCCGGGAATGGGCATGCCGACAGCCGGCGTGCCCGACCCGCAGATGGCGCAACAGTCGGTCCGCCCGGCGATGCCCGCCGATCCCGGCTACCAGGGCGGCCCCTACAAGGGCGCGCTGACCCCGCCGCCGGCGACCGCGATGGCCAAGGACTATCCAGTCTGCAGCAAGACGGTGCAGGACGGCTGCCGCAACCGCGGCGGCGTGTGAGCTGAGCTAAACCGCAATGGGGAGGGCGTCGGGAGAACTGGCGCCTTTTTCCATTCGGGGTTTCTCCGAAACACTTCGCGGGGAATGACGATGAGGGGAAGAGCGGATACTACCGCCGGGCTTCATCCCACCCGCAGCAGGTGGAGCGTGGCCTTGCCGACATCGCGGGTAGCGTCTGCCACGAAACCTTTCACCGCAACTTTTTCGTCGCGGGCGGTCTCCAGGCTGACCCAGGTGCTTTCGCCGATCCAGCCAAGTCGCGCCAGCTTGTCGAGCGCGACCGCGCCCGCACCAGTCCCGTAAGGGGGATCGAGCAGCACGAGGTCAAGCGGCGCTTTCGCCGGGCCGAGCGACAGCACCGAGCTAGCACGCACATCGCTACGACTTTGCGCGTGAAGGTTGGCGATGTTCGCGCGGATGGCGCGGATGGCAGCGGCATCTTGGTCGACGAACAGGCAGTGCGCCGCTCCGCGTGACAGCGCCTCGAGCCCGAGCGCGCCGGAACCGGCGAACAGGTCGGCGACGGTCAGGTCCTCGAACGAGCCCAGGCGGCTGGCCAGCATCGAGAACAGCGTCTCGCGGGTGCGATCGGCGGTGGGGCGGGTGGCGTCGCCCTCGGGTGCCGCAAGCTTGCGCCCGCGCCACTCGCCTGCGACGATTCTCAGCATGACATGGTGCCAGGACTTTGCTTCCTGCTCCCCACCCCCGCCTTCGCGGGGATGACGAAGGCGTGGCGAGCGTCGCCGCTCACGCCCCGGCTGCCTTGCCGCCGCCCTTGCCGAGCGTGCGCCGGAACGCCTCGAGATGCTTGGGCGCCACTTCTCCGGCCGAGCCCTTGGGCATTTCGCCCAGCACGAACGGGCCGTAGGCGATGCGCAGCAGGCGGCTGACCTGCAGGCCAAGCGCTTCGAGCACGCGGCGCACCTCGCGGTTCTTGCCTTCGGTCAGCGTCATCTCGATCCACTGGTTGCGGCCGGTGCGGCGTTCCATATTGGCATCGATGCGGCCGTAGACGACGCCGTCCACCTCGATGCCTTCCATCAGTTCCTCCAGCCGGCTCTGGGAAATGTCACCGAAGGTGCGGGCGCGGTAGGTGCGCGGCACGCCGGTGGCAGGCAGTTCGAGTTGGCGCTTGAACTCGCCGTCGTTGGTGAGCAGCAGCAGGCCCTCGGTGTTGAGGTCGAGCCGGCCGATCGGCATTACCCGGCCCGCATCTGGGGGCAAGGCGTTGCGCAGCGCGGTGTAGATCGTCGGCCGACCCGCGGGGTCGCGCTCGGCAGTGATGAGGCCGGCGGGTTTGTGGAACAGGAACAGTCGCGTCGCCTCGGGATCCTTCACCGGATTGCCGTCGACCGTCACGCCCTTCAGGCTGGTGAGCACCGTCGAAGGCGTCTCGATCACCTGGTCGCCCAGCTTGACCCGGCCTGCCTCGATCAGGCGCTCCGCCTCGCGGCGGCTGGCGATGCCGGCGCGGGCAAGGAGCTTGGCAATGCGCTCGCCCTCGCGCGCAGGCAACGAGGGATCGCGCGGGGTCGGCGCCGCCGCCAGTGGGGCCTTGCGGGTCGGGCGACGCGGTTCGTCCGCTGAACGGCGTTCAAAGCGCGGTGCGTCGCCGCGAGGGGGGCGGCGATCATCCTCTCGCCTTGCACCTGGCCGCGCTCCCGGCCGTGCCGCTCGCTCGCCACGGTCCTCGCGTGGAGCGTCGCTCCCGCGGACAGGGCCGCGAACGAGTCCGCGATCGGAGCCGCCTTGTGGCGAGGCACCGGTGCTCCGGCGACCGCCGTTGTCGCGCGTGCCACTGGCGCGTCCGCTGTCCGCGCGTCCTGCGCCGTCGCGTCCGCCTGCGCCGCCTTGCGGTCCGCTGCTCTTCCTGGGAGGTTTCGCCATCTGCGGCCCTTAGCTGTTGATCGCCGGTTCATCCAGCCTTCCCATGATCGCGGGCGGCGTTAAGGTGCAGGTCTGATCGGCAGGACCAGCGCGGATCGCGAGCGGGGAGACGGGCGTGGACGCCGAAACGACACAGCAGCCGCGCGGCGCCTGGGCCTCGGTGAGGCCTTATTTCGAGAAAGAATCGCTGGCGGCGTTCTTCCTCGGGATTTCCTCGGGCTATCCCTTCGCGCTGCTCGCCGCGACCCTCACCACCCGGCTTAAGCAGGACGGCATCGAGAAATCGACGATCACCGCCTTTACCCTCGCGTTCTTCGTCTACAACCTGAAGCCGCTGTGGGCCTGGATCATCGACGGGGTGCGGCTGCCGGTGCTTGGGCGCCTCGGCCACCGCGTGTCTTGGATGCTGGTCACCGGCACCCTGGTGATCGCCGCGACCGTGAACCTGGGCCTGGTGGAGCCGGCCACCGACCTGGGCGGCACGGTGCTAGCGGCGGTGCTGCTGGGCCTGGCCGGCGCCAGCTTCGACATAGTGATCGACGCATATCGGATCGAGACGCTCAAGCCTTATCAGCTCGGCACCGGTTCTGGCATGAGCCAGTACGGCTGGCGGATCGGCTCTGCGTCCGCCGGGGCGCTCGCGCTGTGGCTGGCGGCGCGATCCGACTGGCACCTGGCCTATGCCGCTTGCGCGATCTTCGCGGCGCCGGCGATGCTTACCGCGCTCATACTGGGTGAGCCGGAGCGGCGGCAGGTCGTCGCGACGCGGCGCGGCATGGGCGAAATCGCGGCCTCCATCGCAGGCCCGTTCGCTGAATTCTTCAACCGCAAGGGCGCCGCGCTCGTGCTGGCATTCATCCTCGTCCACAAGATCGGTGACACGCTGGCGAACCTGACCTTCCGCCTCCTGTTCGACGACCTCGGCTTCACCAACGATGAGATCGTACTCTACGATGTCGGTGTAGGATTCTGGACGCTGATCATCGGCGTCTTCGTGGGTGGGGTGATCTATGCGCGGCTGGGACTGAAGCGGGCGGTGATGATCGCGCTGGTGCTGATGGCACTCTCCAACCTGAGCTTCGCCGCGCTTGCAGCCGCCGGGCATAGCAACTGGGGCATGGCGGGCGCGATCGGCTTCGAGAACTTTGCCAGCGGCTATGGTGGGGTCGTCGTTGTCGCGTATTTCTCAGCCCTGTGCGACTTGCGCTTCACTGCCGCGCAGTACGCGCTGATCTCGGCTGGCGCGAGCATCATCGGCCGGTTTCTCACCGGCACCACTGCCGGCGCGCTGATCGACGGGATGGGCTACGTGAACTTCTACCTGCTGACCACGCTGGCGGCGGTGCCGGGTGTCGTGCTGTTCTGGTGGATGTGCCGCACCGGTCTCGTCGATCAAGCGATGGGGTCGGCGGGGGAAGAGGACCCCGAGAAGCCGCAGGATGTATTCGCGTAGAGCTTGTCGAAGGACCTCGCGCCACGCTGCTAACCTAATCCGGCACTTCGCCATTGGCTGCAAGCACCGCCCCCGCAAGATAGAGCGAGCCCGCGATCAGCACCGATCTGGGACGATCGAGCGCGGCCAGCGCGCCCGCCACATCCGGGGCATCGCGCATCGGCACTGGCCATCCGGCAAAGGCCTCCGGCGAATGGTGCTCGTGGCCAGGGACGGGTACCAGGGTGACGCCCTTGACCAATGGGTGCAGCGGTTCGAGCAGCGCAGCGGGGTCCTTGCCCGCGATCATGCCGAGCACGAGGTGCGGCCTCAACCCACGCTGGTCGAGGAACGTGCGCAGCGCTATCCCGGCATCGCGATTGTGGCCGCCGTCGAGCCACACCTCAGCGCCCGGGACCAGCGCCGTCAATGGCCCGGCGCCCAGACGCTGCATCCGCGCCGGCCAGCGTGCTGCGAGAATGCCCGCGGCCATTGCGTCCGCGCTTACCGGCAGCGTCTGCTGGTGGCGCAGCATGGCGACGGCGAGCGCGGCGTTGTCGGCCTGATGCGCTCCCGGCATTGCTGGGAGGGGCAGGGTAAGCCTGCCTGTAGCGTCGGAGTAACGGATGGCACTGTCGTCGATCTCGGCATCCCAGCCGGCCCCCCGTGCGAGAAGCGGAACGCCGTCGGCCTCGGCCAGCGCGTGGATCGTCGCAGCCATCGGGGGTGCATAAGCCTGCGTCACCAGTGGCACCCCGGGCTTACGGATGCCGGCCTTCTCGAACGCGATGCGTGATAACGGTTCCGGCGGTACGCCCGCTTCCGGAGCGAGCAGGAAGCGTTCATGGTCGATGCCCAGCGTGGCGATGCCGCAAGCCAGCGGCGCGCGGATCACGTTGGTCGCATCGAACCGCCCGCCCAGCCCGACCTCGATGACGCACACGTTCGCCGCGTGCCGGGAGAAGGCGAGGAAGCTGGCGGCGATCGTCGTTTCGAAGAAGCTGACCTCAAGGCCCTGCGCAGCATCGAGCACTTGGGCGAGCAGCCCGGCAAGCTCGTCATCCTCGACCAGCCGGCCGGCCAGCCGTAGCCGCTCGTTATAGCGCACGAGGTGCGGGCTGGTGATCGCGTGGACACGGTAGCCCTGCGCCTCCAGCATCGCGCGCAGGAAGGCGCAGGTCGAACCCTTGCCGTTGGTACCGGCGACATGGAAAGCGGGCGGGATGCGCAAGTGCGGATCGCCCAGCCGCGTCAGCAGCTCGCGAATCGCGTCCAGCCCGAAGCGACCCTGCGGCAACGACAGCGCCGCCAACCGGTCGAGCTGCGCCTGCACCGCGGGCGACTCCGAGACAGCGAAGTCGCGCATCTCAGCGCGCAGTATGCACCGCCTGCGCCAGCGCCGCGGTCAGCTCGCGCAACGGGCCGGGCGCCGCATCGCCGTGCTGCTTGACGATGTCGACGAAGGCCGAGCCGACGACGACGCCGTCCGCCACCTTGGCGATCGCGCTCGCCTGCTCGGGGGTGCGCACACCGAAGCCGACAGCGACGGGTATGCTGCTGGCCGCCTTGAGGCGCGCCACGGCGTCCTCGATCGAGCCTTGCGCCGCTTGCTGCATGCCGGTGATGCCGGCGACCGAGACGTAGTAGAGGAAGCCCGACGAGCCCTCGAGCACGGCCGGCAGGCGTGCGGTGTCGGTGGTCGGCGTCGCAAGGCGGATCAGCGAGACGCCTTGCGCGCGCAGAGCGGGGCCGAGTTCGGCGTCTTCCTCAGGCGGCGTATCGACGCAGATGACGCCGTCGACGCCGGCCTTGGCGCACTCGGTGGCGAACCATTCGGGGCCCCGGATCGTCATGGGATTGGCATAGCCCATCAACACCAGCGGCACCTCGGGATGCCGGCTGCGGAACGCCGCGGCTTCGGCGAAGATGTCGGCCGTCCGCGTGCCCTTGGCCAGGCTGCGCAGGTTCGCCTCCTGGATCGCCGGGCCGTCCGCCATGGGATCGGTGAATGGCATTCCCAGCTCGATCACGTCGGCGCCACCCGCCACTAGCGCATCGAGGTTGGCCGCTGTGTCGCCATCGCCACCGGTGATGAAGCAGACGAGCGCAGGGCCCTTGGCGAAGGCAGCTTCGAAGCGGGTGGTCATGTCAGAGATCGAACCCCAGGGCCTCGGCCACGGTGAAGATGTCCTTGTCGCCACGGCCCGAGACGTTGACCACCAGCAGCTTGTCCTCGTCCATCTGCGCCGTCAGGTCCGGCAGCGCGGCAAGCGCGTGCGCGCTTTCGAGCGCGGGGATGATGCCTTCCAGCGAGCAGCACAACTGGAACGCTTCGAGCGCTTGCTTGTCGGTGATCGGCAGGTAGGTGACGCGGCCGCTCTCGTAGAGCCAGGAGTGCTCTGGACCAAGGCCCGGATAGTCGAGCCCGGCGCTGATCGAGTGCGCTTCGGTGATCTGGCCGTCCTCGTCCTGCAGCAAGTAAGTCTTATTTCCGTGGAGGATGCCGGGCTTGCCGCCGGTGAGGCTGGCGGCGTGCTTGCCGGTCTCGACGCCATGGCCCGCCGCCTCGATCCCGACCATCGCCACTTCGGGATCGTCGAGGAAAGGGTGGAACAGCCCGATCGCGTTTGAACCGCCGCCGACCGCCGCCACCAGCATGTCAGGTAGGCGGCCTTCCTTCTCCAGCATCTGCTCGCGGGTTTCCTTGCCGATGATCGACTGGAAATCGCGGACGAGTTCGGGATAGGGATGCGGACCGGCGGCCGTACCGATGATGTAGAAGGTGTCGTGCACATTCGCGACCCAGTGGCGCAGGGCGTCGTTCATCGCGTCCTTGAGCGTCATCGCGCCGCTACGCACCGGCACCACCTCGGCGCCGAGCAGCTTCATGCGGAAGACGTTGGGCTTCTGCCGCTCGACGTCCGTTGCGCCCATGAAGATCGTGCAGGGCAGGCCGAAGCGCGCCGCGACAGTGGCGGTGGCGACGCCATGCTGGCCGGCGCCGGTCTCGGCGATGATCTTGGTTTTGCCCATTCGCATCGCCAGCAGAATCTGGCCGATGCAGTTGTTGATCTTGTGCGCGCCGGTGTGGTTCAGCTCCTCGCGCTTGAAGTAGATCTTCGGGCCTTTCCCCTCAGGCGCGAGACCGCGGAAGTACTCGGTCATCCGCGGCGCGAGGTAGAGCGGGCTGGGGCGGCCGACGAAATCCTTCATCAGGTCGTCGAATTCGGCCCAGAACGCCGGATCGTCCTGCGCGCGGCGGTATTCCTTCTCGAGATCGAGAATGAGCGGCATCAGCGTCTCTGCGACATACCGTCCGCCGAACGCGCCGAAGTGGCCGCTGGCGTCAGGCATCGATCGCAGGGAGTTCACGGGCGGTAGAGCGGTCATGGGTCGCGCGTTGGCAGAGCGCCCCACGCTTGTCCAGAGCCGGTGCAAAGCGTGGGTGCCGCAGCCAGGATCGACGAATGCCAGTGCTACCTCGACGAACAGCAATTGTCATAACAGCGGGGGGTTGCTTTTCAAATATCCAGGAATAAAGAGGCGCCCCGGCCACGATAAGACAGTGGCCGGTAAAGAAAACAACATCTTTACTGAGGGAAATATTCAAATGTTGAAGTACATCGTTCCGGGCGCGCTTGCGCTCACGCTGTCGGCTGCTCCCGCCATGGCCAACGAAGCCCGTGTCGAAGCACGCGGCGGCATCGTCTGGGCTTCGGGTGACAGCGAGGCGACCGCCGGCGTGGCCGCGGGTTACGACTTCGACCTGGGTGACACCGCATTCGCCGGTGTCGAGGTCTCGGGTGACAAGATCCTGACGGACGACACTCGCGTGTCGTTCGGCTTCGGCGGCCGCGTCGGTGCCAAGCTGGGCGATTCCGGCAAGCTTTACGTCGCCTCGTCCTACCAGACCAAACCCTGTCGCTTCTGCGAAGATTCCGTCTCGGTCGGTGCCGGCTACCAGCATGCCCTGGGCGAGAGCATCTATGCCAAGATCGAGTATCGTCGCTTCATCGCTGACGGTACCGATCTGAATGCAGCCGTGATCGGCCTCGGCGCGAAGTTCTGAACGCTTCTCCCAAGAAGACGGTCAGCGGGCGGTCCGGTCAAACGTGCCGCCCGTATTTTATGCCGCGGCTGAGCGGGCCGCGGAGCCGAAGCTGGCTATGCGGCCTGCGTCCTTGATGCCGGGCGCGCTCTCCACGCCGGAGGACGTGTCCACCAGCGGCGCTCCGGTAAGCCGGATGGCCTCTGCGACATTGGATGCATCGAGCCCTCCGGCGAGACCCCAGGCGATCGGCCCTTTCCAGTGGGCGACCAGCCCCCAGTCGAAGCTGAGCCCCAGGCCACCCGGCAACGCACCCTTGGGCGTCTTGGCATCGAACAGCACGAGGTCGGCGGCGCCGGCGTAGGCTTGCGCGCGTGCCACATCGGCGGCGGTCGCTACGGACAGCGCTTTCCACAGCGGCACGCCGAAGCGCGCGCGAAGCTCGGCCGCGCGGGCCGGTGTCTCATTTCCGTGGAGCTGCAGTGCGTCGAGCCGCGCGGCCGCCATCGCTTCGGCCAACGTGGCGTCGTCCGCATCGACGAACAGCCCGACCCGGCCGATCCGGCCGTCGGCGCGGGCGGAGAGGGCAGCGGCTTGGGCGGGCGTCACCGCGCGCGGCGAGGCGGCATAGAAGACGAAACCCGCATGGTCGGCACGGGCTTGGATAGCAGCGTCGAGCGCGTCCGGCGTGCTAATGCCGCAAATCTTGATCGCTGTTGGCATGTGCGCTTCTTCACCCGATGATGGCGCCGACAACCAGGGACGACTCCATGAACTGCTTTGCGCGCAATCTACTGCCTGCCACCGCCGCGGCAATGCTTGCGATGAGCCTTGCCGGGTGCGGCGTGCAGGAATCGATCAAGAACGCCGACGCCGAAGTGGCGCGTTTCCACAGTGCGCTCGATGCCGGACAGTGGCAGTCGCTCTACGCTGCCGCTGATCCAGACATGCGCAAGGCGACCACCGCCGTTCAATTCAACCAGATGCTGTCCGCCGTGCACCGCAAGCTGGGCAATGTGCGCGAGAGCAAACAGGTAGGCTGGAACGCCAATGCGTCGACCGGCGGTAGCTTCATCACCGTGACCATGCAAACCACGTTCGAGCGGGGCAGCGGCACCGAGCAGTTCGTCTACCGCAAGGGCAGCGGCGACCGGCTGCTGCTGGTGGGCTACGACATCCAGTCGCGCGAGATGATGCTGAACTGATCCGCCGGGATCATGGCGCCAGTTCGAATTGCACCGTGACGCTGACGTTCAGTTCCAGCTCTCCAGCTGCGACCGGCGGGGGTGGCGCGGGAGGAGCCATATCCTTGGCGGTCGCACGGATGAACATGACCGACTGGGGCGCGTAGCCGCCGCTCTCGCTGATCGAGACAATGCGGGCGACGCGAAGCCCAGCGGCCTTGGCGTACAGTTCGGCTCTGGCCCGTGCATCCTTCATCGCCGCGACACGCGCCTCGTCCTGCGCCGCGTCGGGCTCGGAAAGGGCGAAGTTCGGGCCGTTCACCTGGTTAGCGCCGGCAGTGACGAGCGCGTCGATCACTTTGCCCATGTCTCCCAGCTTGCGCTGCCGCACGGACACGGTGTTGCTCGCCTGATAGCCGATGATGCGCTGCGGCTCGTCCACGTAATTGCCATCGGGCAGGCGCTTGGGCTGGGCGTAGACCGGATTGAGACTCAGATTGCTGGTCTGGATGTCCTTGTCGGCGATTCCGGCGCGCTTCAGCGCGGTGACGACCTGGGTCATCTGCGTGGAATTAGCGGCCATCGCTTCGGTGGCAGTGGTGCCCTGCGTGGTGACGCCGGCGGAATAGGTCGCCATGTCCGGCGTGCGGGTGGTGGTCCCCTGTGCGTTGACGGTCAGCAACGTGTGTCCGGCCTCGATCGCGGGTACCGGCACTTGCTGCGCCTGCGCGTGTGCGATGGCGAGCGTGGAGCCGAGAGCCAGGGTCGTGGCGGCAAGCAGGGTCAGGCGTTTCATGAAGCGTCGCTCTCCGATAATCTCGTCATGAGAACGGTCTGGCTCGCGAGAGGTTGCGGCGTCCTGAACGGGGGTAGCCGTAGTGGAGAAGATCTGCGTGGCGTGGAGAACTCAGTGTGAGCGGCGGGAGCAGGCCGCCAGCCATCACCCCGCCCGCCCCGGCTCTCTCAACCCGTGCAGGCCAATAATCCGCTCAGGCCGAGCTTGTCGAAGCCCTCCCGCGGTAATCTCCCAGCCTACAGCGTCGCCTCAATGGCGCGGGCTGCCGCCAGCGGGTCCTCGGCGCGGCTTATTGGCCGGCCGATGACGAGCACGCTGGCGCCAGCGTCGCGCGCTTCGCGCGGGGTGACGGTGCGCTTCTGGTCGCAGTCGTTTCCTTTGGCGCCTTTGTTTGCTTTGCCATTGCCGGGGCGCAGGCCGGGGACAACGAAGTAACCGTCCTTCCACTGCCGGTGCACGGCGTCGACTTCGTGGCCCGAGCAGACGATGCCGTCGAGCCCGGCCGAATGCGCCAGCTCGGCCAGCCGGAGCGCCTGGGCGCGCGGATCGGCGCCAACGCCGATCGCCGCAAGATCATCGCCGTCAAGGCTCGTGAGGACGGTGACCGCAACAACTTTGCACTTGTCGCCCGCGGCCGCCTTGGCATCCTCCATCATGGCCCGGCCGCCAGCGGCATGGACCGTGACAATCGCAGGCTCGAGCACGTGGATCGCCTGCATCGCAGCAGCCACCGTATTGGGGATGTCGTGCAGCTTGAGGTCCAGGAAGATCGGCAAACCCAGCTTGTGCAGCTCATGCACGCCATGGTGGCCATGGGCACAGAAGAATTCGAGCCCCAGCTTGATCCCGCCGATGTGGCCCGAAACCTTGCGTGCCAGCGCCTCGGCAGCATCGAGGCGGGGCAGGTCGAGGGCCAGATAGACGGGATTGTGGTTCATGGCGGTTCTTAAAGGTCCGTGTTGCTCTGCGGCAGGGTGCCCGGAGCGGTGACAGGTGTCGTCGGTCCAGTGGCTGGAACGGCCGCGGGCGGCAGGGAACTGGCCTGCATCGAGCGCTCCAACGCCTCGACCCGGCGCGTCAGCCGCCACCGCACCGCGCGCAGGTACAGCCAGACCGGCGCCATGCCGAGGATGAAGAAAGCCAGGGCGACCACGCCGACAGGCCATTCGAAGTGCAGATAGTTGCCATCGGCCAGCGGCCAGAAGTTCACAGGGACGGTGGTCCAGTTCATCGCGATGAAGGCGACGAGCACGGCGGTCATCACGATCCAGGTGATCGTGCGGATGATGTTCATGGTCCCTCCTGTCCCACCCCTGTGAGCCCGATGCTAGGCGGGAAAATACCTTAAGGGAAGGGCAGGTTCCGGCGCGAGCCTAGTTTCCGAATACCCGCGCGAAGATCGTGTCGACGTGCTTGAAGTGATAATCGAGGTTGAATTTCTCCTCGATCGTTGCCGCGGGCAGCGCCGCGCTTACCTCGGGATCGGCCTTGAGCAGCTCCAGCAGCGAGAGCTGTCCGTCCGATTCCCACACCTTCATCGCGTTGCGCTGGACCAGGCGATAGCTTTCGTCGCGGGTGAGACCCGCCTGCGTCAGCGCCAGCAGCACGCGCTGGGAGTGGACGAGGCCGCCCATGCGGTCGAGGTTCTTCTGCATCCGCTCAGGATAGACGAGCAGCTTGGAGATGACGCTGGTCAGGCGTGCCAGCGCGAAGTCTAGAGTGATCGTCGCGTCCGGCCCGATGAAGCGTTCGACGGATGAATGCGAAATGTCGCGCTCATGCCACAGCGCCACGTTCTCCATCGCGGGCACCACCGCCGAGCGAACGACGCGGGCCAGGCCGGTGAGGTTCTCCGTCAGCACCGGATTGCGCTTGTGCGGCATCGCGCTCGAGCCCTTCTGGCCGGGGGAGAAGTACTCTTCGGCCTCGAGCACCTCGGTACGTTGGAGGTGGCGGACCTCGATGGCGAGGCGCTCGATCGAACTGGCGATAACGCCAAGGACGGAAAAAAACATCGCGTGCCGATCGCGGGGAATGACCTGGGTCGAGACAGGCTCGACGGTGAGACCAAGCTTGTCGGCGACGTACTGCTCGACCGCCGGATCGACATTGGCGAACGTGCCGACCGCGCCGGAAACGGCGCAAGTGGCGACTTCGGCCCTTGCAGCGGCGAGGCGGGACTTGCAGCGCGAGAACTCGGCGTAGGCTTCGGCAAGCTTGAGGCCGAAAGTGACCGGCTCGGCGTGGATACCGTGACTGCGGCCGATCGTCGGGGTGTATTTGTGCTCCTGCGCGCGACGTTCGATGGCGGCGAGCAGCGCGTCGAGATCGGCGAGCAGGATGTCCGCGGCCTTGACTAGCTGGACGTTGAGCGCGGTGTCGAGCACGTCCGAGCTGGTCATGCCCTGGTGCATGAAGCGCGCCTCGGGGCCGACCTGCTCGGCGACCCAGTCGAGGAACGCGATGACGTCATGCTTGGTGACCGCTTCGATCGCGTCGATGGCGGCAACGTCAATCGTCGGGTGGGTGGCCCACCAGTCCCACAGCGCCTTGCCGGCCGAGGGCGGGACGGTGCCCATTTCGCCCATCTTGACCGCGGCATGAGCCTCGATCTCGAACCAGATGCGGTAGCGCGCCTCGGGCTCCCAGATCGCGGTCATCTCGGGGCGGGCGTAACGGGGGACCATCGATGCGACTCCTCATGACCAGACGCGCGAGGGCGCTAGGCCGGGGGACCGTCAAAGGCAAGCGTGGGTGGCACCCGCATCGCGCAGGATGCAGAGCACCGCGGTGCGCGCGTTAGCGAAAGATTACGCCGCCTCTAGGCAAGGTGGCTAAAAAATTAACCATGCCAAGCGCAAAGGTTTGCATGTCACCGAGACGAATCGGTTGCGAGAGAACCGAGTGCCAGAGATCATGACTGCCGTCCGTCCTGTCCTCCGCCAAGCGAAGTCTCCGGACTTCACACCGGTGTATACCGGGCTCATCTGCTTTGCAGTCGCGGCGCTGACGATCCGGTACTTTCGCTTCGAAGGCAACCTGGCTTGCGTGTGGCCGGCCAACGCGATCGTGCTCGCAACGCTGCTCGTACGCGACAGACGCCACTGGTCGCATTTTCTAATGAGCGGCTTCGTGGCGATGACAGCCGCGGGCGTTTTCGAGCACGGCATCACTCTTGCGCCGCTGCTGCTGGCGATTGCCAACACTGTCGAGGTGTTCGCGGCGGCCATTCTGTTGCGCGGCACGGTTGATGCCGATCACCGTCTGCTGCATCGCCACTCCTCCGTCGGCCGCTTCGTATTCGTCGCGGGTTTTGTCGCTCCCGCAATCGGAGCGGGTCTTGCCGTGCTGTCGGTTGCTTTCACGCAACCGGTGCCGCTCTTTCCAGCCTTTGCAACGAAGCATGCAGCCGACGCTTTGAGCCTGCTGATCTGCACCCCGTTCTTCTACGGACTGTTCAACGGCGACTATTTCGAAGCCAACCGCGGCGCGACCTTCAAGGAGCGGATAACACGCTTGGCGCCCTACGGCCTTGTAGTCGTCGTCAGCTGGGCAGTGTTCTGGCAGGATCGACTACCCCTGCTGTTCTTGCCGATAGTGCCGCTGATGCTGGTGGCGTTCCGGCTCGGCTGGCTCGGCACCAGCGTGGCGGTGTTGCTGGTGGCGGTAATCGGTGGCTCGGGCACATTTCACGGCCACGGCCCGATCAGTCATTCGGGGCGCAGTCTGGAAATCCAGCTCGTCTTCCTCCAGGTCTACCTGGCAACGATTTTGTTGCTGATGATGCCGGTGGCCGCAGCGCTGGCGGCGCGGCGCGATCTCATCGAGCGGTTGAGCGAAAGCGAGCGATCGCTGACATTGCTTGCCGAGCGCTCCGCCATAGTCCTTTTACGCTTTGCCGCGGACGGCATGTGCAGCCGGGTGGTCGGCGATGCGGCGGCGATGATCGGGCGCGGTAGCATGGACCGGGTGCTGACGCCGCTCGGCATGCCGGCGGTCGCAATCGACCCCCCGCTGGGTGAAGCGCTCGATGGAGCGCACCGCCGTGTCATGGCGGACCCCAACGCCAACGGTGGCAGCGTCACGGTCGAGATCGCGCGGCCGGGCGGTGTCTGGATCGAGGCAACTTTCCGCGCCGACATGGACGAGCAAGGCCATGTCACCGGCTCGGTTGCAGCATTGGTCGACGTGACCAACCGCAAGCATCGTGAAGGCGAACTGGCGCGCCGCGCCGAGACGGACGAACTGACCGGCCTTGCCAATCGCTCCGGCTTCATGCGGCGCTTCGAGGCCTTGTTGCACGATCCGCGGGTTCCGGCACTCAGTGTGGCGATGATCGATGTCGATCGCTTCAAGGAGCTCAATGACAATTATGGCCATGTCGCTGGCGATGCCATCCTGGCGGAGATCGCACGGCGCATCGCCAAGTCGGTGCGCGCAAGCGACATCGTCGCGCGCTTAGGTGGCGATGAGTTCGTCGTGGTCCTGGCGACCGGAGATCGGACGGCCGCGCAGGAGGTGTGCCGACGGATAGTGGAGACGGTCGGTTCCAGTCCCGTCGAGCTGCCGCTTGGCGGCAGGGTCGAAGCGCGCATCAGTTGCGGCGTGGTGCATCGCAGTCCGGGGCAGGACGGGATGGACCTGCTCAACCGCGCTGACGGGGCGCTCTACGCGGCCAAGCGTGGCGGCCGCAATCGCTTGATCGCCGTCTGAAAAGTGCCGCGGATAGGCCTCAAGCGGCGGGCGGCCAGACAAAGTTAAGCGCGATCTCGCCGATCTGGCCGCCGCGCGAATCGAAGCTGTGTTCGACGATGATACCCTGGCCCGAGCGCGCAATCGCGACTACCGTGCTGCAGCGGGTGCCGTAGGCCGGATCGGCAATGAAGACAGGCGAGAACCGCTGCTCCGGACCGTCGCCCGGCAACGGCGTCTCGTCGCGCAAAGCCTCGAGCAGCGAGGCGGGATCGCCATCTTTGATGCCGAGCCACTGCTCGATGGCCCGTTGCACCTGCAGCGTCTTGGGCCAGGGCACGTCAAAGCCGCCGTTCGACAGTCCGTGGATGCCGGGCTCCAACCATCGCCGCTCGATCGCGGGGTAGTTGGTCAGGAATGACGCGGCGTAAGCCGCGGGCCCATGCTCGACCAGGATGAGGTTGAACGCGTTCATCGCCGCCATATCCTGCGGCGCGGTGTCGATCAGCAGATCGGTCACAAGGCGCCCGCGCGAAGGGCGGCCGGGTTGTGGTCCTGCCGGTACGCGAAAGTTGGTGACCAGCCCGAAACGGCCGGCTTCGGTCAGACCCAGCCAGGTGCCGCCGCCCATCAGATCGCTGCCGGCCAGAATTCCGCTACCGTCCGGCCAGGCCGACAGCGCCGCCGCCGGACGCTCGTGAAACTCGTCGCGATTGCCGGCGACTACCAGTAGCCAGTCGGGATGCGCATCCCAGGCGAGGGCTGCTACGCACATGTATAGGCTCGCACCTAGATCAATCCCTTCGCCCTGAGGCTCACGTGGCCCTCGCGCCCGATCACGACATGGTCGTGGACGGTAACGCCGAGCAGGCGACCGGCTTCGGCAATGCGGTTGGTGATATCGATGTCGGCGCGGCTCGGGTCCGGTGCGCCCGAAGGGTGATTGTGGACCAGGATCAGCGCCACTGCGCCGAGGTCCAGCGCGCGTCGAATCACCTCGCGCGGGTGGATCGCCGCCTCGTCGATCGAGCCTTCGCCGACGAGGTCGTCCAGGATCAGCATGTTGCGCGCGTTGAGGTAGAGCACGCGCACGCGCTCGACCGTGAGATGCGCCATGTCGATCGTGAGGTAGTCGATCAGGGCCTGCCAGGAGCCGATGACTGGAGCCTCGCGCACCTTCTGCCGGGCCAGCCGAGTGGCCGCGACAGTCACGATTTTGAGCGCCGCCGCGGTCGCTTCCCCCATGCCGGGGTGCAGCGCGAGCGTGCGGGCGTCGGCCTGCAACACACCGGCAAGCGAGCCGAACCGCGCGATCAGGCTGCGGGCCAGCGGCTTCATGTCGCGGCGGGGAACGGCCTGCATCAGCAGGAGTTCGATGACCTCGTGGTCTCCCAGCGCCTCCGCACCTCCGTCCAGCAGCCGCTTGCGCAGCCGCGCGCGATGGCCGCTGGCGTCGCCGCCGGCATCGGACTTGACCGAAGGCGCGGCGGGTTCATCGAAGAGAGGGTCCTGCTCCGGCATGATACGCACAACCAATTGCCTTTCCGGCGCCGCCAGCGCAAGTGAGTGACCCCATGTCGCAGGATCACGACCAGGTTCTCTCCTCCGGGTTGGATCCCGAACCGACGGACGTGGCGGTGGATGAACCCCGCCGCCGCCGCTGGCGTGCCGTCGCGCTGGTGCTGGGCGCGCTGCTCGTAGCGGGCTTGCTAACTGTCTGGCTGCTGCGCAAGGACATCGCGGATAACGTCATCGGCAGCCAGCTGGAGGCAATGGGCTTGCCCGCGCGCTACGAGATCGTGCGGATCGGGCCTACAGAGCAGGTCATCCGCAACCTCTCGATCGGCGATCCCCAGCGGCCTGACCTCACGGTTGCCGAGCTGCGCGTCGCTACCCGCCTCGTCTGGGGCCTGCCCGGCATCGGGCGCATCACTGTCGTACGACCGCGTCTCTACGGCAGCTGGCGTAGCGGCAAAGTGAGTTTCGGGAGCCTCGACAAGGTGCTCTTCGGCGGCAAGGGGGGGCCGTTCCGGATGCCCGACCTCGATGCTAAGATCGTCGACGGTCGCGCTCTGATCGACAGCGATCATGGCCGGATCGGGATCAAGGTCGCAGGCGAAGGCCCCTTGCGCGGTGGCTTCGCAGGCGAGCTGGCGGCGATCGCGCCTCGCCTGGCGCTCGATGGCTGTACGGCCGAGCGAGTCACGCTGTACGGCCGCGTCAGTACGGAAAGTGAGCGGCCACGATTCGTGGGTCCAGTGCGCACTAGACGCCTGAACTGTCCAGCGCGCGGGCTGCTGCTGGGGAGCGGGGGCGTGCAGGCGGACGTCATGCTCGACCAGGCTCTCGACGGGGCCGAGGGTCGGCTCGCCCTTGCGTTAGGAGGAGTGCGCAGCGGCGCGGCAACAATAGTCGCGGCCACGGGCGGCATGCGGTTCACATATCGCCGTGACGCCCTGACGCTGAGCTACGACCTTGCGTTGAAAGACCTGGCAACGCCGCAGGCGCGTGTCGCTTTCTTGTCGCTCGAAGGCCGCGGCCGGGCGACGGCGGCGCTGGCCCGCTTCGACTTCGAAGGCGATATGCGGGGAAGGGGCGTGGCCATCGGCGACGCCGCTGACGAGGCGCTGAAGCAGGTCGAACGCGCGGGCGCTGGCACTCTCGCCCAGTCGCTGGCGGCGCAGCTGCGAACGAGTCTCGCCCGCGAGATGCGCGACAGTTCGATCGATGCCAACGTGATCCTGCGCCGCAGCGGAGAAGGCTTGAGCCTCGTCGTCCCTCGCGGCTCGCTGCGTGGAGGCAGCGGGGCCTCGCTGCTGGCTTTGTCGAGGGTGCAGGCGCTGTTTGCGGCCGACAGAGGCGCGCCGCGAGTTACCGGCAATTTCGCCACCGGAGGGCAGGGGCTGCCCCAGGCGTGGGGTCGAATGGAAGCAGACGAGAGTGGACGGCTGTCGCTCCGCGCTTCCATGCCCGACTACCACGCAGGCACCGCTCGCCTCGCAGTGCCGCGGCTGAGCATGGCGCAGGGACCGGATGGCGCACTCGGCTTTGCCGGACAGGTCGCGCTTAGTGGCGCACTTCCGGGTGGTCAGGCGCAGAACCTGGTGTTGCCACTGGAGGGCCGCTGGGCGGCTAATGGCGACCTCGCGCTGTGGCGGCGATGCACCGACGTGTCGTTCGATTCGCTGCATTTCGCCAGCCTCGCGCTCGAGCGCCGCAAGCTGACCGTATGTCCGTCCGCGGGCGGTTCGGTCATATCGAGCCGCGCGGGCGAAACTCTCGTAGCAGCGGGCGTTCCGTCGCTCGATGTCTCCGGCAAGCTCGGACAGACGCCGATTCGTATCGCGTCTGGTCCGATCGGCTACGCGCAGGTTGGAGGACGTCCTGGCGTTCTTAAGGCGAATGCCCTTTCAGTGGCGCTTGGGCCGGTGAGAACCGCTTCGCATTTCGCGATCAGCCGGATCGACGCCCGCGTGGGTGCGGATGTCGCCGGCACCTTCGCCCAAGCGGACTTCGGCCTCTACGCGGTTCCGCTCGACCTTAAGGACACGGCCGGCGCCTGGCGCTTTGCCAATGGTGTGTTGAGCATCGCGAATGCGAAATTCACGCTGGTCGACCGCCAGGCCGTCGCGCGCTTCCAGCCCATGGTTGCACAAGGCGCGACCCTGCGCCTGGCGGACAACCGGATTGCGGCGCAAGCCCTGCTGAGCGAGCCTACCAGCGGGCGCGCCGTCGTTCGCGCGGACATCGTGCACGATCTCGGCACCGCCGCGGGTCATGCGAATTTGACAGTCGACGGCATCGCCTTCGACGAGAAATTGCAGGCCGACCAAATCTCGCGCCTCGCGCTCGGCGTCGTCTCCAGCCTGCGCGGCGTGGTGAGCGGTAGCGGACGGATCGACTGGGACGCCCGAGGAGTCACCAGTCGCGGCCGCTTCGCCAGTCAGGGTCTCGACTTTGCCGCCGCCTTCGGGCCGGTGCGGGGGCTTTCCGGTGAGGTCGTCTTCACCGACCTGCTCGGCCTTGTTACTGCGCCGGACCAGAGCGTGCGCATCGCTTCGGTCAACCCCGGCATTGAGGTGACCGATGGCACGCTGTCGTTTCAGCTGGAGCCCGATTTCCTGTTGCGCGTGAACGGCGCGAAGTGGCCGTTCATGGAAGGCACGCTGACGCTCGATCCCGCCACAATGCGTGTCGGTGTCGCCGAGACCCGGCGCTACACGCTCCGGGTGGAGGGGCTCAACGCCGCCAGCTTCGTCCAGCGCCTGGAACTTGCAAACATAAATGCAAGCGGCATCTTCGATGGTGAGATGCCGCTCGTGTTCGACGAGAGCGGCGGGCGCATCGAGAACGGCTTCCTCGTCAGCCGCGCGCCAGGCGGCAACGTGTCCTATATCGGTGCTCTGACGTACAAGGACCTTTCGGCCATGGGTAACTTCGCCTTCGATGCATTGAAGTCGATTGATTACCGGAGAATGGAAATCGGCCTAGGAGGGTCGCTTTCGGGCGAGATCGTCACTCGAATCTCGTTCGACGGGCTCAGTCAGGGCGCCGGCGCCAAACAGAACTTCCTGACCAAGCGCATCGCCAAGCTGCCGATCCGCTTCGTCGTCAACCTCAAGGCCCCTTTCTTCAGCCTGTTCGGCTCGATGCGCTCACTCTACGATCCTGCGTATGTGACTGATCCGCGTGTGCTCGGGCTGCTCGACGCACAGGGTCATCGGCCTGGGAATGCACCGGATGCGACGATGCTACCCCCACCCATTCAGCCTCCAGTCAGCGGGAATGAACGATGAAGGCTTGTGAATTGACCGGAACGGCCGCCGCTGCGAGAACCTGGCCCATGACGGGCAGGGTAGAAAGCGCAGCACGGAGGGCCTTTCGGCACGGTTTGGCGGTGGCGGTGCTCGCGGGCGCGGTCGGTTTGGCAGGATGCATCCAGGTGGCTGCGCCCGACAAGCCGATCGTGATCGAGCTCAACATCAACATCCGGCAGGAAGTGGTATATCGCCTCGCCGCCGATGCGGCGAAGACGGTCGAGCAGAACGAGGGCATTTTCTGATGACGAGCATCCGTTCGATTGGTGTCGCTCTGGCCGCGCTCAGCCTAGTGGCCGGCGTTGGTGCGCGTGCCGAAGGCCGCAGCCCGGCTTACGCCGCCGCCCGCTCTGCCGGTCAGGTCGGCGAGCAGCGCGACGGCTACCTTGGCGTGATCTCGGGCGGTGCCGACATCGCTGCGATGGTGCGCGATCTCAACAACCAGCGCCGCGCCGTATATACCAGCGCTGCGGCCGGCAAGAGCACGATCGAGGAGTATGCCTTCACCACCGGCTGTAAGCTCATCCGCGATACCAAGGCCGGAGAGAAGTACCAGGGCCTGGACGGTTCATGGAAGACCCGGGGTTCGGGCGCACCTGAACTCGATCCGCGCTGCCCTTGAGGCGCCCCCATATCCCGAACTTGATTCGGCCCGCGCTGCGCCTCGACCGACCGTTGCATTCGGCGTCGCCCATACGGTTTCCCCCGACCGGGTGCGTCGGCCAACCCCGTTGATCTCCTGATGGTTACGCCGGTCGTCATGGTTTGGCAGAGGGGATGGGTTGGTATGGTTGACTTGGCCATGGGGCCACCCTAAGGGGGCGGCGCCCTTGGCGGGCAGCCGTTGAGCGCGTCAATCGTTCCTGTCGTTGCGAGAGGATTCGAAAGATGACCGACGATACACCCGCCCGGGACCCTGTTGGCGAGGACGCGCGCCTCTCCACGCTCGACGAACGGCTCAAGGCCTTGCGCGAGCGTGAAGATCAGCGCGGCCGGCCCGTGGCGGGTGCGGAAACCGATGCGAATTATCGTGCCGGCAGCCGCGTCCTCTCCGAGCTGCTGGGGGGTATCGGGGGCGGCTTGTTTCTCGGGTGGTTGATCGACCACTTCGTGGGTACGTCGCCCTGGGGTCTGTTGGTGATGCTGTTCCTCGGAATATTCGTCGCCTTCAGAAACATCATCCGGATTTCGAACCGGCGCCCGGACTGAGCCCGACTGAGGGGCAGAAAGGGCGCTTTGGTTCATTGGCGACATGATTTCGCTCAAGGGGGTTCTCGCGTGGCAGCCGAAGGCAAGGTCGATCCGATGCACCAGTTCCAGCTCGAGACGCTGGCTGGAGCGAACTGGAATATCGGCGGCTACAACATCGCCTTCACCAACAGTGCGCTGTGGATGGCACTGGCGACCGTCGCTCTGATCGTCTTTGTCGCGGGTGGTATGAAGCGCCAGCTTGTTCCCGGCCGCTGGCAGGTGGCGGTGGAGAGCTTCACTGGATTCATCGACGGGATGCTGGCCGCCAACGTGGGCAAGGCAGGCAAGAAGTACGTGCCGTACATCTTCTCGCTTTTCATGTTCATCCTGTTCGCGAACTTCCTGGGGCTGATGCCGCTCGGCGTGCTCGGCGTGCACCCATTTACCTTCACCAGCCACTTCTCGGCGACCGGCGTCCTCGCGGTACTGTCGTTCTCGATCGTGCTTATCGTCGGCTTCGCCAAGCACAGGCTGCACTTCTTCTCGCTGTTCGTGCCGCACGGCACCCCGTTCTTGATGATCCCGCTGATCTTCGTGGTCGAGCTGATCTCGTTCCTGGTGCGCCCGTTCAGCCTCGGCCTGCGACTGTTCGTCGCGATGATGGCCGGTCACGTCCTGCTCGAAGTGCTGTCCAGTTTCGTCATCAGCGGCGGCAATGCCGGCCCCGTGTTCTTCGCGATCGCCGGCCTGCCCAGCTTCATCCTTATGGTGGGTATCTGCGCACTCGAGCTGCTGGTCGCCGGCATCCAAGCTTACGTTTTCGCTCTTCTCACCTGCGTCTACCTCAACGACGCCGAGAACCTTCACTGATCTTTTCGCCACTTATCGGGCATACCAAAGGGAGTTTTTGAAAATGGACGCAGAAGCTGCAAAGCTGCTCGGAGCCGGTTTCGCCGCCATCGGCGCTGGCCTCGCCTCGATCGGCGTCGGCAACGTCTTCGCCAAGTTCCTGGAAGGCGCGCTGCGCAATCCGGGCGCTGCTGACGCCCAGCAGGGCCGCCTGTTTATCGGTTTTGCCGGTGCAGAGCTTCTGGGCCTGCTTTCGTTCGTTATCGCCGCGCTGCTGATCTTCGCCTGATCGCGCGGTTGCCGGATCGGCGCGGCGTCCCTGCCATCTTGGCGGGGCGGCCGCGCCAGTTCTCCCGGCTCTGAAATTCTGACAGGCTTCCACGAGACAGGGCTGAACCCATGCCTCAGATCGCTCAGCTAGGCGAATACTACTCCAGCCAGATATTCTGGCTGCTCATCTTCTTCGGCATCACGTTCTTCGTCGTTGGACGCGGCATGGTGCCCAAGGTGATGGACACCGTCGCCCAGCGTGACAAGCAGATCGCAGACGACCTCCAGGCTGCCGAGCGCGCCCGCGCTGCCGCGGACGCCGAGGAGGAAGCTTGGCGCGCTCGCGAAAACGCCAACCGTGCGCAAGCGCAAGGGCTGATCGCGAGGGCACGGGCATCCGCAGCTTCTGCCACGTCGGATCGCCTGGCGCAGGCGCAAGCCGTGATAGACGGTCGCATCGGCCAGGCCGAGAGCCGAATTTCCGAGGCGCGCCGTTCGGCCGCTGCGGAGATCGAGGATGTGGCCGCCGACGCCACTCGCGACATTGTCAGCCGCATCGCTGGGCTTTCGCTCGACGATGGCGCCGTACGTGCGGCCGTGAAGGAGAACCTGGTCCATGGCTGAGCCCGCGCACGCCGCAGCCGCCGAGCATGCCGGCACCGAGCATGCCGAGCCCATGTTGCTGGGCTTCGCACCGCCGGTAGCGGTGGTCAGCACCTCGATGATCGTGCTGCTCGCGATCCTGGTCTGGAAAGGCGTTCCAAAGACCGTCACTGGCGGGCTCGATGCCAAGATTGCCGAGATCAAGGCGCAGCTTGCCGAGGCAAAGTCCCTGCGCGCCGAGGCCGAGGCCCTGCGCCAGGAATATGCCGATAAGATTGCTGGTGCCGAAAAGGACGCGGTGGCCATGCTCGATCATGCTCGCCACGAAGCCGAGGCGATCGTCGCCAAGGCCGAGAAGGATACCGCAGAAGTGATAGCCCGTCGCGAAAAGATGGCGCAGGACAAGATCGCAGCGGCCGAGTTCGCCGCAGTGACCGAGCTGCGCACCCAGGCTGCTGCTGCTGCCGCTGCCGCCGCTCGTGGGCTGATTGCCGCAAATCATTCGGCGCAGGCCGACAAGGCGCTGGTTGACCAGGCGATCGCCGGGATCTGATCTGCCCCAGCTCGAAGGAGCTTTTTGGCGAAGAGGCCTCCGTCGCACGACGGGGGCTTTTTTGTTGCGGTCACCCGCTCTAGGCTCTCCTCTGGATAACCAGAGGAGAGGTCAGACGATGTTCGTGAAGTTCACCGGTGCCGATCGCACGCCCACCGCGGTCAACGCTGCGCAGGTCACCTTCGTCTCGCAGATCGCCACCGGCACCCGCATCCGCTTCGGCGAGGGTCGCTCGGTGACCGTCGTCGAGCCGCTGGACGAGGTCATGGAGCGATTGAACCACACGCAATCCTTCCCGGAGACGTGAGGGCATTCGCGATCAAGGAGTTGACGAAGTCCCGGAAAATGCTTCACTCAGGCAAACGGCAAGAGGGGTTGCCGTAAGAGGGGGCAATTTTCCATGATCAAGGTTTCACTCGGCGCTGCGTGCTGCGCGCTTCTGCTTGCCTTTGCGAATCCTGCGGGTGCACAGCCGCTCGATCGGGCGGGCGTGCAGCAGCTGGCTTCGCTGGGCCTGGGTGACGATGCGATCGTTGCCAAGATACAGGCCGACAAGGTCGACTTCGACCTGTCGACTGACCAGATGATCGAGCTGAAGAAGCAGGGGGTCTCGTCCGCGGTGATCGCAGCGATGATCAGCAATCGTTACGTCGCCAAGGTGGCGCCGTCGCTCGACTCGCCCGACCCGAAGGTACCGCATCCTGCCGGTCTCTACGCGTTCTATGCCGATGGCGCGGGTCGCATGCAGCGCATGGAGCCGACCGTCACCAACCAGGCCAAGACGGGTGGCCTGTTCGGCTATGCGCTGACCGGCGGCCTGGCCTCGATGAGCGTCAAGGCGGCGATCCAGAACCAGACCTCGCGCGTGCCGGTCACCGGTTCCTCGCGCTTCTACTTCTTCGCAGCGTCTTCGAACGGGGATGACAGCGGAGCTTGGGCCAGCGGCACCAACACCGTGGTGAATTCTCCCGCAGAACTGACGCTCATCCGCCTGACGGCCAAGGACGGCCGCCGCGAAGCGCGCGTTGGCAGCATGAACATCGGCGGTGCGAAGACCGGCGTGATGGACAAGGACCGCATCGCCTTCACGCACACGGCGGTTCGGCCCGGCGTCTACGTCATCGAACCGAACGCACCGCTCCCGGCAGGCGAATATGGCTTCATCTATTCGCTGGCTGGTGGCGGCGCAGGCGGCGCCATGACTGCGCGCATCTTCGACTTCACGGTACGCTGAGGACTCAGAAAGAGTCCTTGGCGCTCCTGAGCGCCGCGAAGGTTTCCACCGCGCTGCCGCCGCCCCAGCGACCCTGCATCGCCGGGTCGTCGGCGCGCAGGAAGGGATTGGTGCGCAGCTCGCGCTCCAGCTTCGTCGGCACCGTGGGCAGGCCCTTCTCGCGCCGCTTGTCGACGTCCTGCGCATAGGCCTGCAGTTCGGCATTGTCAGGGTCTGCATGGAGCGCGAACCGGGCGTTGGACGCGGTGTACTCGTGCGCGCAGTAGAGCATGGTCTCGGCGGGCAGCGCCTTCAGACGCTGGAGCGAGGCCCAGAACTGCGGCGCCGTGCCTTCGAACATCCGCCCGCAGCCCAACGCAAACAGCGCATCGCCGACGAAGGCGATACAGGCGCCCGGCAGGTGGTAGGCCACATGCCCGCTGGTGTGACCACCGACATCGATGACGTGAGCCTTGCGGTCACCCACAGTGACGACATCGCCGTGCTTCACTGGACAGTCGATGACGCCGATCTTTTCGGTTTCGCTGGCGGGGGCGACGATGCGGCAACCGGTCGTGGCCTTGATCGCGGCGTTGCCGCCGGCGTGATCAGGATGCCAATGGGTGTTCCAAATCTGGGTGATCTGCCAACCTTTCAGCGCCGCCTCGCGCAAGTAGGCATCGGCGTCGGGCGTGTCGATGCAGACCGTCTCCTGGCTCTCGCTGTCGTGCAGGAGGTAGCCGTAGTTGTCGCTCAGGCAGGGGAACTGGTGGACTTCGAGCATCGCGCATCTCCTCGGGGGTGATGTAGGTGCTCAAGGGACAATGAGAAAGGGCGCCGCCCGGCGGCTCCCAAGCAAAAGCCCGCCCGGATCGCTCCGGACGGGCCCTTGTTCTTTCCAACTGCCTTGCGGCACGCCGTAGCAGGATCAGTCCTGCTTGGCCTTCAGCGCAGCGCCGAGGATGTCGCCGAGCGAAGCGCCCGAGTCGGACGAACCATACTGCTCCACGGCTTCCTTCTCTTCGGCCAGCTGGCGGGCCTTGACCGAGAAGTTCGGCTTCTTCGAACGATCGAAACCGATGACCATGGCGTCGAGCTTCTGGCCGACCTGGAAGCGGTCAGGGCGCTGCTCGTCGCGGTCGCGGCCAAGGTCCGAACGCTTGATGAAGCCGGTGGCTCCATCGTCGCCAGCCTGCACTTCGAGGCCGCCGTCGCGCACTTCGAGGACAGTGACGGTGACCACCTCGTTACGACGCAACGAACCGGTACCACCGGTCGCAGCCACGCCACCCGCCGCGGGGGCGCCGCGCTCGAGCTGCTTCATGCCGAGGCTGATGCGTTCCTTCTCGACGTCGACGTCGAGAACCACGGCCGAAACTTGCTCGCCTTTGCGGTGCAGCGCCAGCGCATCTTCGCCCGAGATGCCCCAGGCGATGTCCGACATGTGCACCATGCCGTCGACGTCGCCGTCCAGGCCGATGAACAGGCCGAACTCGGTCGCGTTCTTGACTTCGCCTTCGACCTGGCTGCCGACCGGGTGACGCTCTGCGAACGCTTCCCAGGGGTTCTGCTGGGCCTGCTTGAGGCCGAGGCTGATGCGGCGCTTGTCGCTGTCGACCTCGAGCACGACGACTTCGACTTCCTGGGAGGTCGAGACGATCTTGCCGGGGTGGACGTTCTTCTTGGTCCAGGACATCTCGGACACGTGGACGAGGCCCTCGATGCCCGCTTCCAGCTCCACGAAGGCGCCGTATTCGGTGATGTTGGTAACCGTACCCTGCAGCTTGGCCCCGACCGGGTACTTGACCGCCGCACCTTCCCAAGGATCGCTCTCGAGTTGCTTCATGCCCAGCGAGATGCGCTGCGTCTCGGAGTTGATGCGGATAATCTGGACCTTGACGGTGTCACCGATGTTGATGACTTCGCTCGGATGGTTGACGCGCTTGTAGCTCATGTCGGTGACATGAAGCAGGCCGTCGATGCCGCCCAGGTCGACAAACGCACCGTAATCGGTGATGTTCTTGACGACGCCGTCGATCACCTGGCCTTCGGTCAGCTTGTCGATCAGTTCGCTGCGCTGCTCGGCGCGGGTTTCCTCCAGCACGGCGCGGCGCGACACGACGATGTTGCCGCGGCGACGGTCCATCTTGAGGATCTGGAAGGGCTGCGGCACGTCCATCAGCGGGCCGACGTCGCGGACCGGGCGAATGTCGACCTGCGAGCCGGGCAGGAAGGCGACGGCGCCATCGAGGTCGACAGTGAAGCCACCCTTGACGCGGCCGAAGATCACGCCCTCGACGCGCTTGCCTTCGCCGAATTCGTTCTCGAGCTTGTCCCATGCGGCTTCGCGGCGGGCGCGGTCGCGCGACAGCATCGCTTCGCCGTCGGCGTTCTCGACGCGGTCGACATAGACTTCGACTTCGTCGCCGACCTTGAGGCCATGGTCGTCCTCACCGCGCGCAAATTCGCGCAGCGGCACGCGGCCTTCGCTCTTGAGGCCGACGTCGATGACGGCCTTGTCGTTCTCGATTGCGGTGATTGTGCCCTTGACGACACGGCCCTCGAAACCGTCGTCGGCCACGCCGCCGAGTTGTTCGTCGAGCATTCTCGCGAAATCGTCGCGAGTCGGATTGGCAACAGAGGCCATTCAGTCTTTCCTTCGTTCGCTTTTCCGGCCAGGCGGTTGGTTCCGCCGGTCTTTCCTCCGCGCCTTGCACCATGCGAGGAACGCGGGCCAAAAGGGCCGAACTGCCGCGGCGGCCGATCGCCGGTCGCGGCGTCCTTCGCGGCTATGCCGCTGCGGACCGGCGGCCCTTATGCTTCGGCGCCTCGGAAAGCAAGGAAAATGGGCGTTACCTGCCCTTGTCGGCGGGCCGCACCGGTGCCGTCCGCTGTGCTTCCACCAGCGCTACCGCGGCTGCAATCGCTTGCTCCGCGTCCATGTCCGACGTGTCGAGCACGTGGGCGTCCTCCGCCACGACGAGCGGAGCGTCCTGGCGCCCACGATCCCGAGCGTCGCGCGCCTCGAGGTCGGCGGCGATCGCCTCACGTGTCACTTTGCGGCCCTGCGCCTGCATTTCGGCGAAGCGGCGCTGGGTGCGAGCGGCGGTGCTGGCAGTGACGAACAGCTTTACGTCGGCATCGGGCGCGATCACGCTGCCGATGTCGCGGCCATCGAGCACGGCGCCGGCCGGCTGCGTGGCAAATGCGCGCTGGCGCTCGTACAGCGCGGCACGCACTGCCGGATGCACGGAGACGCGGCTGGCCAGTCCGCCGCTGGCTTCCGAGCGAAGCTCCGGGTCAGCGAGGAGAGTAGCGGGGAAGCTGCAGGCCGCGAGCGCAGCGACCGGATCGTCGGGATCGCCGCCGTCAAGCCAGCATTGGCGGCCCACCGCGCGGTAAAGCAGCCCGGTGTCGAGGTGCGGCAGTCCGAACCGCGCAGCGAGTGCGCGGGCGATCGTGCCCTTGCCCGAAGCGGTCGGCCCATCGACGGCGACGATCATGCCACAAGCCCGTCGAGCAGGCTTTCGAAGCCGGGAAAGCTGGTGGAGATCGGCCTGGTATCGTCCACCAGCACGCCTGCGCGGCTGGCGAGGCCGGCGACGGCCATGGACATAGCGATGCGGTGATCGAGATGAGTGGCAATGTCGCCCGCGGTGCCGGCGAGCGGGTCGCCGCCGGTGCCGGTGATGGTGAGGCCGTCCTTGCGCTCCTCCAGCCGCGCGCCGGTCGCGGTGAGCGCCGCTGCCATAACGGCGATGCGATCCGATTCCTTTACTCGCAGTTCTTCCAGCCCGCGCGTGGAGGTGACCCCTTCCGCCAACGAAGCGGCGACGAACAGCGCGGGAAACTCGTCTACCATGCTGGGCACCACCGCTGGGTCAACGTCGATGCCCCGGAGCGCCGAGTGTCGGACCAGCAGGTCGGCCACCGGCTCGCCGCCGACTTCGCGCGAGTTCTGTTCCTCGATCTGCCCGCCCATCGTGCGCAGCACCGAGATCAGGCCGGCGCGGGTAGGGTTGAGGCCGACGTTCTCGATCAGCACTTCGCTGCCCGGCACCACCAGCGCGGCGACGATGAAGAACGCGGCCGACGAAGGATCGCCTGGAACGTCGATAGTTTGCGGTCTGAGCTCGGCTTCACCGCGGATGGTGATGATGCGGGTACCATCGGCTTCCACCGTCACGTCGAGCTCTGCGCCGAATCCGCGCAGCATCCGCTCGGAGTGGTCGCGCGTCGGCACCGGCTCGATCACAGTGGTGATCCCGGGCGTGTTGAGGCCGGCGAGCAGTACCGCGCTCTTCACTTGCGCCGAGGCCACTGGAAGGCGGTAGGCGATCGGCACTGCAGGACTGGCACCGCGCACGATCAACGGCAGCCGGCCGCCTTCGCTGGCCTCGACGCTGGCACCCATTTGCGAAAGGGGATTGATGACGCGTCCCATCGGCCGCTTGGACAGCGACGCATCGCCGGTGAAGCTTGCGCTGATCGGGTGGCTGGCAACCAATCCCATCAGCAGCCGTGTCGACGTGCCGGAGTTGCCCATGTCGAGCGGGCCTTGCGGTTGCAGCAACGCGCCCACGCCGACGCCCTGCACCGACCAGGAGCCGTCGCCGGTACGCTCCACGCTGGCGCCCATCGCCCGCATCGCGGCTGCAGTTGCCAGCACGTCCTCGCCTTCCAGCAGTCCGGTCACGCGAGTCTCGCCCACGGCAAGCGCGCCTAGCATGATAGAGCGGTGGCTGATCGATTTGTCTCCGGGAACCCGGATGCGACCTCTCAGCGGTCCTTGCGGCAGGAAACGGCGGGGCAGCGCACCAGAAGCAGCGACATGGCTCACAGCGGAAACAGGCTTTCGTTCGAGAATGCGCCACTAGGGGAAGGGGCGCGAAACCGGGCGGCTTTTGACAGCGGCGCATGGCTATGGCAAGGCGCGCGCCCTGACGGGTCCCTGGGTGGGCAGGGGGCGCTTGATTTCGCCTCCGTGTCTCACCATCAAGACGCGCAATCATTTCATCGCCCATCGTTTCATAGTGGATGGGCCAGACGAGGACTTTTCATGGCAAAGCCTGAGTGGGGCGCCAAGCACGGCTGCCCGAAATGCGGCACCCGCTTCTACGACCTGGGCAAGGACGACCCGGTCCACTGTGTCGAATGTGGCAACGAGTGGCACCCCGAGCCCGTGCTGAAGTCCAAGCAACCGATCCCCTTTGAGGAAATCCAGAAGAAGGAAGTCGTCGAGCAGGAGGACACTGACCTGGCCGAAGAGGATCTGGACATCGATGAGGACGGCGATTCGCCGGATAACGACGTCGATCTGGGCGGCGATGACGATCTTGGCATCGGCGCTGGCGACGACGACAACGACATCGACAACTGAGGCATTTGGCGCGCCACTCGCAAAACGGGTGGCGCGGCAAATTCCCTCTTGCCAAGATTTCTAGCCGCCACTAGAGGGCGGCCTCCCAATCCAAGGCCAGTCCGCAAGACCGGCAGGCGCGGGCGGAGCGGACCTCCCAGGACCGTTCCATGTTGAAATGGCACGGGGCCGTAGCTCAGCTGGGAGAGCGCTACAATGGCATTGTAGAGGTCAGGGGTTCGATCCCCCTCGGCTCCACCATTTCGACGACATATGTTTCGCGTGATCGCGATACGCTGGCCGACGAGGTTTCGTCCGCCGGCGTTTTTCGTGTAAGATCACGTTCACGCCGGTCAGCGAGGTTTCGCCCACCGGCGTTTTCGGCGTTCCGGCGCCACGAGTAGGAGTGAACGGTCCATGTTCGACAGCCTTTCCGATCGTCTCGGCGGCGTGTTCGACAAGCTGCGTGGTCGCGGCGCGCTCAAGGAGCAGGACGTCCTCGACGCCATGCGCGAGGTGCGTATAGCGCTGCTCGAGGCGGACGTCGCGCTTCCCGTGGTGCGCCGCTTCGTCGACCAAGTCACCGAGAAGGCCGTGGGCCAGTCGGTGCTGCGCTCGGTCACCCCGGGCCAGCAGGTCGTCAAGATCGTCAACGATGCGCTGATCGAGACGCTCGGCGGTGAGGACACGCCGGGCCTCGATCTCGAGGCAGTGCCGCCGGTCGTCATCATGATGGTTGGCCTGCAGGGCTCGGGCAAGACCACCAGCACGGCCAAGATCGCCAAACTGCTCAAGGACAAGCAGGGCAAGAAGGTCCTGATGGCCTCGCTCGACGTCAACCGTCCGGCGGCGCAGGAGCAGCTCAAGGTGCTGGGCGAGCAAGTTGGCGTCGCCACGCTGCCGATCATCGCAGGCCAGCAGCCGACCGAGATCGCCACCCGCGCGGTACAGGCGGCAAGGCTGCAGGCGGTGGACATCCTGCTGCTCGACACTGCCGGTCGCCTCCACGTCGACGCCCAGCTGATGGACGAGATGAAGGCGGTCTCGGCCATCTCGGCCCCGCGCGAGACGCTGTTGGTGGTCGATTCGCTGACGGGCCAGGACGCGGTCAACGTCGCGCAGTCGTTCGCCGGACAGGTGGACCTCACCGGCGTCGTTCTCACCCGAATGGACGGCGATGCGCGTGGCGGCGCGGCGCTGTCGATGCGCGCGGTCACCGGCAAGCCGATCAAGTTCGCCGGCACAGGCGAGAAGATGGACGCCATCGAGGTATTCCATCCCAGCCGGGTCGCCAACCGCATCCTGGGCATGGGCGACATCGTCTCCATGGTCGAGAAGGCTGCGGAGGCGGTTAAGGTCGAGGAAGCCGAGGCGCTTGCCAAGCGCATGGAGCAGGGCAAGTTCGACATGAACGACCTGCGCACCCAGCTACGCCAGATGCAGAGCATGGGTGGCCTGGGCATGCTGGCCGGCATGATGCCCGGCATGAAGAAGGCCAAGGCGGCGATGGCGCAGTCGGGCATGGACGATCGCGTGCTGCTGCGTATGGACGCCATCATCGGCTCGATGACGCCCAAGGAGCGCGCCAACCCGGCGCTCCTCAACGCCAAGCGCAAGATCCGCGTCGCCAACGGCTCGGGCACGCAGGTGCAGGACGTCAACAAGCTCATCAAGATGCACCTCGAGATGTCGAAGGCGATGAAGCAGATCAAGAAGATGGGTGGCCTGAAGGGCCTCGCCGCGATGTTCGGCAAGGGCGGCCTCGACGCGGCGATGCCGGGTCTCGGGGGACAGGGCTTGGGCGCCGGAGCCGGCGGCCTGCCAGGCCTTGGCGGCGGCGGCATGGGCGGTCTCGGCGGGGCCGGAGATCTCAGCAAGTTTCTGAAAAAGTGAATTCAAGCATTCGTTGGAATTGAAGGAAAGGTAAGCACAATGTCCGTTTCGATCCGTCTCTCGCGCGGTGGCGCCAAGAAGCGTCCGTATTACAAGATCGTCGTCGCCAACTCGCGCGCCCCGCGCGACGGCGCCTACCTCGAGCAGGTCGGCACCTACAACCCGATCCTCGCCAAGGATGACGAGAACCGCGTGCGCCTCGTCGAGGACCGTGTGCGCTACTGGTTGAGCGTCGGCGCCCAGCCGACCGACCGCGTGGCCCGCATGCTCGACAAGGCCGGCGTCAAGGAGCGCGCTGCTACCTCGAACCCCAACAAGGGTGAGCCGGGCAAGAAGGCCAAGGATCGCGCTGAAGAGCGCGCCGACAAGCTGCGTGAGGCCGAGGAAGCTGCTGCAGCGGCTGCCGCCGCCGCTCAAGCCCCTTCGGCCGAAGCTCCGGCCGAAGGCGCCGAGAGCCCGGCTGCCGAGGAACCGCAGGTGGAAAGCGCCGAGGCACCCGCAGAGGGCTGAGCCTTGCCGGCCATGCCTGACCGTCCTGTCACTCTCGCGGCTGTTACCGGTGCGCATGGAGTGACGGGCGAGGTGCGGCTCAAGCTGTTCGGAGAAGGCGTGGCAGCGCTCAAGCGCTACCGCGCCTTCAACGATTCCAGCTTGACGCTCGCCAAGCTACGCGACGACGGAAAGGGCGGCGCTATCGCTCGCTTCGTCGAAGTGACCGACCGCAACGCAGCCGAGAAGCTTCGTGGCACCGCGCTCACCGTCCCGCGCTCGGCGATGCCCGCGCTGGAGGAGGGCGAGTACTATCACGCCGACCTCATCGGCCTGACCTGCATCTCCGACAATGGCGAGGACTTGGGCAGCTGTGTGGCGGTCGAGAACTACGGAGCCGGCGATGTCCTCGAGATCGAGCGGCCCGCCGGGGATGATGGTAAGCGCCACCGCTTCATGGTGCCGATGACGCCGGCAGCAGTTCCCGATTGGAACGCGGATCGTCTCGTCGTTGCGGCGGCTTTCGTGCCGGACTGAGGCAAATCTCGTTTTTCGTCCCCGCCGCCGCCTGCTAGGCTTCCTACGATGGCGGGGGGCAGATGGTGATTTCACGACAGCGTATCGATCTTGCCACCGTCGCGGGCATCGCCCTGCTGCTGATGCCGGCCTTGACCACTCTGCACGAGCTGGGCGGTCATGCTGGCGCGTGTCTGGCGCTCGGCGGCAAGCTGCGCGACATTGGCGCCTTCTACGTCGATTGCGAGGCTCCTAGCGATCTGGCGCGGCGGTTGGTGGCGGCGGCAGGACCGGGGATCGACATCGTTGTCGCTGCGCTCGTCTACACTCTGTGGCTCCGCATGACATCGGACATGGCGCGGTTGGTCGGCTGGTATATTTGGCTCAGCTGTGGCTTCGCGGCGGCAGGGTATTTCCTCTACTCGGGGGTGACCGGGATCGGCGATCTTGGCCCCTCGGGGACCGAGGGCATCGGGCCGCTGCCTGCGCCGCTCCTGTTCCGCGCGATATTCGCGCTGGGTGGCGGCGGAGTGTACGTCCTTCTGGTCAAGACCGGTATCCGTACCTTGTCGCGGATGATCGGCACCGGCCCATCGACGATGCCGGCGCGCAAGCGGATTGCCCATGGTTTCTACGCGGTGCTCTGCCTGGCCGCGTTGCTGGCGAGCCTGCTCAATCCGATCGGCCTGTTCATCACGCTGGCCTCGGCGGCCGCCGCCAGCTTCGGCGGCCACGCCGGGCTGATCTCCATCGGCTTTGCACCCGGCGGGCAGCAGGACGTTCCCTTGCCCTTCGCGATCGAGCGCAGCTGGCTGCTGATCGCCGCCGGCGGTGTCGCGACAATTGCCTTCGCGGCGATCCTCGGCCCGACGATCAGCTTCGGCTGACCGCACGTTGCGGCGCGCGGCGTTTGCCGCCATGGGCAGCGCATGACCTTCGCTGCCACCGTGCTCACACTCTATCCCGAGATGTTTCCCGGCCCGCTCGGCGTGAGCCTGGCGGGCAGGGCACTGGCGGAGGGCAAATGGTCGCTCGATCCGGTGCACATCCGCGACTTCGCCACCGACAGGCATCGCACCGTCGACGATACGCCTGCGGGCGGCGGTGTCGGCATGGTGCTCAAGGTGGACGTGCTTGCCAGCGCGATCGACCACGCCCGCAGTCGCAATCCGGGCGCGCCGGTCCTCGCCATGACCCCGCGCGGCAAGCCGATCGCGCAATCCCGCATCCGCGAACTGGCCGGTGGGCCCGGCGTCATTCTCCTGTGCGGCCGGTTCGAGGGTTTCGACGAGCGCATCTTCGCTGGTCGCGATGTCGAGGAAGTCTCGGTAGGCGATATCGTCCTTTCGGGCGGGGAGTGCGCTGCGCTCATGGTTCTGGACGCTTGCATTCGCCTGCTCCCCGGCGTAATGGGCGCGCCTTCCAGCGGGGCCGAGGAATCGTTTGAGGACGGTCTTCTCGAGTACCCGCACTTTACCCGGCCCGTCGAATGGGAAGGGCGCACGATCCCTGAAGTGCTGCGATCGGGGGATCATGCGAAGATCGCCGCCTGGCGGAAACGCCAGGCGGAGGACGACACACGGTTACGCAGGCCGGACCTATGGGAGCGTCGCGGTGACGCTCGGGACCGACCTGCCTCTGGCGCGCGGCAACAGAACGAGGACTTGGGTTCATGAACCTGATTCAGCAGATCGAGGCCGAGGAAATCGCCAAGGCCGGCAAGGATATTCCCGAATTCCGCCCGGGTGACACGCTGCGCGTCGGCGTGAAGGTCATCGAAGGCAATCGCAGCCGCGTCCAGAACTATGAGGGCGTGTGCATCGCGCGCTCGAACCGCGGCTTCAACTCGAACTTCACGGTTCGCAAGATGAGCTTCGGTGAAGGCGTGGAGCGCGTGTTCCCGCTGTACTCGCCCAACATCGACAGCATTACCGTGGTCCGCCGCGGCGTCGTGCGTCGTGCCAAGCTGTACTATCTGCGTGGCCGCACCGGCAAGCGCGCCCGCATCGCCGAGCGCCGCGTCACCGAAGCGCAAGGCTGAGCGAACGGCATACCCCCGGCTCGAGGGGGCGGGTGTCACAAACAAGAGGCGGTCCGGCCAATCGGACCGCCTTTTTTGCGTTCTGCGCCCGGAGCCGGTGAACGATTTGAAACGTCGGATGATTTTGGCAGCAGTGCACAAGGCGATGCTGCGCCGCACAAGTCGCAGCCATCGCTCGGGATGGGAAAAAAACGCGATAAACGCAGGAATTCTGCCCCGTTTTGGCTTTGACAGTGGCACCAAAGTCCGCTCAATTCCGACGCCATTCGAGAGGCGAATCCGAATAGCCCAGCACATCCGTTTCCACTGAAAGGTAGGGGGTTCCCATAATGAACAAGAACGATCTCATCAGCGCAGTTGCCGATTCGAGCGGCCTGACCCGCAGCGACGCCACCAAGGCTGTCGAAAGCGTCTTCGATTCGATCTCGGCCGCGCTGAAGAAGGGCGACGAAGTCCGCCTCGTCGGCTTCGGCACCTTCTCGGTCGCCAAGCGCAAGGCTTCGACCGGTCGCAACCCGCGCACCGGCGAGCCGATGGAAATCAAGGCGTCGGCCCAGCCGAAGTTCAAGGCCGGCAAGGGCCTCAAGGACTCCGTCAACTAAGACGCGCCGCGACCCGTAACGCCTCGCAGGTCGAAGAAATCACGCCGCGCCGGCCTTCGGGTCGGCGCGGCGTTGTTCTTTTCGTGGCGGCCGGACGCGCGTTTTTGGTTCAATGCCGCAAGCTGTGTCCCGTGTGACCTTCCAAACCTTCGCAGCCGGCCGGGCGGGACAGGAATGGCGGTTTTTCGCAGGATACGGCGATCCGAGAAATCGTTCCTGATGATCTGTAGCTTACGTGCCTCGTGACTTTCGGCGACATGCCGTCGAGGTGCAGGCATCGGCCTCTCAGCAACCGCGGTGCAGTAAGCCACATTGCATCGCTGTAGGAAAGCGCCGCGCCTGCCGATGGACCGGCGAGCGTAAGAGCAGGCGAGCGCCCAGGCTCAACGTACGAGCTTCACCAGTGCCGTCGGCGCTGCCGGCGTACGCGGGTTCACTTTCCACATTAGCGACCTTCCGCCGCCGGTTGGAGCTGCAACCGGTCCCTCGTCGGTGTTGTTCGCCAGGATCGTGCCATCCGTGACCACCGTGAAGCTGCCGTCCGCCTTCTGGGTCGGCCCGTCGCCCGCGCCTGCATCCTTGGCCATGCCCGCCATCATTCCGCCCATCGCCGCGGCACCCGCGGGTGGCCCGAAGCCGGGCGCCTCGACGCGCACTGACCCGTCGCGGCGGACGAAGACCTGGACGAAGGCATTGCTCATCGGAAACCCTTCGAGCGTGGGGAACACGAAATCGTGATCGAGGCGGCCGGCCATGGCGAACTCGACATCGAACTTGCCATCGCCCAGGTACTCGACCTTGTTCCAACCCGCCTGGCGCCGGAGCCGATCGGCCAGTTCGCGGCCCGATTCGGGATTGGCCGGATCGATACCGCCCAACAGCATCTGCGCGGCCTGCGCGTCGCTCTTGCGCTTCTCCTCCTGCTGCTTGTCCCAGTCTGCCTTCTGCTGCGCAAGCTCGTCGGAGCTGCAGACGCGCTCCTCGAAGCTCTCCTCGTCGTGGCAGGCTTGCGGCGAGAAGGCGTCCTTCTCGCCTTTCATCAGCGGCACCATCAGGATCTCGCCCGTGTAGCGGAACGCGAAAGTGCGATCGCGGTGCAAGTCGAGCTGCGAAGTGAAGCGCCCCGGAGCGAACACGCAAGCTGCCAGCAGCAGCACGAGCGACCCGGCCAGCAGCGCGGCCGGCCGTGCCAAACGCCGAGATAGTGTCTTCATGTCCCCTCTCCCTACCCTCGAGAGGTCATTCTAGCGCAGGATCGGGCTCGCCGCACCTGGCCTTCCCCGAAGATTCATTGCGCGATCAGTTGCCCAGCGCGTCTCAGCCTGGGCGGAAACGAACGGAGCGGCTTGCGCTCACTCGGTCGTGCGCGTCGCCGCCGCATAGAGCGCCACGGCCGCGGCATTGCTGACGTTGAGGCTCTCCATCGCATCGGCAATCGGCAGGCGGGCGAGCGCGTCGCAGTGCTGCATGATATTGTGCCGCATGCCCTCGCCCTCGGCGCCGAGCACCAGCGCGATCGGCCCCGCGGGAAGCGCCTCGGCAAGCGTCGCCTCCGCTTCGCCGGCAAGGCCGATGCGCCAGTAGCCGGCCTCGGCGATCTCCTCCAGCGCGCGTGCCAGGTTCACGACGCGGATCCAGGGCAGCACTTCCAGTGCGCCCGAGGCAGACTTGGCGAGAGTGCCGGATTCGGGCGGGGCGTGGCGATCCTGGGTGACGATCGCGCAGGCGTCGAACGCCGCGGCCGAGCGCATGATCGCCCCCACGTTGTGCGGGTCGGTCACCTGATCGAGCACCACCAGCGGGCGCGACGGATCACCTTCCAGCACGTCGTCGAGGAAGATGTCGTCGAGCGGCGCACATTCGAGCACCAGCCCCTGGTGGGGGGCATCGCGGGCGACCAGGCGCGCAAGGTCGGCCGGTTGTGCCCACTCGACCGGAAAGTCGCTCGGCAATTCGCCATCGAGCGATTCGACGCCTTCGCGGGTGGCCCATAGCTTGCGGTGGCTGCGATCGGGGTTCTTGAGCGCGGCCTCGACCGCATGGCGGCCCCACAGGCGCACCATGCCGGTGCCGGCGCGGCCGCTGCCCCGTCCGTTCTTCATCCGCCCCGCGCGGCCACGCAGCGCCTTGCCCCGGGGAGCCTCGTCCCTGTCACCGCGCCTGGTCATCCTGGGTCCTTTCGATAAACGGCCAAAGCGACCGCCAATTCGACATGCCCTCTGGCAGCGACCCCATTGACAGGCAAGGCCCGCTTCGGCAAAGGCGCGGCTCCTCGGCACCGGGGCTCTCCAAAGGAGCCCCAAAACGCGGGTTCGCCCGCAGCCAGCTACTGGTGTGGACAGGTGGCCGAGTGGTTAAAGGCAGCAGACTGTAAATCTGCCCGCGCAAGCGTACGCTAGTTCGAATCTAGCCCTGTCCACCACCAGTTCGCTGCATCGCAGACCATCCTCTCTTGGGAACAACCCCGGACCGCCCGGCATTGCGGACCTCGTACACTCCGACTAGAGGAAGGCGATGCCTTCAGACATCCTCGACAATCAGGGCCGCGGCGACGCTGCGTGGCAGTGGCCCAGCATTCATCCCGAAGGGCGCAAGTTCGGCGCTATCGCCGGCGTCGTGGCGCTCGTGGGGTGGCTTGTGCTCGGCCCCTGGCTCGGATGGCCGCTGGCGGTGCTGACGCTGTGCGTGCTTGCTTTCTTCCGCGATCCGGTTCGCGTGGTACCGCAGGACGACCGGCTGGTGATCGCGCCGGCCGATGGCCTCGTCACTCTGATCGGCAAGGTTCCCCCGCCGCGCGAACTGACGGCGGACGACGGCACCGGCACGGCGCCGCTCGCCAACGAGCCGGTCACGCGCATCTCGATCTTCATGTCGGTGTTCGACGTGCATATCAACCGGGCGCCGATCGCCGGCACCGTGAAGCGAGTGATCTATATTCCCGGCAAGTTCGTGAACGCCGATCTCGACAAGGCGAGCGAGGAGAACGAGCGCCAGCATGTTCTCATCGAGCGTGCCGACGGCCAGCGGATCTGCTTTACCCAGATCGCCGGCCTCGTAGCGCGGCGCATCGTGCCTTTCGTCAAGCCGGGAGACATCATCGCCGCTGGCCAGCGCATCGGCCTGATCCGCTTCGGCAGCCGGGTCGACGTCTACCTTCCCGCGGGCACCGAGCCGCGCGTGCTGCTGGGCCAGAAGATCATCGCGGGCGAGACCGTGCTGGCCGAGATCGCCTCCGCGCCGCTGCTCGAGGGCGTGGCGCAGTGATGCAGGACAGGCGCCGAGCATGAGTGACGAGCTTCCGGTGTCCGATTACGGTCGCCCACGGCGCCGACTGGCGGCGGGCCTGTCGATGCGGGCGATCGTGCCCAATGCGATCACCGCTGCGGCGCTGTGCTCGGGGCTGACCGGCATCCGCTTCGCCATTGCCGGAGACTTCGAGAAATCGGTTCAGGCGGTGATCCTGGCAGGTCTGCTCGATGGGATAGACGGCCGCGCGGCGCGGCTCCTGAAGGCGCAGACGCGCTTTGGCGCCGAACTCGACAGTCTGGCCGATTCGATTTCCTTCGGCGTCGCGCCGGCGTTGATCGTCTACCTGTGGACGCTGCACCAGCTGCCGAGCTTGGGCTGGATCGCAGCGCTGGCCTTCGCGATCTGCTGCGTGCTGCGGCTGGCGCGCTTCAATTCGCGGCTCGACATGCTCGAACAGCCGCACAAGCAGGCCGGTTTCCTCACCGGCGTTCCGGCGCCGCTAGGCGCGGGCTTGGCTTTCCTGCCGATCTATCTGTGGATCGCCAGCGGCCGCGCAATCTTCGCCGATCCGCTGGGCGTCAGCCTGTGGATGGTGCTGATCGCGTTCCTGATGATTTCCAGCCTGCCCACTCTCGGCTGGTCGCGCTTGCGCCCACCGAGCAGCTTGCGCCTGGGAGTAATCGCGCTCGTTGGCCTCACGGTTGCCGCGCTGCTGACCGAACCGTGGCTCACTCTCGTGGTGCTTACCATCGCATACTTGCTGCTGATCCCGATCGGCTGGGCTGCCTATGCCAAGGTCAAGCGGCGAGGGGCACTGACACCGTACCCGGCCACTCCAGCACCGGTCGGAATGCCGGGCGAGCCCTGAGCAGCGGTGACGGCGGTGCAGAGCGGCCACGCTCTACCGAACGCCACGCTACCAGGAGCGATCCCGGGCAGGAAGCAAGCTGGCCGCGCAGCGCCAGCGCGGCAGGACCGTAGCACATCCAGCTACGCGCGATGACCAACCCCGAAGCGATCGCCGCGAGAGCGAAAAGGCAAGCAGCAAACGCACTCATGCTTCGATCCCCTTGCTGGTGATCCGCCGGCACAGAGCTGTGGACAGCTTGTGGAAAACGAATCGATGTTCTACAACTGTTCTGACACTTCGTAGTTCACCTTTTGTTCCACAACTGTCAATCCAGAAAGCGACATAGGGTCTACCCTCAGCAGCGAGGCTTGCCTTTCGCTGCCATCAGGCAGGCCATGTACGGGCAGATATCAGGACGGGGCTGTTGGTTGCAGGAGTCACGCTTAAGCGGCTTGAAGCGCTCGACTGGACCTGCCGAGATGTTGTCAGGCGGCGTGAGCAGCGCGCGCGAAATGATGCAGGCGATGCGTCACCGGCTTGGGCCTGATGCGACGGCGCGGCTTCGCCGGAGCAAAGGCGGCGGGCTCCTCGGCGAGGCGGGTGTCGAGCGTGGTGATTAAAATCGCGCGATCGACCTCGGCTTCGGCAAGCTGCGCTCGCAAGGTGGCAATTCCGGGAAGAGCCACCGTGATGGCGCGCCACGACAGATACAGGGCAGCTAACGCGGCGGTGGTGAACAGCAGTGAGGCAACGATAGTCATCGTGCGTGTCCTTGGTTCCACCGACGCCCCCCGGGCTGCCTTACGCCGGTCGTAATGTCCTCTTAATGTTTGTTCCGTAAGCTAATATAGCTTGCGGATCACACGAGCAAAAGCTGGACGGCGCTTTGCAGTTCCTGCTTTGATCCGAGTCGGAGCCAATTTCCGGCTATTTCGCGCCAGTCCGCGCACGCGGTGCGACGAATAGCCTCTGGAAATTGCGGGCGAATGCCGCTAAGGGCGGCTCCGCTCGTGCGAAAGGGTCGAATTCGCGGCCCGACTCGCCCGCAGCAAATCCACATGGAAGGCGCACATACCGGTGCCGCAGCGGCCAGGGTCTTCAGGCTCTCCGCACGGTTCCTGCCTTCCAGAGGTTCAACCGGAAAGGAAATACCTATGGCGGCTCCTGTCGTCACCATGCAGCAGCTCATCGAAGCCGGCGCTCACTTCGGCCACCAGACCCATCGCTGGAACCCGCGGATGAAGCCGTACATCTTCGGCGCCCGCAACGGCATCCACATCATCGATCTGTCGCAGACCGTGCCGCTCTTCGCGCGCGCTCTCGATTTCGTGCAGTCGACCGTCCAGGCCGGCGGCAAGGTGCTGTTCGTCGGCACCAAGCGCCAGGCGCAGGAGCCGATCGCCCAGGCCGCGCGCGCTTGCGGCCAGCACTACGTCAACCACCGCTGGCTGGGCGGCATGCTCACCAACTGGAAGACCATCTCGGGCTCGATCAAGCGCTTCAAGGCACTGGAAGAGCAGCTCTCGGGCGACACCGCGGGCCTCACCAAGAAGGAAGTGCTCCAGCTGACGCGCGAGCGTGACAAGCTCGAGCTATCGCTTGGCGGCATCCGCGACATGGGCGGCATCCCGGACGTGATGTTCGTGATCGACGCCAACAAGGAAGACCTGGCGATCAAGGAAGCCAACGTGCTCGGCATCCCGGTCGTCGCGGT
>Ga0070667_100000263_pt1 | contig 59687 bp, 58 predicted proteins | sample KBSS33metaG_FD_64659 | JGI IMG/M metagenome (GOLD analysis project Ga0070667, IMG submission 64659) | Switchgrass rhizosphere microbial communities from Kellogg Biological Station, Michigan, USA - KBS S3-3 metaG | ecosystem: Host-associated > Plants > Roots > Rhizosphere > Soil ...
GCCGCCGCTGGTGAGGCGCTGGTGCGGCACAAGAACGTTCAAAAAGTGAGCTTCACCGGCGGCCCGGTGACGGCGCGTAAGATCCTGGCGGGCTGCGCAGAGCAACTGAAGCCTGCAGTGCTCGAACTCGGCGGTAAATCGGCCAATCTGATATTTCCGGATGCCGATCTGGATGCGGCTTGCGAATTTGGCGTTTTCGGATCGATTGCGATGATGAGCGGGCAGGGCTGCGCGTTCCCAACACGCATGCTGGTACACGACGACGTGTATGACGAGGTGGTCGAGCGGACCCTTGCGATGACGAAGTCGATCAAGGTAGGCGACCCTTTCGACCCGCAGAGTTCGTCCGGCCCGGTGGTGAATGAGGCCGCGCTGCATCGCATTCTTGGCGTGATCGAGCGGGCCCGGACCGAAGGCGCAGGTCGGTTGGTTGCGGGCGGAAAGCGGCTTCAGGGAGAACTTGCCAGCGGCTATTTCATCGAACCGACCGTCTTCGTCGACGTCGATCCCGCGTCGGCCTTGGCGCAGGAGGAGATTTTCGGCCCGGTGCTCGCCGTTACGCGGTTCCGGAACGAGGAGGAGGCGGTGGAGATCGCCAATGCCACGGATTATGGACTGTCGGCCTACATCCAGACGCGCGATCTCAGCAGGACTCTCCGCGTAGCGGAGGAACTCAAAAGTGGTGTCGTCCTCATCAACGGATCGCGCAATGTGTACGCGCACCGACCGTTCGGCGGCCACGGCTTGAGTGGATACGGCCGCGAGGGCGCGAAGGAGGGGCTGGATGAGTTCCTGCGGATCAAGACCGTCGGCATCAAGGTGGCTGGACACTCCTGAGCCAATGGCGGGCGTGGCTCGAAAATTAGGGGTAACTCGGTCTGTTTGGACGACCTTGCGGGCTCGTTGCACCGCCCCCTGCCCCGCGAAGATCGTCTGTGCGGTTTGAGTGGATCGTCGGCCGCTGATCATGCCGCTGCGAGTAGCGGCATGATCGAAAAATGTTGCATCCGACAGCGAAGGCTTGAGTTCGGATCGCCGAAGATGTCAGGCTTTTCGAAGCGCGCCAGCGCTTCCTCCAAAGCTTCGATGCAGAAGTCGGCGTCGAGCGTGATTGACACTCGCCAGCTCAGCAAGCGCCGACTGCACCAGCCGATGATAGCGAGGAGGTAGACGAAGCCGCGCGCCGTCGGAATGTACATCATGTCGGCCGCCCAGAGCCGGTTCGGCCGACTGACCGCCAGCTTGCGCAGCAAACACGGTGAAGAAGTTTGGCTTCATCTGACAGATGGTGTCATCAAGCCTTTGGCGATGCCGGTGCTGGGCGCGGAGGTTCTAGAGCATCGGGCGTGAAATAGGGCTCGTGCGGGGGATTCTGAAAGCGAAAAGTATGATTCACCGGTCGTTGGAGGCGGATCATGGGGAAAGCCTTTTCGCGCGATCTTCGAGATCGGATTTCTGACCATGTGGCGGCCGGGCATTCGCGGCGTGATGCGGCGCGACACGGCAGAGTTCGACCTCGAGGCGATCCGCGTCCGAATAGATATGCACGCTCACGCCGTGCTCGTCCTCCACGTACACGAACTCGTCATGGTTGATGAAGTGCAACGCATCGATATCGCATACCTCCAGCCACTCAGCGTGGAGGTCACCCGAAGGATTGGAGCCGAGCAGCCAGTGCAGACAGGTTTCGAAGATATAGTCGCCGCGCCGCCAGCTCGCCGCCAGTCCACCCGCGCTGTGATGCTGCTCGAGAAGTTCGACCTCTTACCCGCATTTGCGCGCGTAGACGCCGGCGCAGAGTCCGGCGATACCGCCGCCGATGATGACGATTTTGTGCTCTGCCTGTTTCATATCGCCCTCATCCTGGCTTGCCATATCCCGCTGGCGCGTTACCGTCGGTCGTGTCAGGCCGGATTGACGAGTATCGCCGTCCGTTCCGATGTCGCCGACGCGGCTTCGGCGTGCTGACGCGAAGGCTGAGCGGCGTTCTCGAAGTCGATGACGATCCGGCCCTCGATCTCGCCGCGATGCATGCGATCGAAGATGTCGTTGATATTTTCGAGGCTGTCGGTCGCGACGGTCGCGTGGACCTTGCCATCGGCGGCGAAGTCGAGCGCCTCCTGTAGGTCGAGCCGCGTACCGACGATCGAGCCGCGTACGGTGACACCGTTGAGCACCGTATCGAAGATCGACAGCGGGAAATCGCCCGGTGGCAACCCGTTGAGCGAAACCGTGCCGCCGCGGCCGACCATGCCCATCGCCTGCTGGAAGGCGATCGGGCTGACGGCGGTGACGAGCACGCCCTGTGCGCCGCCGATCTCCTTCTTGATGAACGCGGCCGGATCGGTGTTGCGCGCGTTGACCGTGAGCGTCGCGCCGAGTTCCGTCGCGAGCTTCAGCTTGGCGTCGTCAATATCGACCGCGACCACGTTGAGGCCCATTGCCTTGGCATATTGCACCGCCATATGGCCGAGCCCGCCGATTCCGGAAATCGCCACCCAGTCGCCTGGCTTGGTGTCGGTGACCTTGAGGCCCTTGTAGACGGTGACGCCCGCGCACAGAACCGGCGCGATCTCGATGAAACCGATATTGGCCGGCAGATGGCCGACATAATTGGGATCAGCGAGCACATATTCGGCGAAGCTCCCGTTCACTGAATAACCGGTGTTCTGTTGCAAGTCGCACAGCGTCTCCCAGCCGCCCAGGCAATGCACGCAATGCCCGCACGCGGTGTAGAGCCAGGGGACGCCGACCCGGTCACCTTCCTTCACATGGGTGACGCCCGCGCCTACCGCGACGACATGGCCGACGCCCTCATGGCCGGGAATGAAGGGCGGGTTGGGCTTGACCGGCCAGTCGCCCTCGGCGGCATGGAGATCGGTGTGGCAGACTCCCGTCGCGGCGATCTTCACGAGAATCTGGCCGGGCCCGGGCATCGGCACCGTCACTTCCTCGATGACGAGCGGCTTGCCGAATTCGCGGACGACGGCCGCCTTCATTGTCTTGTCCATGATCATGCCTCGTAACTTGGGAAAAATGAGATCGGGCGACGGCTCGTCAGAAGGGTGCGTCGATGTCGACGACGTCGATCAGCTTGTGGTTGACGAATTCCTTGATGCCGAGCCCGAGCAACTCGCGCCCATAGCCCGACCGGCGAATCATTGGCGATATCCACGGCATCGTCCTCGTCCTTTGCGCGGAACAGCATCGAGACCGAGCCGAAAAACTCCCAATAACGCGCCGGATTATCCTCGCCGATATCGGTTACGATGGTCGGCTGCAGGATTTCGGAGTCGGTTGCGGCGGCAAAGGTCGCCGTGACTTCGCCGGAATATGGATTGGTGGTTACATAGGTCATCGAGCGGTCCTTCCTCGTGGCGACGGGTGCCGCCCCGGCCATTCCACGAGTTGATTCATGCCCACGAGCGACATTGCCTTGTGCAAGGTCTTCCGCCCCTCGTGGAAAGGGGCATTGCCGGGCGTCTTGATGGCCCCGTAGCGCGCTGGTCCCTATGCGGATTGTTACGTAGACACGTAATCACGCCGAGCCCGGCGACAATTCATGCGGCCTTGGTCCCGTTTCAATTCCCCGATCGTTGTTGTTAATGCTGGGGCGAACCTTGGCGCAGGTGCTGTGAAGCGACAGGATTCGATCGCGGATAGGCACTGCACCGTCTACCGACTGCAGGTGCCGTCGTCGCCCGGCGCGGACGCTCCTCGATCGCGATGATAGATGTCAGGAAATAGTCGTATCCCGCCCAAACCGTCCGGCTCGGCTGTGAAATAGGTAATGTAGACGGATATCGGTGTCGCCAGCGGCACGGTTTCGGTGCGACCCGACGCGACGAGGGCATCGACCCGGGCGCGATCCCAGTCTCCTTGTCGTGACAACAGCGTGGTCGCCAGTCCAAGCGCGTCGCCTACGCGAACGCAGCCATGGCTGTAGGCGCGCACCTCCTGCGCGAACAAAGCTTGTGCCGGTGTGTCGTGCAGATAGACGTTGAACCCGTTCTGCATCGCCAGCTTCATCCGGCCCAGCGCGTTGGCCGGCCCCGGCCGCTGGCGGTAGCGGCCATTCTGCAGGACATAGCCCTTGCGCGCCGCTTCTGCCGGGCGCCCCGCGATCATTCCGGCAACGCTTTCCGCGGCGATACTGGGCGGGATTTCCCACCAGGGATTGAACGTCACGCCGGTCACCTGCGCGCGAAATACGGGAGTCGGAGATTTCGTCTTGCCGACAACCACGGCCCAACGACCGATCATTTCGCGCCCCTGCCACAGCGTTGCTTCGAACGCGGCGGTGTTGACGAGCAGGTAGCGGGCGCCGAGATCGCGTGGCATCCAACGCCAGCGATCGAGATTGGCAGCGAGCGTCGCGCGACGCGCGGGATCATGCTCCTGCGCAAAGGCTTGCCTCAGCGAGTTGTAGAAGGGATGCGTCGGCCGGGCGCCTCCGAACAGTTGATCGAGCTGATCCTGTGCAACGGCGGTCGTCACCGCCTCGTTCGCGTCGGGCCAGGCACGATCCTCCGAAATGTGCCAGCCTGTCCGAAGCGCGGCGTTGCAACAGCCTTGCCGATGCGCGGTGAGAAGACGGACGGCTGCAGCGGTAGCAACCGCATCGAGCGTGGTCCCATCGGCGTCCGTCAAGGCAGCCCGTACTGCGGGCACATCGGCTGTAACGGCGCCAAGTCCCTCGGCGTCGGCGGCCGTCATCCATTCGATCAGCCGCTCGACCTGAGGGCGCGTCCAATGTGGGTTCGTCCCCGGCGCCGAAGCGACCAGCAGACCAGCGAACAGCAAAAGCAGCATCCGTTTCATGGTGCCCTCGTCGGCAGAAACGGCGCGGTGAACTATAAGGGTTTGTACGGACCTCCCGCAGACAGCCGCGGGTCTGTAGGTTCAGGCATCGCAAATTCTAAAGGAAAGTTCGGTTCGATTTTGATCTCTCGGCGACATTTTTGTGTCCTGACAGCAAGCGCCCTCATCTGCGCGCCATCGATTGCCAATGCGAGCATCGACGCCCCGGAGGCCCGCGAGGGCCTGATCCAGCGCGCCAAGATCGCATTGGACCGGCACGGCACGGCCATCGGCAATCGCGATCGCATGGCAGTCGTCGATTTCGGCGCACCCTCGCGCATGCCGCGCTTCCATATCATCGACCTGGTAAGCGGCCGCCAGCGCGCGTTGCTCGTCGCGCATGGCCGAGGCTCCGATCCGGATCACAGCGGCTGGCTGGAGCGCTTCTCCAACGCGCCCGGATCACAGGCGTCGTCGGCCGGCGCCTATCTCACCGGCGATCTCTACATGGGCAAGCATGGTCGATCGCGACGGCTCGTGGGCCTTGACCCCGGCAACAGCAATGCCGAAGCGCGTGCCATCGTGATCCACGCGGCCAGCTATGTGACCGCGGCGCTTGCCAACCAGGTCGGCAAGCTTGGCAGGAGCGAGGGATGCCTGGCAGTCGCCCAGGACAATCTCGAAGAGGTTCTCGCAACGATTGGATCGGGGCGATTGATCTACGTCGACAAGGTCTGACGCCAGTATCGGTCAGTCCCCGTCAGGCGGCCTTCCGCAAAGGTTGCATTGGAGCGACTGTCGCTGCCTCTTGCTGAACGGCGCGTACCGCTTCCATGGCGTTGTGCGACGTCAGTTCAGCGACCTTTCCGGCTTCCGTCGCATATTGCCCGGCCGCATCCTGCCAGAAGCCCAGGCATGCTGAATAGACATCCTTGATCGATGTGGCGGCACCGATGCTGTCGACCAGCTTCAATTCCTCGTCGCAACGCCGGCCCATGAAAGCGATGGCTTCGCGCTGCTGGCCGACGGCGGCCTTCAGCAGGGCGGCCTGGAAGTGGGGCACGACCAGCAGCATCTTCGCGACATCCGGGACGATGCCCGCGAAGGGAAAGAAGGCGGCTGCGCTCGGACGGCCAGACTGTGCGCCGATATCTTTGTTCTGGTCCATGGCTGGGTCTCCAACATGATTTCAGGGGAACAGATGGGATTTCTGGCCGGGGTTGGGAGCGGTGGATATACGGGATGTTACGCAGACGTTTTCTGGGCTGGCTTCGGCAGCTTGTCGCATTCGGCCAGGGCGATCGCGATGAGGGCGGCAAGAGTTGTGACGTCAAGTTTGCGCATGAGCCTTGCCCGGTGGATCTCGACCGTGCGGTGGCTGATGCCGAGTTCGATCCCGATTTCCTTGTTGGTCAGTCCCCGGACGACGCCACCCAGAACATCGCGCTCGCGGGCGGACAGGCTCGCGACCGAAATGCCCCGCCGCCGCCGATCGCGCTGTGGGTTTGCTCCGGGAGCGCTGTTCATGTCTCGCTCGATCGCCGGTGGGCCGTGAGGCGGGATACCGTCTCCACCAGGGCATGTTGCCTCAACGGCTTTTCAAGCACTACGGCGTACCCGGCCGAGGTGGCGCGTTCCCGAAGGTCTTGCGACGAGAAGGCCGTGATCAGGATTGCAGGACCAGCCCAATTCTTCGCGCGCAGGCGCAAGAGAACCGCAATGCCGTCGAGATCCTCCATGCGGTAATCCGCAATGAGACAGACAGCCTCATCCGCGCTCTCGTCCGAGAGAAGAGGTGCGCCGGCGGCGTACGCCCTGACGTCGAAGCCCTGCGCCTGGAGGAGAAGTTGGAGAGACCGGCGAACCCCTGAATCATCCTCTAGGAGGAGGATTTTCGGCCGAGCGGCCTGCAAAGCACCTTTTGCAACATCCATGAAATCGAGACCCTTCAAGTGACACCTGGATGACAGTGAAGGGGCCGGCGGTCGTTACGTATTGGTCCTAAGTCAGACACCCATGCCCGCAGCAAAGGCGATCCGCAGCGCGTCGGAGAGGCTGCGCACGTCGAGCTTGGTCATGAGGTTGGCGCGGTGCACCTCGACCGTTCGCGGAGAAATGCCAAGATCATAGGCGATCGTCTTGTTGGGCAGCCCCTGGGCCAGACCCTCCAGCACATCGCGCTCGCGCGGGGTCAGGGCGCCCAGGATCATCTGCGCATCGGCCGCGCGTGCACTGGCGCCGTCGGCTGCAGCGATCCGTTCGAATGCCGCCTCGATCGCGCCGACGAGGACCGCCTTCTCAAAGGGCTTTTCGATGAATTCCACCGCTCCCATCTTCATGGCGCGGACCGCGATCGACACGTCGCCGTGACCGGTCAGGATGATCACGGGCATGGTGACGCCGCGCTCGACCAGAATCTTTTGGACTTCGAGGCCGTCTATTTCCGGCATGCGAACGTCGAGCAGCACGCATCCATGCTCGGCATGCCGGACGTCCTTGAGGAAAGCCGCTCCCGAAGACCAGGTTTCGACCGCATATCCGGACGTCTTGAGCATGAAGCTCGCCGATCGGCGGATGGCATCCTCATCATCGACGATGTGGATCAATTTTCTATCCGTCATGTTCCTCCTCCGTTTGTGCGCGCATGAGCGTGAAGTGAAATTCTGTCCCACCGCCTTTGCGCGGTTCCATCCAGATGCGTCCGCCATTGGCCTCGACGATGGTCCGGCAGATCGAAAGCCCCAGGCCCATGCCTTCGCTCTTCGAGCTGACAAACGCGGCGAACAGTTGCCGGGCGATGTGCGGCGCGACGCCGCTGCCGGTGTCGGCCACCGTCACGCGGACGAAGCCTGGTTGATCGGCCCTGCTGGTGACGGAGAGCTTGCGCACGGGACAATCCGCCATCGCTTCGACCGCGTTGCGGATGAGATTGATCAGGACCTGCTGGATCTGGACCTTGTCGACGAGCACGGGCGAGGCATAGGGATCGAGGTCGAACTGCGGTTCGACCCCTTTCTCTCGCGCGCCCAAAAATCCGAGCGCGGCCGCCTCGTTGATCAGCGCAGGAAGCTTCTCGATCGTCTTTTCCACTTCGCCCCGCGCAACGAAGTCTCGCAGCCGCCGCACGATGTGGCCGGCGCGAAGGGCTTCGCTGGCGGTGTCGTTCAGCGCCTCCCGGATCATCGGCAGATCGTCCGGGTCGGGGGTCGCGAGCAGATCGCGAATACCCTCGACATAATTGGCGACGGCTGTGATCGGCTGATTGAGCTCATGGGCGAGGGTCGAGGCCATCGTCCCCATCGCGCTTACCCGCGAAACATGGATGAGTTCGGCCTGGAGCGTTTCGAGCCGCTGTTCGGTTTGCCGCCGTTCGGTCAGATCGCGAATGAAGCCGGTGAAGAGCTTGTCGATGCCGGTTGCCTCGCCGATCGAAAGCTCCATCGGAAAGGTCGAGCCATCGCGGCGTTCGGCGAACACGACCCGCCCAATGCCGATAATGCGTTTCTCGCCGGTCTCGAGATAGCGGCGAATATATCCGTCGTGCCGTTCCCGATCGGGCGAGGGCATCAGACGGCTGACATTGCTGCCGACGACTTCGGCTTCGGCATAGCCGAACAGCCGTTCCGCCGCGGCACTGAACGAGACGATCGAGCCCTGGTCGTCGATGACGATCATCGCATCCGGCACGGTGGAAAGGATCGAGCGGAGATGGCTTTCCCGGGCGCGTACGGCATCCTCGGCCGCCCGCCGCTCCGTGATGTCGGATACGATCTTGGAAAAACCTCTCAGGCTGCCATCCTCATTGCGGAGTGCGGTGATCGAGATGCTCGCAAGAAACTCGGATCCCTCCTTTCGAACCCTCCAGTCTTCCTCTTCAAATTTGCCCTCCGAAGCCGCCAAAGCGAGGTCATGTTCGGGCTTCCCTGCGGCAACAGCCTCCTTCGGGTAGAAAATCGACATGTGGCGCCCAAGAATCTCTCCCTCGGACCAGCCCTTCAGCCGTTCGGCGCCCTTATTCCAGATCGTCACCCGACCGTCAGGGTCGAGCAGATAGATGGCATGACCCTGGGCGCCATCGATAAGTAGACCGAGCTCTTCGGCAATTTGGCTTGTTTTCGTGGCCCTGGCATCCAATTCGCGGACCTGCACGAAGACATGCGTCCGCAGCCTATCGAGGCTCCGGGCAATCAGGACGATCGCACTAAGTGCAGCCATGAAAAGCCCCGCCTCCACGGCCTCGTCACGCATGAAGCCCCGATGACTGGCGAAGTATATACCAAAGCCCAGAGCCGGGAGCGCGGCAATCACGGTAGGTCGCGTACCAGTGCAGACGGCCGAGATCATCAGCGCGAGAGCGAAGGGGAAAAAGGCAGCCCGATCGCCAATCCATGGATCAGCCGCATAACGTAGGCCGGCGGTGACTGCCACAATCGCCAGGGCCATGGTGACACGGACGGCAAATCTACTTTCACGGTTCGGCATAAGGCGCACGGCTCCCATCCGTGCGGGCTCTAACATTGGGGGTCGCCGTCCAGCTTCACGCGCACGCGTCGTTACACGACCAGCATAGCCTGAATCTGCGTGCGGCGAAATGGTACTGCCTTTCGATAAATCGGGAGTTCGACGTAGGGGTTTGTCCTCATCGGATATCGCGCCGCCGTGTCCCACCCTATGCGGGAATCTACTAATGGTTCGCACTCTGTCACCTGCGGCATTTTCGACCAGTGGCGAGCAATTCCGTCACGGAGATTTCATCCCAGCGAGGCGCCATGACCATCCGCAACCTGTCCGCGCTCCTCCCCCCGAAGAGCATCGCGCTCATCGGCGCCTCGGGACATGCCGGGACGCTCGGCGCGATCGTGCTCGACAATGTGCTGGCGCGCGGCTTCTCCGGTCCGGTCCATGTCGTCAATCCGCACCGTTTTGATCGAACCGGCGTCCAATGGGCTCCATCCGTCAGTGCCCTTCCAGCGGCGCCCGATCTCGCGATCGTCATGACCCCCGGGGAGACCGTACCCGGGATCATGGCTGATCTGGGCGTCCTCGGCACCAAATGCGCGGTGGTCCTTTCCGCAGGAATCACTGCAAAAAACGGCCTGCGTCAGGCGACGCTCGACGCGGCGCGCCCTCATCTGCTGCGCGTCGTCGGGCCGAACTGTCTCGGAATCATGGCGCCGCACGCCGGGCTGGATGCCACATTCGCGCGAACGCCTGCCAAGCCGGGCAGACTTGCGTTGATCTCGCAAAGCGGCGCCTTGGTGACCGCGATCCTCGACTGGGCGGACACGCGCGGCATCGGCTTTTCCGGCATCGTGTCGGCCGGCGACATGGCGGACGTCGATCTCGGCGATCTGGTGGATCTCTTCGCGATCGATCCGGCAACCGATGCCATTCTCCTCTATGTCGAGGGCGTCACCGATGCTGCCAAGTTCCTCTCGGCCGCAGGCGCCGCAGCGCGCATGAAGCCGGTGATCGCGATCAAGGCGGGCCGATCAGCGGCAGCAGCAAAAGCTGCTTTCTCCCACACCGGTGCGCTCGCGGGCTCCTATGATGTCTACCGCGCTGCCTTCGAGCGGGCGGGCATCGTCATGGTCGATACGCTGACCGAGCTGTTCGACGCGGCCGAGATCCTGTGTACGTCCCGCCGAACTGTCGGTGATCGCCTGGGTATCGTCACCAATGGCGGGGGCGCCGGAATCCTTGCGGTCGATGCGCTGGTCGGCGCGGGCGCGAAACTAGCTACACTCGCGCCGACCACGCTCGCGACCCTTGACGCCTGTCTGCCCAGCGGCTGGTCCCGCGGCAATCCCGTCGACGTGATCGGCGACGCCGGTCCCGATCGCTATCGCGATGCCGTCCGGGCGGTCCTGCATGACGAAGCGGTCGATGCCTTGCTCGTGATGAACTGCCCGACCGGCACCACCCACGCACTCGACATCGCAGCCGCCATTACGAGCGAAGTCACCGGCGCAGGCAAAGGGCATGGCGACAAGCCAGTGCTCGCCTGCTGGCTCGGAGACGCCAATGCGGCGTCGGTGCGGGAAAGCATGGCCACTGCCGGGATTCCGATCTTTGCGACGCCGGACGACGCGGTACGTGCCTTCGGTTACCTGCTCGCCGCCCGGCGTGCGCGCCTTGCCCTGACCGATGCGCCCGCGGCCACGCGGGAGCTGACGCCCGATGTCGAGGAAGCCCGGCGGCTCATCGCGCGTGTCCGCGCTGAGAAACGGACTGTGATGACCGAGATCGAGGCGAAGGCGCTGCTTGACGCCTATAATATTCCCACGGTCCGCACCCGCTTCGCCGCCACCGTTGAAGCCGTCGATGACGCCTGTGTCTCGCTGACACCGCCGTTCGCCGTGAAGGTCGTCTCGCCCGATATCAGCCACAAATCGGACGTCGGCGGAGTAGCGCTGGGCTTGAACAGCCGCAAGGCCGCCGCGGCGGCTGCCTGCGCCATGGAAATGCGGATCACGCGCGAGCATCCCGAGGCCCATATCGTGGGATATGCCGTCGAAGAGATGTGCGAGCGTCCCCACGCCCATGAGATGATCGTAGGGATCGCGACCGACCCCACTTTCGGCCCCTTGCTGATGGTGGGCGCCGGCGGTACCGCGGTTGAGATCCTGGCCGACAAGGCGTTGGCGCTACCGCCGATCGACGATGCGCAGGCGCGCGCATTGATTGGCCAGACCCGCATATCGAAACTGCTCGCCGGCTACCGGGGAGAGACCGCAGCGAATATCGACGCGCTCGCCGCCGTGCTGGACGCCCTGTCCGCAATCACGATCGACCTTCCCGATATCGTCGAGCTCGACATCAATCCGCTGCTGGTCGACGCGGATGGCGTGATCGCGCTCGATGCGCGCATCCGCATCACGCCCGAGCCGCAGGCGGTTTCGCGCCTCGTCTTGCGACCGGCGCCGATGGAATGGGCGTCCACCCTCGTGAGCCAGAATGGGCTGCGTTTCTTCGTGCGGCCGGTTCGCGCTGATGATGAGGGCTTGCTTGCGGACTTCTTCGCGCATGTCTCGCCCGAAGATCTGCGTTTCCGCTTTCTCACGGGCCTAAGCACAGTCGGCCATGACCGGCTCGCGATGATGACGCGGGTGGATTATCGCCGGACGATCAGCTTCCTGGCGTTTGACGAAGACCGCAAGACCGTGATCGCGACTGCGATGCTGGCCGCCGATCCCGACCGTACCCGCGCCGAAGTGGCGCTGACGACGCGGTCCGACATGAAGGCCAAGGGACTGAGCTGGACGCTGTTCGACTATGTGCTGCGCTACGCGAAGGCCGAGCGCATCGGCACGGTGGAGGCGATCGAATGCGCCGACCATGACGCGGCCATCCGCATGGAGCGCGAAATGGGCTTCACGTCCGTCGCCGATCCCGACGATCCGACCGTGCGGATCGTCCGGCGTGACCTCACGCCCGCGGGAGGAGCATGATGAGCCCGAGGCGTCTTGCAATCATCGATGGCCATCCCGATCCGGATCCTGGGCGGTTCGTCCATGCGCTGGCCGAGAGCTATGCCAAGGGCGCGGCGGCGGCCGGGCATGAAGCTCGCCGCATCAAGATCGCGGAGCTCGAATTCCCGCTCATCGGCTCGCGCCATGACTGGGAAGGAGACTATCTCCCGACCGATATTCGTCACGCGCAGGAGGCGATTGCATGGGCCGAGCATGCTGATCCTCTATCCGCTCTGGCTAGGCGACCTGCCGGCTCTGCTCAAGGGCTTTCTCGAGCAGGTCATGCGTCCCGGCTTCGCCTTTGTGGAACGCGAGGGGAGGCTGCCCGATAAGAAGCTCAAGGGGCGCTCGGCCCAGGTCGTCGTGACGATGGGCATGCCCGCCTTGTTCTACAGGGCATTCTACGGTGCCCACAGTCTCAAGAGCCTCGAGCGCAATATTCTCAAATTCGTCGGCATCAGCCCGGTCAAGCATCTGCTTATCGGGAATGTCGAGGGGGACGCAAAGGCCCGCGAGGGTTGGCTCGAGGAGCTTTTCGGTCTCGGCGAGGGAGGGATTTGATCGCTCCACGCATCAAGAGCATTCCCGGCAATAGGGGCAGCCACAGAGTCAGCACGCGCAATAGCATTGTGGCGGCGAACGCCCCCTCAAAGGGAACGCCCAGCAAGCGTAGCGTGGCGGTCGAGGTCGCTTCGAAGCTGCCCAGCCCAAGTGGGATCGGTCCAAGTGTGACGACGATCGACGCCATGATCAGCGCAATGAACGCGGTGCTGAATGCAGCGGCCTGCCCGAGTGCATGCAGGCAGGCCAGCAACGTCGCCGCATCGGCCAGGAAGATGAGTGCGCTGCATGCCGTCACTCGCACCAGCAGTGCTCGGTCACGGAGCAATTCGCCTGGCGCCTCAGCCACAGTCTCCAGCAGCGATCGGATGAAGCGGATCTTCTCGATACGCGGCGGCAAGGGCTCGCTTCCGCGATTGCGCAGCCACAGCGCCAGACTCGGAATGGCGATCGCGACCGCAAGGAACAGAGTGACGAGGCCCGCCATCAACGGTGTCGCCTGATCGTGCATCCAAAGCAGGACGAGCATGGCCAGGGCGAACAGCGCATAGGCCGCGTAGAAGCCGATCATCGACAGCAAGAGCGCCGCAACCGCAGTGCCGCGCGGAACGCCGATCGCCCTGAGCTGGTCGACCAGCAGCACATTACCGCCCATGCCGGCACTGGGCAGCGCCTGGTCGGCGAACAGCTTGCTCACCGCGATCCGCATAAGGCGTGGCATCGACCTGGGCGTGCCCGCGCTCCGCAAGACGGTCGACCATCCGCCTGCGACGCTCGCATAGGTCGAGAGCTGGAACAGGATGGCGAGGCCGAGCCAGCCGGGCTCGGCATTCCGGACGAGATCGGCAAAGCGCTCGATCTCACCCCAATGCAAGACCGCGCCGAACAATGCCGCAACAAGGATGAGGCCGAAGAACCAGCTTCGCCAACCGCCGCTGCGTCCCGCGGCGTCATGTTCAGTGCGCGAAGACATAGCCTCCCGGCGCCGGTCCGAGCGGCGCAAAGCCGTTGTTCGCGTTGCCGATTGCCGGTGGCGGCCCTGCAGGCGATGACCGCTGCGCGAGCCAGTCGCCCCATTCGAGCCACCAGCTGCCTTCCGTCCGCTCAGCGCGGGCCAGCCAGCCGTCGGGATCGAGATGCCCTCGTGTCGCGCAATGCATCATGACGCGGAAATGCCGGCCAGCATGCCCGGGTTCCGAGACGATGCCGGCATTATGACCGCCGCTGGTCAACAGGAAGGTGACCTCGGTTTCGGTCAGGAGATGGATCTTGAACACTGATCGCCAGGGCGCGACATGATCCCATTCGGTCCCCACCGCGAAGATCGGCACGCGAATGTCGCTGAGCGCGATCGACTTGCCGTCGATGGTGTAGCGACCCTCGGCCAGATCGTCGTCGAGGAAGAGCTCGCGCAGATACTGGGAATGCATGGTAAGCGGGAGCCGCGTGCCATCGCTGTTCCACGCCATGAGATCGTTCATCGGCTCGGCGTCACCCATGAGATAATGGTGAATCATGCGCGACCAGAGCAGGTCATTGGACCGAAGCATCTGGAACGCTCCGCCCATCTGCTGGCTGTCAAGGTAGCCGCGAGTCCACATGAGATTCTCGAGGAAATGGATTTGCGCGGCGTCGATGAAGAGTCCGAGTTCACCCGGCTCGCTGAATTCGGTCTGGGCAGCAAAAAGCGTCATGCTGGCGAGGCGATCATCGCCGTCGCGCGCCATCGTGGCGGCGGTGATCGCGAGCAGGGTTCCGCCCAAGCAATAGCCCGCCGCATGGATGCTGGACGATCCCGTGATCGCGAAGATCGCGTCGAACGCAGGCATCACGCCGAGACGGCGATAGTCGTCGAATGAAATGTCGCGGTCCGCTTCACCCGGGTTGCGCCATGAAATCATGAAGACGGTAAAACCCTGGCCGACCAGCCAGCGCACCAACGAATTTTCCGGGCTAAGGTCGAGGATGTAATATTTCATGATCCAGGCCGGCACGATCAGCAGCGGCTCGGGATGGACCGTTTCGGTGGTCGGGCGATACTGGATCAGCTCGATCAGGTGATTGCGATAGACGACCTCGCCGGGTGTTACGGCGACCTCGATACCCGGTCGAAAGTCTTCGGTCCCGGCGGGGCGCTCTCGCGCCAACGTGCGGCGCATGTCGCCGAGCAGATTGGCGAACCCTTCCGAGAGACACTGGCCGCCCGTCTCCGCAATGCGGCGCTGGACGACCGGATTTGTGGCGATGAAATTGGACGGCGCCATCATGTCGAGCATCTGGCGTACTGAGAAGCGCACCATGTCCTCATGGCGCTGGGTGACGCCGCCGACCGAGCAGCAGACCTGGTCCCACCATTGCTGGTTGAGAAGGAAGGCCTGATGGAGGAGGTTGAAGGGCCAGCCTTGCCAGGCCGGATCGTCGAAACGATGATCCTGAGGCAAAGGCTTAATGCAGGGCGTTATAGAGCCATTGCCAGTCATGACCTGCCGGGCATAGTCGGCCAGGCGCGCGGCCTTGCGGGCCGCCTTGGCCGCGAGATGCATTTGCCGCCCGGGCGAGATCGCCAGATGATTTGCCCAGTCGCCGAAGGCGGCACCGAGCGAGGCAGGGGAAAGGCCGCCGGTCAGTTGCGCGAGGGCTGCGCCGGTCGCCCGATCCACAACATTGGCGGGTCCACTCAACGGGTCGTCATCCGCCCCGCAGGGACAGGCTTCTTCCAGCAGGCTGCTATTCATCGCGCGGCTCCCAAATGCAGGAATGCACTCCAGTCGGCCGATGGAGGATGGTCCCGCTCACCTTTGATGAGGCCCGGCGGCAAGCGCACCTATGCGGAGTGTTACGTAGACCGGATGTCACACGAACTGGCGCGATCCCGGTGAAAAGCACCCATCGGAAAATGGCATGGTCATTCAATGACTGGTGCGAAGGGCGAGTCGTTTGAGCAATTCCGCGCAAGCCAGATAAGCAGCCACCAGTGCCGCGATCGCACCGACGACCGCAGCGCCCGGCGACGCAAAGCCGAGCACAGGCGCCCAGTGCAGGAAGGGAAGCACGAGCGCCGCTGCAAGCCCGGCGAGCGCGGTCGTGGTCAGCGCGACATGCGCGCGACTGGTCCATGCCGGACGGACCGTGCGGATGACGAATACGACCAGGATTTGCGTCGCCATCGACTCGATGAACCATGCGGCGCGGAACGCCGCGACATCGACATGGAAGACCCAGAGCAGCAACCCAAACGTCGCGATGTCGAATATCGACGACAACGGCCCCATGATCGCGGTGAAACGCACCAATGCCGGCATGTCCCAGCCATGTGGTCGGGCGAGGTCGGTGCCGTCGGCGTCGTCGAACGGGATGCCGATCTGCGACATGTCGTAGATGAGGTTGTTGAGCAGCACCTGCACTGCGGTCAGTGGCAGGAAGGGCAGGACAAGCGATGCCAGCGCCATGGTGAGCATGTTGCCGAAATTGGAACCGGTGCCCATCCGGATATATTTCATGATGTTGGCGTAGGTGCGCCGTCCTTCGGCGACACCGTCGGCCAGCACGTTGAGGTCGGGCGCAAGCAGGATCATGTCAGCCGCCTCGCGTGCGACATCGGTCGCCCCGTCGACGGACAGGCCAATATCGGCGGCACGGATCGCCGGCGCATCGTTGATCCCGTCGCCGATGAAGCCGACAGTGTGGCCCCGCGCCCTGAGCGCGCGGACGATCCGGGTTTTTTGGTCGGGGGTCACGCGTGCAAACAGGTCCACGGCTTCGACTCGTGCCGCAAGCGCCGGATCACTGAGTCTTGCGATCTCCTCGCCCGTCAGCACGCCTTCGACCGGCAGAGCAAGCGCCGCCACGAGATGTTCGACCACCGCCGCCGCATCGCCCGAAATAACCTTGATCCGAATGCCCGCGGCCTCGAGCCGCGCCACGGCACCGGCCGCGCTCGCCTTGGGCGGATCAACAAAGACGCAATAGCCGGCGAATATGAGCCCATCGTCACCCTCCGCGCCGATCCGGTCCTGTCCCTCGGCCGGTTTCCAGGCGACCGCCAGCAATCGCAAACCCTGTGCGGCGCGGTCGGCATGCACGGCTATGAGCTTTTCTCGTAGCGCTTCATCGAGCGCGACGAGCGCGCCGGACCGGTCCTGAGCCTGATCGCACAGGGCAAGAAGGGTCTCGGGCGCGCCCTTGACGATCTCGATCCGCTCGCCGTCGCGCTCGGCCAGAACCGCCACCCGCCGCCGCTCGAAATCGAAGGGACGCTCGTCCAGCTTGCGCCAGCCGGCGATCCGCTCGGCCGTCGCATGCAGCAGCAGCGCCTCGTCGAGCGGGCTCTTCAGACCCGTCTCGAAGCGGGCGTTGACCGCCGCCAGTTCCGCCACGCGATCATCGTCCTCGCCATCGATTCCGGGATGTCCGACCAGCGTGATGTGCGCTTCAGTCAGGGTTCCGGTCTTGTCGGTGCACAATATATCCATCTGGCCGAGATCGTGGATCGCCGACAGCCGCTTCACGACCACCTTCGCCGCCGCCATGCGCTGCGCTCCGCGTGCGAGCGACACGGTCATGATCATCGGCAGCAGCTCGGGGGTCAGGCCCACCGCCAGCGCCATCGCGAACAGGAAGGACTGGAGCGGTGGCCGTCCCAGCGCCAGATGCGCGAGCAGTACGAACAGCACCAGGAAAATGGTCAGTCGCGCGATCAGGATGCCGAGCTTGTGGATGCCATGCTCGAACGCCGTCGGCGGCTCGATCCCGACCAATGAAGCCGCGATCGCGCCGAAGCGGGTCCGCGCGCCGGTCTCGATGACCAGCATCGTCGCGGTGCCGCCGATCAGCGAGGTACCGTGGAACAATGCGTTACGCGCTTCGGCTGGTATCGTCGCGGTCACGGCAGGATCGACTTGTTTTTCAACCGGATATGGCTCACCCGTCAGCAGGGCTTCGTTGACCTGCGCGCCATTGACCGCCAGTGCGATGCCGTCGGCCGGCACCAGATCGCCGGCAGCCAGCAGAACGATGTCGCCGGCCACGATGTCGGCGACGGGCAGTTCCACCGCCTGTCCGCCGCGCAGTGCGGTGGCGTGGAGCGCAATCGAGCGCTTGAGCGCTTCGGCGGTTGCCTCGGCCCGATGTTCCTGCACCATATCGAGCGTGGTCGACAGGATCACCACGGCCACGATGATCGCGAAGCTCGCCACATCGCCCGTCACCCCGGCAATGGCCGCGGCGACGAGGAGAATGGCGACCAGGGGATTGGCGAGTCGACGAAGAAGGTCGAGCAACAGGTGCCGTTCCCGGGCACCTGCTATCGCATTTGGACCGTCGCGCTTCAGCCGTGCCGCAGCTTCCTCTATCGTCAGGCCTTCGCGCGACACGCCGAGACGCTCGAGAGTTTCGTCGGGCGCGGCCTGCCAGAAGGCGGTAGAATCGCTCACGGACGTGTGATCCGGACTATCACGTCCGCTGACGAGCGATCAAATCCATCTGCCCGGTCGAGCATTTCGCATCCTATCGAGGTCAGTCAAAAGACTGAGACAAATCACCGACGGAAGCGCGGTTGCGCGGCATCCCGGGCGACACTGGGCGGTGCGCAATGCGACCGGCCCGGCGCGCGAAGTGAGGGGGGCCGGGTCAGTGACCCAGCACCAACGGCAGCTTGCTCCTGGTCAGCATGCGCTTGGTGACCCCGCCGAACGCCTCCCTCAGCCGACCATGGCTGTAAGCGCCCATCACCACATAGTCGGCATGCCAGAGCGCACACTCCTCGGCGATGAGCTGATCCGCGGCATGGAGTCCGTCATCGATGATCCGCACGCTTGCATGAATGCCGTGGCGCGACAGATACTCGGCCGCCTCTGTTGGTTCGATCTTCTCGGCGCCGTCGCGCATCATGAAGATGTGGACTTCGGATGCCATCCGGAGCAGCGGAACACAGGCACGCATCGTAGCCGCTGCTGAGGATTGACCGTCCCAGGCGACGAGGGCGCGGCCATTGGCATTGAACCGCGGCAGGCTCTCGGGAACCGCAACGACCACCGTGCGGGCGTGCATCAGGATCTGGCTGGCGATCGTGCGCATGTCCGGCAGGGGATATTCGTCGAGCGAGCGGTTGAGCACGATCAGGTCGGCAAGCGTCGCCGCGTCCAGGATGCAACTTGCGATGTCACCCGTTGCGTCGCTCCAGCTCCAGCTTACGTCCTCCTGGGCCAAGCGGGCCGTGAGCGCGGTCTTGTTCTTTGCCTCACTCTCCCGTTCATCGGACAGGATGGCTGCTTCCCCGAAGCCGACGTAGAGATCGCCGGCAACCATTGGGTAAGGCGTCACGTCGAGACAGGTCAGATGCCCCTCAAGTGAACGGGTCAAGTCAAGCGCCGTCTGATACCGGGCTTCCTGTCCTTCATCACCATGCACCAGCAAAAGAACGTTCTTCATTGTCGCCTCCATCGTTGCAAGGCGACGCTATTGCCTCGGCTATTTGGTCGATATGCGTGATGATACGGATACGGATGCGGAAGCGGCCGCCCGGAGATCCGGACGGCCGCTGCAGAAGCCGTAGAGGCAGGTTCAGAAAGCGACGACGATATTGTCTTCGACCCTGGTGACGCCGGGTGCCGCCCAGGCTGCGCGTTCGGCGATGCCGCGCTCGTTCCAGGCCTTGACCCTGCCGCCGAGCTTTACCGTGCCCCCGTCGGTAACGACCGTGACCGATCCCGCGTCGAGGTCGGCCTGGCGCTTGAAGGCCGCCGTGATCCGGTCCTTGATGTCGAACGCTGCGGGCAGCTTCTTCACCTCGAGCAGGTTGCTGACGCCGATGACACCCGTGACCCGGCCTGCGGCCTTGCGAGCCTCGTTGCTCTGGTAGAACCAGTCGACCGTGCCGGTCAGTGTCACCCAGCCATGTTCGACCTTCACCTTAATCTGTTGCTCCGGGATCGAGACGTTCCAGGCGAACATGTCGAGGATGCGTTTGGCGATCTCATGGTCGGCGGTCTTGGGATCGGAGGCGAAGCGCACTTTGATCTCCTCGGCGATCGCCTTGACCCCGGCGACGCGACGGGTCGCCTTCTCGGCTGCCATCTTCTCCGGATAGGATTTGACGAAGCCGGAAAGGGTGACGACGCCATCATTCACCGCGACGCCGATATCGGCGTGATCGACACTCGGCTCCCATTCGAGCTCGGCGATCACGTCATGCTGCAGCTGGCTGTCGGTCTTCTTCACGGGTCTTCTCCTTCATGTTGAGGGGGAGGCGCCCCTTCCGGACGCCGGGCTCGCACGCGGCCAGTTTCAGGACCGTCGGCAAGTTCAGGGAAACCGTCGTGCCGGCACCAGGCCGGCTGCGGATCAGAAAATGGCCATGCGACGCACGCATGAACTGCTGCACGCGGCAGAGCCCGGTCCCATGCGCGCAACCGGCGTCAACGCCACGACGCGCCTGTTCGAGCTTGGCCCGGGACATGCCACGTCCATCGTCGCCGACCAGGACCCAGATCCGTGAACCGACCCGGCGCGTGCGAATAACGACCGTGCTGGCATCGGCGGCGCCTGCGTTGGCGACGAGTTCGAGAAGGGCCGCGTCAAAGTCGGCGGGGAGAAGCCTCACTTGAGACGCCGGGCTTTCGAGTTCGAGATCGACCTTGATCCTGGGGCCGGCGAGTGCCCGGATCATCGAACCCAGACCCAGAATCCTGGCTTCGATATCCATCGCCGTGAAGCCGACCGAGCCACGGTTGCCGGAAAGCAACCCGGTCGTCAGTTCGCCACCCCGGATCGCCGCGTCTTCGATAGCCTCGAGCAGCGCGATACGCTGAGACCGATCGGGGTCGCGCTCAAGCACATGCTTGGCTGAAGCCACGATCCCGAACAGATTGCGGAGATCATGGATCGCGTCGCGTTGCGGGTAGCTGGCTGATGTTTGGGTCGGTTCGATCTGGATTTGCATCATGCCCTCCCATGGCTGTCGAGCCTTGTTTTGGTGCGCCGAGCGAAGGATCCATATGCGCAACTTCCCGTAAGTAAGGGTCCGGCGCCTCAAGCCATGTGCTGGCCACCATTCACGTCGAGTGTCGCGCCCGTGATGAAGCCCGCATCCTCCGCCACAAGGAAGGCGACGCACCGCGCGATCTCGGCTGGCGTGGCGAGACGGCCGACCGGGATCTTCGCGATGATCGCAGGGAGGATGTCTGCCGGAATGGCGCGGACCATCTCTGTGTCGGTGTAGCCTGGCGCGATCGCGTTGACCGTCACGCCGGCGCGTGCGCCTTCAAGAGCAAGCGCCTTGGTGAAACCCAGGATGCCGGCCTTCGACGCGGCATAGTTGGTCTGACCGTACTGGCCAGCCTCGCCATTTACCGAGGAGATATTGACGATCCGGCCCCATTTGCGGTCTCGCATCGCTCGGAACACCGACCGGGACATGTTGAAGCAGCCGGTCAGATTGGTGTCGAGGACGGCCTGCCAATTCTCGGGCGAAAGCTTCGCGAGGCTGGCGTCGCGGGTGATGCCAGCATTGTTGACCAATATGTCGATGGGGCCAAGCGCGGCCTCGACTTCGGCGACGCTCGCCGTGCAAGCTTCGTGATCCACCACCGACCAGCGCCATGTCCTGATGCCCGTCCGCTGGGTGAATGCGGCGGCGCGCTCTTCGGCGCCGCAGAAATTGGCCGCCACCCGATAGCCGAGCGCCGCCAAGGTTTCACATGTCGCGGCGCCGATACCGGTCGTCCCGCCCGTCACCAGAGCAACGCGCGCCTGCGCCATTGTCATGAGCATGTCTCCGCACTGGATTGTCCGGAGCGGAGATGCCCTTGTCAGGACGCGCGGTCGTTACGCAATGTCCCTGACCGATGAATGTTCGTCGGTCGCATTGCCGGACGCCCGCAATTGGTCGCGGAACGCCTCGAGTCTGGCGCGATACCCTTCGGCGTCGCCATATTCGAGGAAGGAGATGTAGCGGTCGTGCGGCGCGGAAATGCGAATCGCGTGCTTGATCGGACACCAATATTGCTCGGTCCGGCTGGCAACTTCGCGCACATAGGCGATGACGCCGTTGCCATAACCGCAAAAGGAGCAGTTCAGCGCCTCGATCCAGTTGAGATAGCCGAGTTGCCCCCGGTCAAGCGCGATATAGTCCGAGCGCTTGACCCTTGGGATCGAATAGGCACGAAAGCAGATCGCCTGGTAGAGGCTCGTCCAGAGGTCGATCAGCACAAGTGGAACGATCATCGAATAGATAACGGGCGCCGAGACGATTGACCCGATGGCGGATCGGGCAAGGAAATGAGCAACGCTGGTGCGCAGAGCGCGCTGCTCCGCGACGAGCCCCTGCTCGAACTGCACGAGTCTGCCCTTCACCGCCCAGCCGAACGCCTTGCGGCGATGCTCGATCTCGCGATCGAGTTCGGCCTGCAGCCGCACGATCTCGTGCGCCAGTTTCTCCATGCGTGCCGTCATTCTGGCATCCTGTTCCGTGGGACGGCATGCGCCCGCTTCAATTCAGGTGCCAGCGCGCCCATCGCCAACGGGAAGAGTATCAGCCAAGGCGATGCCCGGACGATCTGGGCAACGCCAGCGCCCCGCTTCATGGCGTTATCAGCACCTTCAACGCTTGCGTCTCGGCTGCGTGACTGAAAGCCTCATAGGCATCAAGGATGCCATCGAGCGTGAATCGATGGGTGACGAGTTGCAGGGGATCGAGCTTTTTCGCCGTCACCGACTTCAGCAGCATCGGCGTTGTCACAGTGTCCACGAGCCGGGTCGTGATGGTGATGTTCCGCGACCAGAGCTTCTCGAGATGCAGGTCGACCTTCACGCCGTGCACGCCGACATTGGCGATGGTCCCGCCCGGCGCCACCAGGTCCTGGCACAGCTCAAAGGTCGCCGGCACGCCGACCGCTTCGATGACGGTATCGACGCCGCGGCCATCCGTGACGGCCATGATCGCGGCGACCGCATCCTCGGTCTTGCTGTTGACGATATGCGTGGCGCCGAACCGCTGCGCCGTCGCAAGCCGGTTGTCGTCGAGATCGACCATGATGATCTGTGCCGGCGCGTAAAATTGGGCGGTCAGCAGCGCCGCCAGTCCGATTGGACCCGAACCGACGATCGCGACGCTGCTTCCGGGCTGAACCTTGCCATTGAGGACGCCGCATTCGAAGCCCGTCGGCAGGATATCGCTCAGCATGACGAGGGCTTCTTCGTCCGCGCCCTGCGGGATCGGATGGAGGCTGGTGTCGGCATGCGGAATGCGGACAAATTCCGCCTGGGTGCCATCGATCACGTTGCCGAGGATCCATCCGCCGGTGGTGCAATGCGAATACATGCCGCGGCGGCAATAGTCGCAGCGGCCGCAGGCGGTGATGCAGGAGATCAGCACATGATCGCCCGGCTTGAAGGTCGAAACCGCGGCGCCCACGGCTTCGATGATACCCACGCCTTCGTGGCCCAGCACGCGCCCGGGCTGGCAGGTCGGCACATCGCCCTTGAGGATGTGGAGGTCGGTGCCGCAAATGGTGGTGTGTGTGACGCGGACGATCGCATCGCCGGCATCCTTGACGTCGGGCTTGGGATGGTCGTCGAGGCTTTTCTGCCCGGGGCCGTGATAGATCAGCGCTTTCATGTCATGTCTCCGCATGCCGCCTGGTCGAGGGGCCATGCTCGCGGTGATGGCTTCCGCGGCGTTCCGGGCAAATCCGTAGATTCACGGACGGCGAAGCGATCCCGCCGGATCTATCATCACGCCCATCGACCAATTCCCGCGGGAAAGGACCTCGTCATGACCACATATACCATGCGGCAGGATCGCGTGCCGCCGACGATCGAAACACGGGCGTGGGGCTGGTTCGTCGGTGTCGGCGCAGCGCTCGCGCTCTTGGGCTTGATCGCCTCGACCAATCTCATTTTCGCAACGATGGTGGCGACCTATGTCGTGGGCGCGACGATGTTCGCCGGCGGGATCGTCCAGCTCGTCCACGCCTTCGGGGTACGGCGGCGGGGCTGGATCGCCTTCTGGATCGTCTCCGGCCTGCTCTATCTCACGGCCGCGGCTTCGGTGATCTACGATCCACTGTTTGCCGCGAGCCTTCTCACCTTGTTTCTGGCAATCTCCCTCGGAGCCTCCGGACTCGCGCGTATCGGAATCGCGCTGGGTTGGCGCGGCCACGGATGGGGTTGGATGCTGGCTTCCGGTATCGTGAGCATCGCCGCCGCACTGGTGGTGGCGCTGGGATGGCCGATCAATGCCGTTTGGATTTTGGGTCTGGTGCTCGCCGTCGATCTGTCGTTCCAGGGTATCATGCTGATGCTCATCGGCTTTACCCTTCGCGGAGCGGGTTTCTGACGCACGATGTCAGCCATCGAGTGAGGCAGAATGACGACATGACGACGATGATTGCCATGCAGATCGACGCGCCGGGCACACCTCTCCGGCGGATCGAACGCCCATTGCCGAACGCCGGACCCAATGACCTGCTGGTGGAGGTTGCCGCATGCGGCGTCTGTCGCACCGATCTCCACGTCCTGGACGGCGAGATCATGGCGCACTATCCGATCGTGCCCGGCCACGAGATCGTGGGCCGCGTCCGGGCGATCGGCGCGACGGTCGAGGGGTTCGCGCTCGGCCAGCGCATCGGCATTCCCTGGCTGGGCCATAGCTGCGGCTCTTGTCCCTATTGCGTCTCCGGCCGAGAGAATCTCTGCGACCATCCCGAGTTCACCGGGGCGACGCGTGATGGCGGCTATGCGACCCATGTCGTTGCCGACGCCCATTTCTGCTTCGCGCTGCCCGACCGCTTCTCCGACGTCGAAGCGGCACCGTTGCTGTGCGCTGGCCTGATCGGATGGCGCGCCCTGCGGCTTGCCGGCGCCGGCGCGCGCATCGGTCTCTACGGCTTCGGCGCTGCGGCGCATATCCTTGCGCAGGTCGCCGTGGCGCAGGGCCGCGAGGTCTATGCCTTCACCAAGGAGGGCGATGGCGCAGGCCAGGCCTTTGCGCTGTCGCTGGGCTGCATCTGGGCCGGTGCATCGACGCAGGCGCCGCCAGTGTCGCTCGACGCCGCCCTGATCTTCGCGCCGGTCGGCAGCCTCGTGCCGCTCGCGCTCAAGGCGGTCGGCAAGGGCGGCAAGGTGGTCTGCGCCGGCATCCACATGAGCGATATCCCAGGCTTCCCTTATGCCGACCTCTGGGAAGAACGGCAGATCCTGTCGGTTGCGAACCTGACGCGAGAGGATGGGCTGTCCTTCTTCGAGATGGTCGGGAATTCGACCATCAGGATCGTGACGGAGGAATTCCCGCTTGACGAGGCGAACGTAGCGCTGGCGCGTCTCAGGTCCGGCGCACTGGTCGGGGCAGCGGTTCTGGTGCCGGCCACTCCCTAAGTATCATCACCGATATTGGCGGCTGTCACGGCATCCTAATCTTGAGTCACACGAGAGGGAGAAGACCGTGGCGAGTGTAGTTTCTCCCGATCTGGGCGCTTCGCCCCCCGAGGGCGATTGGATTGCGATCGAACGGTTCTGGCAGCTGCCGCTCATCATGACGACGAGCTGGTGCAACACTTTAACGGACGCTCTTTGGCCGCCTCCCGAAGCCCATCAGCCCTACGCAGACGACCATGAACAGCTGGTCGTGCCCGAACCGTTCGAGGCGGAGGGCGAGCCCGGGCTCTTTGCCTGACGTTGTGTGTTTTCCTTAAAGATGGAGACGATGAAATGAACGAGATCACCAAGACCCCGCCCGCGCGAACCTCCGCCAACCGCTTGCCACTCGCCGAAGGTGGCCCGATGGGCTGGTTGCGCGGCGAGATCGACCGGCTGTTCGACGATTTTGGTCGACCGGGCCAAAGCCTTTTCAGCTTCGCGCCGCGCATCGGCGGCCCCGTGCCGGCATTGGAACTGACGGATGACGGCAAGGCGTATCAGCTCACGGCGGAGCTTCCCGGTCTCACCGACAAGGACGTCAGCATCGAAGTCGCCGATGGCGTGCTCACGATCTCCGGCGAGAAGAAGGAGGAAAGCGAGCGTAAGGACGATGGCTTCCTGCTGAGCGAGCGCCGCTACGGCAGCTTCAAGCGTCAGATTTCGCTTCCCGCGGACGTCGATGCTGACGCGATCAAGGCCAAGTTCCAACATGGCGTGCTCTCGCTTACCCTTGGCAAGGACGAGAAGGCCGCGGAACGTTCGCGCAAGATCGCGATCGAGAGCTGATCCAGGATGGCGGCGACATCTCTCGATCCGCCCGTGACGGGTGAATCGGATGTCGCCGCTTGGCTCGCATCCGGCGAGCCGTTCGGGGCAGGCAGCCCGGTCCGCAGGATCGACACGCACGCGGCGAGCGTGTTCCTGGTGGGCAACCGGGCGTGGAAGCTCAAGCGGCCGGTTCGCTACAACTATCTGGATTTCTCCAGCGCTGATCGCCGGCGGGATGTCCTGGAGGCCGAACTCCGCCTCAATCGCCGCACGGCGCCAACACTCTATCTGGCGGTGCATCCTGTCACCCGTGACGCCCGCGATCAGTTGGCGATCGACGGGGACGGCGAGGTCGTCGACTGGCTTCTGGAAATGCGGCGCTTTCCCGACGACGCGCTTTGGGATGATGTCGCCCGGCACGAAAAGCTGGATGACAGGGCGCTGACCCAGTTGACCGATCAGCTTGTCCAATTCTATCACGACGCTGACATCATGCGAACGGACAGGGGCGCCGAGCGCCTTGCAGGCGTGGTCGAGGGAAACGCCGTGAGCATGGCGGCATTTCCGGACGTGCTCGACACGCACCGCGTCGATGCGCTTACGCAAGATCTTCGCGCCCAGATCGCACGCCATGCGAACCTCCTCGACGCGCGGGGGCGGGCGGGGCGGATACGCCATGTGCATGGTGATCTGCACCTCGCCAATATCGCGACCATCAATGGCGTCCCGACACCGTTCGACTGCCTTGAATTCGACGAGCAGTTGGCGACGACCGACATACTCTACGACATCGCATTCCTGCTGATGGATCTATGGGATAGAGGCCTGCGGCACGAAGCGAACGTCGTTTTCAATCGCTATCTCGATCGCTCGGCGGCAGACGAGGACGGCGTCGCCCTCATCCCGCTGTTCATGGCCGTTAGGGCTTCTATCCGCGCGCATGTGCTGGCCGCCCAGGCGGCTCGGGAACCGGGCAACGGCCAGGCGACGACGCGATCTGCAGAATATCTAGATCTGGCCAGCACCCTGATAAGGGTCGGCCCGGCACGCCTGATCGCTATTGGCGGGCTGTCAGGGACCGGCAAATCGACCCTTGCGCGTGCCTTGGGTGGGGCCATTGGCGCGCCGCCGGGTGCGCGCATCCTGCGGAGCGACGTGCTGCGCAAGCGAATCGCAGCGGTCGAGCCGGAGACCCGACTGCCGGCATCAGCCTATACAGCGTCGGCCAGTCATGCCGTGTATGAGGAACTCGGCCGGTTGGCGGGGTGTGCCTTGCTCGCAGGTCGGGCGGTCATCGCCGACGCCATGTTCAGTCAACCAGCCGAACGCGATGCTATAGCCGCCACAGCCGAGCAAGCGGCGTGCCGCTTCGATGGCATATGGCTGGAACTGCCGAATGACAGCCGCGTAGACCGCGTCCGCGCGCGGCCGATCGACGCCTCGGATGCCGATGCGCAGGTGGCCAGAGCCCAATCCGCTGCGCATGTCCCGCCCCCTGCAAACTGGAAGACGCTCGAGACGGTTGGCGGGACCACGGGAGTCGTCCGGAAGGCCTGTGACCTGCTGGGCCTGGCAGGGTTCTGATCATTAGCTCAAACGGTCGGCGCGATTTTTGATGCGGGCTGGGAGGGGATCGGCCGATTGTGGACAAACCGGCTGCAAATGAGCCGGGCCGCTTCTCGGACCTGAAAGAGATTCTCGTCCACGAACGTCTTCTTCAACCCTTCGGTGATCGCGTCGAAATGGATGTGCTCGGTTGCCTCGAGCGAGAAGGCATTGCGCATATAGTTGTCGTAAAGGTTTCTAAGCGAACCCAAAGCTCCTTGCTCCTCGAGCCATGCCCGTGTCGTTCCTGACGATGTAAAGGACACCAGTCGCTTTCCAGCCATCAGGGGATGAAATCGGCGGTCGCGTACCGCTCCATAAGGGAAGCCGGCGCCAAGAACGCGGTCGATATACCCCTTGATCAGAGCCGGCGGCGATCCGAACCAGATGGGATAGACGAGGACGAAGACGTCCGTTCCGGCGAGCAGTTCCCGTTCCTCGGCCACGTCGTCGGCAAGGACGTGCGACGCGGACGTTGGACGTTCATCTTCCTTCAGCACGGGATCGAAGTCCATTCGATAGAGATCGCGGATCACGACCTGGTGCCTCAGCGCTTCAACCGTTTCGCGATATCTTGTGCCGACAGACATCGTGAAACTATCCACTGCCGGATGGCAGGCGATCACGGCATGCTTGGCCGGTCTTTGGTTGGTCATGGCGATGTCCTCTCGTGGGGCGCGAGAAGGATATCGCACCATTGGGACCTCCGATTTCGGGAAGTCTACGTAGAAGGCGCGCCACGGCTACCTACGCAACTTTCCGAATATGGTGCGGAAGGCAACAGCCTAGGCTTGTCCCGACAAAAGGGAGCTCGGCCATGCAGACGATCAATAAGCGAGTGAACCCGCGGGACGACGACCAGAGGCTGCGCCTGCGGGTCGGTACCTCGCTCCTGTGTACGATTGTCCTGGTCCAGGCTCTGAGCACCTTGCTGATGCTACACTGATACGGCGTCACCTGAACGCCGTCCGCCACGCAAACAAACTCCCGAATCTATTCGAAAGCGGCGCCGGCTTGGCCCGGCATTCCATCCAGGAGACCCGTCATGCTGTCATTCATCGGAGCATATTTTGCTTATTTAGTGGTCGGTGCCACGTCGCTGTTCGCCGGTGTCATGCTGTTCGTGACGATCGAGGAGAGCATTCTCGCGCGGCGCGAGCGGCTCGCACGAGCCACAAGCCCCACCAAAATGGCATCGGAAGCGTCTGGAGTGGAAGGCGAGGGAGCACAAGCTGGCCCAACACGTAGCGACAGCGCCTACCGGGCCGCCGCATAATCCGATGATCCGCATGTCATACGCTCGACTTCGGCGTGCTGCGCCAGCAAGCGATGGCACAGTGCGCGACCCGGCGTGTGGCATGACGGCCTCACGAAAAGGTCTGCGCCAGTACCAAGGGGAGCATCAGCAGCCCCGCCGCGATGCTGGCGACAAGCGGCAAGGCGGCCCGCCAACCGCGCGCCCAGCCGGCGAGGCTGATCGCCGTTCCAGCCTTGACGAGGGTGTTGAGCATGATGGGTGCGGCAAGCGTCAGGCCAGCCGTCTGGCCGTCAAGCGTTCCGCGCGGCAATCCGCCCATGGTGATGATGGCGGAATCGACATCGACCATGCCGGAAAGCGCGAGGACAGTCGCCAGACCTGCATCGCCGAACCTGTGCAGCACCCAGCGCGAGGCCAGCGACAGGACCATTACCAACGCCATGAGTGCCAAGGCCGGGACGATGTCGAACGGGTTGCGAACGGGAACTTCCTGCGGCGACTTGGCTGGATGCCGCTTCGCCATGCCTAGATACCAGAGTGCCGCCAAAACGCTGACGAGTGCAGCAGGAACAACGAGCAGCGCGAGCGCGGGGAGCGCGATGGGTGCCAGGGCGCCTACAAGGACCAATACGCGAAGGAACATGACCGTCGAGGCGGTGGCGATCCCGGCGAAGAGAATGGGTGCGTTCTCACTGTCGTCGCGCAATCGGGTGGCCAATGCTGCGGTGACGGCGGTCGACGAAACCATTGCACCCGCGCCGGCGGCCGCGATCGTGCCGCGCGATACGCCCAGGCGTTTGCTCGCAACATAACCAGCGAACGAAAAGCCCGAGACCATGACCACGACCATCCACAATTGGCGCGGATTCCAGGCATCGAGCGGACCGTAGGCGCGGTCTGGAAGCAGCGGGAGGATCGCAAGGGCGATCAGTGCGAACCGAGCGATTGCATTGACCTCGACTTCGCTCAGCCGTCCGATCCAGCCGTGAAGCTGGGTGCGCAACGCCAGCACCAGCGTCACCACGGCCGCGATGATCGTGGCGAGCATGGCTTGCTGGGTCGTTGCGAGAAACCCGCAACCAAGGGTTAGCAGCCCGACCAGGCTGGCCGTCCCGCTGATGTTGCCGCTACGCCGCGTCGTCGCGGCATATCCAATCAGGATCAGCAGGGCGGCGGCGGTAATAATGATGATCCCGATGCGATCATCGACAACGCGTAGCGCCCCAGCCACGCCTCCCACGAGTCCCAGCAGTCCGAATGTCCGGATCCCCGCGAAGCGGGAACCCGGCTCTTCCTTGCGCAGTGCCCACCCGCGCTGGATGCCGATCAGCAGGCCTAATGCCAGGGAGAGACCAATCGCTCCGATTACATCGATATTGGCCATCTCGAACAATCTCCCTGCCAGACCCGGCTAGTCCCCCGGTTCAGTACCTTGTTTCGCGAGGCTTGGTCGCGTGACCATCCCCTTTACCGCCTGCGACCCGGACCCTTGTGGCTCTCGATGAACACCGTTGGATAGGAGAGCATGTCCAAGGTGCACCTCCATGGTGGGAAAGGCGGCACCCAGCCGACACGGTGTCGCTACGGGATTCGCCGGATCACACGCGGGGCCGGGCCGACCTGATCCGGAAATGGCAAACCTCACGATGGATGCCGTCGGTCCACCTGCTGCGCGCGGGCATGTTTGTAGCTCTCGAGCACCGCCCGCATATCGGCGACGGCCTTCTCGCGGGTCTTGGCATCCCGGATTTGCGAGAGTTCCCGTTTCAAGTTCGTGGCGAAGTCAGCATAGCTGTTCTGCCAATCCCGGCCGATCACATCCTGAAGCTGGGGATCTCCCGTTTTGGTCCGTGTCGCCGGCGTCGCTGGCGAAAGACGATAGACTTCGCCGATCTCGGGCACGAGGATGGAGGGAGCGATCTTCTTCGCTTGCGCCATGCCCCGCAGCGTCTCGATCGAGGCCGATTCGCCGTGCGACAGGAACAGGCTACCGCCGATCGGCCGGCGAGCTTCCATCCACGCGAGGAGACCGTCCTGGTCGGCATGCGCCGAGTAGCTTTCGATATGCCGGATCTGCGCCCGCACGACGATATCCTCGCCCCAGATACGCACCCGTTCCGCGCCTTCGAGGATGACCCGGCCCAGCGTTCCTTCAGCCTGGAAGCCGACGAACAATATGGTCGCTTCCCCCTTGAAAAGGTTGTGCTTGAGGTGATGCCGGATACGCCCCGCCTCGCACATGCCGGACGCCGCCATGATGATCGCCCCCGAGACGCTGTTCAGCCGGATGGATTCCGCGGTCGCGTCGACGAAATGAAAGGCCGTGTTCCGGAAGATGTTCTCGCCAGCCATGTCTTCGAGCGTATCTGCATATTTGGCGAACACGCTCGTCGCTCGATTGGCGAGAGGGGAATCCACGAAAATGGGCACCGAAGCGATGCGTTTCGCATCAAGCAGCGCGGCCATGTCGAGCAAGAGCTCCTGCGTCCGCTCGAGCGCGAATACCGGGATGATCAGGTTCCCGCCGCGCGCCAGCGCACCCTTGATCTCGGCCTCGAGCAGGGTGCGACGATCACCGATAGTCAGATCGTCGCGCTTGCGGTCTCCATAAGTGGATTCGCAGATGATGTGGTCAAACCCGGCAGGGCTTTCAGGATCGGGATGAAAGGCCTTGTGCTTGGGTCCCAGGTCACCTGAGCAAAGGATGTGGGTGTCGTTGACAAGAAGTTCGATCGAAGCCGACCCAAGGATATGCCCGGCATTCCAGAGGCGAGCCCGGAAGCCGGGGGCAGGTTCGAACCAGTCTTCAAGCGCGACCGGCCTGGTCTGCTTCCAGGCGGCGATCGCGTCCTGCTCGGTATAGATCGGCACGATCTCGGGCTGGTCGGCGCGGTCCTTGCGTCGGTTGCGCCGCGCGGCGTCGCCCTCCTGGATGCGACCGGCGTCCGCAAGCATGAATTCGAGGAGGGCGGCGGTCGGCTCGGTGCACCAGATATCGCCGGTGAAACCTTCCGCCACGAGCCTTGGCAACAATCCGCTATGGTCGATATGAGCATGCGTCAGGATAACGGCATCGACATGCCGCGCATCGAACGCGAACGCGCTGCGATTGAGCGTCTCCAGCGTCCGGGAGCCTTGGAAAAGACCGCAGTCGATGAGAAGACGCTTTCCCGCATGGCAGAATTCCATGCAGGAGCCGGTGACCGTGCGTGCCGCGCCATGGAAAGCGAATGTGAGTTCGTTGGTCATACCGGCTCCTGGGTAATCTCCTCGGTAGGCGATCGCTACGCTGATCGAGCGACGCCGGAACTCGGTATGTCTACTTATCTTGATGGGGCTTCGTCGGCGGATACTCTCGCCGGGAGTGCTTCATCTGGGAGACCTGCGCGCGGATAGGCCCCTTAGAAGTGCAACGCCGACAGATATCCGCGATCGGCGGCCCATTTAGGCGGGTGGTGTCAATCACGGTCGTGGAGATCGCCAACATCCGCCAGTCCGTTGTCTGCCGCACAATCGCTATATACTGTTCCGCATCCTGATGTCGGCTTTTGCCCGCTTGGACGTTCAAGAAAAACTGGTCGCGATCGTCCAAGATTTCGGAAAAATCAGCCTGATAATTTAACGTAGGCTTTCGAAAGGTCACGCTTGTATATCGAAGGACGGTTTAGTCGGCGTTTGCTGCCTCACTTTGCGATCGTCAGCTAATCCCGCGTCCTACCGGCTAGGTAGCAAATGGCGTCAAGGAGCTATCTACGCAGACTGACCACATTTTGATGTCCGTTAACTAGGGCCGCTAGTGCAGCTGCCACCTCCGCTTGTCCGAACGGTTTGGCTAGGCGGGGTAAGTGAAGAACCTCGTCTGTAGGGCCGGTATAACCTGTTACTATGAGCACGGGTAGTTGGGGCCGAGTGGCATGCAGCCGGCGTGCAAATTCAGCGCCGTCCATACGAGGCATTTTATAGTCGCTGACCACCACGTCTATATCGGGGTTGTCCGCAAGCAGAGTTAGCGCCTCTGCACCGCCTCGGGCCTCGATCACCCTATGACCAAGGTCTCGGATCATCTCCGCCGTACCGAACCGTACCACGTCTTCATCATCGACGAGCATAATCGACAAAGGCCGGCCTGATGGAGCACGAGGACTTACCCTGTCTAGAGTTTTTGCATTCCCCGGGCCGGTGGCAATCGGGAGGTAGAGATCGGCACGCGTTCCCTGCCCAAGTTGGCTGGAAAGGACGAAGCTTCCTCCAAGTTGAGCGGCCAAGCCATGTACCATGGACAACCCCAAGCCGGTGCCACGACCGATCTCCTTGGTTGAGTAAAATGGTTCAACCGCGCGGGCGAGGGTAGTCGCATCCATCCCGGTACCAGCATCAATGACCGATAGGCGGACATAGAGCCCAAGCGGCAGCTTTGGCTCCAAGCCTGGACTGATAGTCACCTCCTGCGCAGTTATTGTTAGCGGCCCACCTGCAGGCATTGCGTCCCTGGCATTAACGCAGAGGTTCAGCACAGCGAGTTCCAGCTGATTGGGATCCACCGAGGCGGGCGGCAGATCAGGAGCAAATCGCACACGAAGCTCGATGGTGGGGCCGATTGAGCTCGCAATCAGATCTCTCATCCCTGTGAGCAACTCGCCCAGATCGACCGCGACGGTTTGCAGAGTTTGACGCCTTGCGAAACCCAAAAGACGCTGCACGAGCGTTTTTGCGCGATCGGCAGCAAGAAGCGCGTTTGTGATCAATCTTGCGGTGCGTGCGTCCTGCTCTGCATATTTGTGCTGCAACAGGTCCAAAGCGCCTGTTATTGGTGTGAGAAGGTTATTGAAATCATGAGCAACACCTCCAGTTAACTGCCCTATTGTTTCCAGCTTTTGCACCTCATGAAGTTGGGCCATAGCGGCTTCGTGCTCCGCCGTCCGCTCTTCAACTCTCTGTTCAAGTTCGCTCGCGAGCTGGTGGAGTTCTTCGAGCCGCGTTCTGGCCTCATATTGCCGCCTTCTTCCTCGTAGGGCCGACTGCGCGAGGCTGATCAAGGTGGTGGGATGAAAGGGCCGTTCGAGGAAGGTGACATTGCCGAGAATTTCGAGGTAGCGGCCAGCTGCGGGATTCCGCTCAAGCCCGCCCCCGCGCTGAGTCAACAGGACGAACGGGAAATCCGACCACTCGGGTTGTTCGTGGATCCATTGCGCCAAATTCGTCAGATTTGCGTCTCGTACCGCTTCCTCAGTAACCACCGCAAAACCCGCTCCCGCGCTCAACTCACCCACGAGCTTCTCGAGATTCTCACAGGGAACAGGCGCTATCGCGGCCTCTCGTAGCATGGCGGAGGCAACGACACTGTCACGTCCATGGGGCGCAAACACCAAGGCGCGTTCTGACAGGTGGGGAATCACGCCTGCGTGGTCTCAAGCAGCTTTGCCGAATCCCCAACGAGCTCGGGCACGCCCCGTAAAACGCCCTGAAATTCTGTCAGCGGCTCGCCCAGAGTAATTCCGTTTTGGCCGATCCGGTACTCGCGAATAGTATCCTCATGGGTGCTGGTACGCTTCTTGATGACGGAGACTGCACGTCTTACACGGCCGCGCGCTTCGAAATAACGCAAGAGAATGACTGTATCCGCCAGGTAGGTTACGTCGACCGGAGCTTTCATATCGCCGACGAGCCCGTGCTGCGCCACAGTGAGAAATGTGGATGCACCTCGGCGATTCAGATATTGCAGCAATTCATGCATGTGCAAGATGAGTTCCTTTTCTCCCGGCATTGCCGCCTGATAGCCATTGAGGCTGTCTATCACGACCGTGCGGGCGTCGTTCTCCTCGACGTAATATCTTACGCGATCGGATAGCTCCCCTGGCGTGAGCTCGGCGGCATCAACTTGCTCGATTATGAGCTGTTTTGCATCCACCATGGCCTGAAGATCAATGCCCAGCCCTTTGGCGCGCTCGAACAGCAAACCGAGCTCCTCATCGAAAACGAACATCGCTGCCCGCTCGCCGCGTTTCACTGCGCCGACTACTAATGTCATCGCGTACAACGATTTGCCTGTGCCGGCCGGGCCCAGGATAAGAACGCTCGAGCCGCGTTCAATCCCTCCGCCCAGTAAGGCGTTCAGCTCGTCCGATTCCGTTCGTAGCACTTCGCGCACAAAGGGAGTGCGATGTTCCGCGGAGATAAGCCGAGGAAAGACGCGTACGCCGCCCGTATCGATGACGAAATCATGGTGACCACCTCGATACCGCTGACCGCGATACTTTACGACCCGCAGACGCCGTCGCTCCGCCCCGTAGTCCGGTGACAACTCTTCGAGACGGATGACCCCATGCGCAACACTGTGCATTGTGCGATCATTCGGCTCGCTGGAGAGGTCATCGAGCATCAGCACGGTTGCTTTGCTACGGGAGAAATAATGCTTTAGCGCAAGGATTTGGCGGCGGTAACGCAAGGAAGACTGCGCTAACAATCGGATCTCTGACAAGCTATCCAGGACGACGCGATCGGGTTTTATAGCTTCAAAGGCCTCGAAAATGCGTCGTGTAGTCTCTCCCAGTTCCAAATCTGAAGAATATAGGAGGCTTTGCTGCTGCTCCTCGTCAAGAAGGCTTTCGGGGGGGACGAGCTCAAAGATATCGATGCCATCGAGTGGCCAGCCGTGAGAAGCTGCGCCAGCGCGCAATTCATCATCTGTTTCCGAAAGGGTGATATAGAGTGACCGTTCGCCCGCATTCGCGCCAGCAATCAGGAATTGGGTCGCGATGGTTGTTTTGCCCGTGCCGGGCCGTCCTTCAAGAAGGAACAAGCGTCCGCGTGCCAAGCCGCCAGACGTGATGTCGTCCAAGCCGGCAATACCAAAATTTGCTTTATTCGCAGCCTCTGACAACCCTCTCTCCTCGATCGATGGAATGGCTCAACGCATATCGCGGACGTAATGATCCAAAAGCAGGGTTTACAGGTTTCGAGAAGGATCGTGCCGTCCTGGTCGCCGGCTGTCGTCCCTTGCGCAGCGGCTTGAGTACGGCGCCGAGTTTTTCGGCGGGGTCGCTCGTCGCGATCCCTTGGGCGATGGCGTAGACGAACAGGGCTGAGATGCGCTGCCGCACGCGCTTCGCGGTCTCGATGGCACCCCGCGTCTCGATTTCCCGCAGGACGCCGAGGATGAGGGGCGGAGTAAGCTACGCGATCGGCAAGGAGCCGATCGTCGGAAAAACATCGCGCTCCAGGCTTCGGATGACATCGCTCGCATGGATCGTTGCCCACTGCGCCTTGGCGTTCCCATACCACTCGCGAGCCACGCGCTCGAACGTCTGGCGTCCGGCTTCGAGGTTCGCCTCGATCTTCAGCCGCTTTGCGACGTTGGGATCGTGCCCCTCGCACAGAATGGCATAAGCTTCGTCGCGCTTTTCGCGAGCGTCTGCCAGCGACACGAGCGGATAGGCACCGAAGGCCATCGTCTTGTTCTTGCCGTCATATTCGTAGTTCCAGCGCCACAGCTTGCCGCCACTGGGGGGTGACCATCAGGAAGAGGCGATTGGCGTCGGCAATTTTGTAAGCTTTGGGGCGCGGCTTGGCCGTGCGCACCTTGGCATCGGTAAGCATGGTTCGGTCTCCGAAAATACCTCGTTTTTCGACCGCGCGTACCTCGTTTTCGCCCCTCCGATTCGCTGGACGGGCACGGACGGCCGAGGCCGAACCGGTCTGCTAAACATCGGTATTCAGGAGGAAAAAGTCGAGACCAGGGGTCTTTTGCGGACCTCTGTGGAATGGTCCGTGGCGGAGCGGGAGGGATTCGAACCCTCGAAGAGCTATTAACCCTTACACACTTTCCAGGCGTGCGCCATCGACCACTCGGCCACCGCTCCTATGCCGATCCTGCCGGCGGCGATGCCCTATCGCGCGGGGCAGCTTTCTGCAAGCGAAGTCACGCGTCGTCCATCTGGCCAAAGATGAACGCATAGGCTTCGGCATCCTCGCGCAGGGAATCGTAGCGGCCTGACTTGCCACCGTGCCCTGCGCCCATGTTGATTTTGAGCAGCAGCGGACTCTTGCCCGTCTTGGTCGCACGCAACTTTGCTGTCCATTTGGCCGGCTCCCAATAAGTCACACGCGGATCGTTGAGCCCCCCCGTGATCAGCATTGGCGGATACTCTTTCGCCGCAACATTGTCGTATGGCGAATAGCTGCGCAGCAGCTCGAACGCAGCCTTATCCGTGATCGGATTACCCCATTCAGGCCATTCGCCAGGCGTGAGCGGCAGGCTTTCATCCTGCATCGTATTGAGCACGTCCACGAACGGAACATCAGCTACGACCGCACCCCACAGATCGGGATCAGTGTTGGCGACCACACCCATCAATTCGCCGCCGGCGGAGCCGCCATTGATCGCGATATTGCCTGCCCTCGTGAAGTTCGCGGCGATCAATCCTTTCGCAACATCGACAAAATCATGGAAGGTATTCCAGCGCTGGGTGGTCTTTCCCTGCAGATACCAGTCATAACCGAGATCATCGCCGCCGCGAATATGGCCGATCGCGCAAGCATAACCGCGATCGAGCATCGACAACCGGACGGTCGAAAAGCTGGGCGGAATGGCTATGCCATAGGCACCATAGGCGTAGAGGAAAAGTTTGCCTGTCCCGTCTTTCTTGAAACCCTTCGGGTAGACGATCGATACAGGCACCTTCTTGCCGTCACGCGCTTTCACCATCAGGCGCTCAGTGGCGTAGCGATCGGCATTGTAACCCGAAGGCACTTCCTGCACTTTTCGGACAAGGAGCTTACGGGAGGCCGGATCATAGTCATAAACGGTGTTCGGCGTAATCATCGAGGAATAACCGACCCGGTAGAGCTTCGGCTCATATTCCGGATTATCACCCAGAGAGGCTGTATAACTTGCCTCGGGAAAAGCGATGCGATGCTCTTCGCCCGCATAAGTCCGCAAGCGGATCTGATCGAGGCCATCAACCCGCTCGCTGATCAGGAGATGATCAGCAAAGCTGGTGATCCCGCGCAAATAGACTTCATCCGAGCCGGCGATAACGGTTTTCCATTCCGCTGGCGCTTTCCAATCTGCTTCGGCAACACGGAAGTTCACGTGCTCGTCGTTCGTCAAAATCCAGAACCGGCCATTCGCGCTGTCGATCGAGTATTGCCGCTTGGTCTTTCGCGGTGAGACGAGCATTGGCGAGGAGAGATTGTCCAGCGACGCGAGGCGCACCTCCGTGGTCTCGTTATCGCCAGCCGCGATCATCATCCATTTGCGGTCTTGGGTGTGGCCGACGCCTATCTGGAAGCCCTCGTCCGCTTCTTCATAAAGCGTGCGATCGGTCACTGGATCCGTTCCGAGGATATGCAGACGCGCGCGATAGGTGCGCCAGTTGTCGTTGACCTCGGTATAGACCAGTTGCGTACCATCTGCGGACCAGACAACATTACCCTTGGTGACCGCGCTGATCGTCTCCACGTCGTTGCCGGTGACCAGATCCCGAATCTTCAGCGTAAAGCGTTCGGCACCGCTGGTATCGGCCGCCCACGCAGCTAGCTTCCCGTCCGGACTGATCTCCCACACGCCAAGCTTGAAATATTCCTTGCCTTCCGCCTCGGCATTCTCGTCCAGCAGAACCGCGTCATGACCACCTTCCGCCGGACGGCGCAGCCAGCGACGATATTGGACACCCGGCTTGAATTCCCACCAGTAAAGCCACGCGCCATCCTTTTGCGGCACGCTTGAGTCGTCTTCCTTCAGCCGGGCCTTCATCTCTGCGAACAGAGTTTCGACCAGATCGGACTGCGGTTTCATCACGGCTTCGAAATAGGCGTTTTCTGCCTTCAGATAGGCCAACACGTCAGCATCATCGACCTTCGGATATTTCTGATCCTTCAGCCAGAAATAGGGATCCTCGATCGTATAGCCATGGCGCGAATAGCTATGCGGACGGCGCGCCGCCACGGGAGGAGCAGGAATAGGGTTGTCCAAGGATTTACCTCTGGCTTGGTGAATGGAAAAAGCGGCTGCGGAAGCCCCCCATAGAAACTGGCGGCGGGAAAATGCCATGCCTGACCTTCGTCACGGAGATTGATCGGGCCAAGGCTAGCCCCGACCATGGGGGATCACAAGCCGCATTTCCGGCGCAGAAGAGATCCTCCGGCAGGCCGAATCTCTGGAACAGTCTGACTGGATCACGACATGCGGCTTTGCTATTGGCATTCCATGAATCCGTCTGAACAAGCACCGCTTCGCCCCCTGCCCTTCCTCATTTTCAGTTCGCGCTGGCTTCAACTGCCGCTCTATCTGGGTTTGATCGTGGCCCAATGCGTGTACGTCTTCCTGTTCCTGAAGGAGCTGGTGCATCTCGTGACGCATGCCGGCGAATTCGGCGAGCAGCAGATCATGCTGGTCGTACTTGGCCTCATCGACGTCGTGATGATTTCGAATCTGCTCGTGATGGTGATCGTCGGCGGATATGAAACCTTTGTCTCGCGCCTTCGCCTGGAAGGCCATCCCGATCAGCCCGAGTGGCTCAGCCACGTGAATGCAGGGGTTTTGAAGGTTAAACTCGCCATGGCGATCATTGGCATTTCCTCGATCCATCTGTTGCGTACTTTTATCGAAGCAGCGGCGATTGGGACGGAGGGCGCCAAGACCACGAGCGAAGGCGTGATGTGGCAGACCATCATTCACAGCGTCTTCATCCTGTCCGCCATGGGCATTGCGTATGTCGACAGGATGACGCAGCAAAAGCACTGACGGACTGACGGGCAGGTTCCCCGTCGGGAACCTGATTGCCCTATGGGGGGTTTTTGAGAAAGCATCCCTAACGGAGCTGATCATGACCCGTATGTTTACCGGCGTGCTGCTTGCGATCGCCAGCCTGTCTGTTGCATCCCCTGCCTTGGCCGACAGAGGACCAAGTAAGGAAGAATCCCAGGCGATTTCCGCGAAACTCACCGCCGCCGGCTTCAAGAGCTGGAACCGGGTGGAATATGATCCAGACGGCCAAATCTGGAAGGTGGATGACGCCCGCAAGATCAACGGCAAAACCTATGATCTTCAATTGAGCGCGACGGATTACAGCATCGTCAAAAAAGACGGTGATTAAGCCTTTGTCCGATTAGCTGGACGCTTCGATAGCCTGAAAATCAGCAGTGGACGGCTCATGACAGCTGTAGCCGCCATCCACCGGTATCTCGACGCCATTGATATAGCCGCCACGGTCGGACGCTAAAAACACAACAAGGTGGGCGACGTCATCCGGAACGCCACCACGGTTGGACATCGTGTGACGAAGCAGCGTTTCGCGGGTGACGGGCGGCATTTTCTCATAAGCCGGCGTTTCTACAAATCCGGGCAGGATGGCATTACAGCGAATTCCATCCTTGCCATGTCGCGTAGCAACCGCTCGCGTGAGGGCGAGAAGCCCTCCCTTGGATGACTGATGCGTGATCAGGTAATGGCCGCCGAGTTTTCCGGCCACAGAGGCGGTGTTGATGATCGCCCCGCCTCCATTTCTGATGAGCGCCGGAACGGCATGTTTACAACATAACATCGGTCCACGGAGCGCGACCGCCATGGCACGATCCCACATATCCGCTTCCAAATTGACCAGGTCGCGATCCTTGCTCGCCAGAAGCGTTACGGGGCCAGCATTATTGTGCAGGATCGTCAGCTTACCGAAATTGTCCACGGCAAAGGCGATCATGGCCTTCACCTGATCTTCCTGCGAAATGTCTATTTCGAACGACAACGCCTTGCCGCCTGCCTGTCGTATTCCTTCCGCAACCGTGTCGGAATCTGGCTTGTTAATATCCGCGACAACGACTGAGGCGCCTTCCTCGGCCATACGTTGCGCTGTTGCCTTGCCAATGCCCGATGCGGCGCCGGTCACGATGGCGACTTGACCCTTTAGCAACATTTTTCTCTCCTAATCGGCAGTTCGAGAAGATGTTCCGCGAACATCATGGCGACGTGCAGCAGAGCTTGCCGGAAGGCGGTCAACGCATCCCCTATCGTATGGCAAGAGCGTACTTCGCCGAGAGCATCTACGCTAAGGCCGAGTATCGCTACTCGACCCATGAGGCAGGCGTTCAAGGTCACCAGTTGCCGACAGATGTCTGCCTCCGCTTCCGGCGCCATAACTTTTAGGCGCACAAACATATGTCGGGATCGACTGGCGCCGGGCACCAACCTTGCCTATTTAAGGTGACGAGTTGAAAGAGGCCCGTTGCCATGTCCAGCTATGAAGATCGCCTGAAGGCTTTGCGGGAAGAACTGGCGCGGCGCCGGCTCGATGGTTTTATCGTACCGCTGACCGACGAGCACATGAGTGAATATGTCGGCGCGTACGCGCAACGCCTGGCCTGGTTGACGGGCTTTCAAGGTTCCGCCGGGTCCGCGGTGGTGCTGCCGGCGGAAGCCGCGATCTTCGTCGACGGGCGCTATACGTTGCAGGTACGCGAACAGGTTTCCCCCGAACATTGGAGCTATCAGTCCGTTCCGGAAACCAGCATTGCCGAGTGGCTCAAGGACCATGCGGGCGAAGGCGCGCGGATCGGCTACGATCCCTGGCTCCACAGCAAAAATTGGGTAAATGCGGCACGCAGCGCGCTGGCCAAGAAAAACGCGGAACTGATCGCAGTCGATGCCAACCCCATCGACGCCGTATGGCCCGACCGCCCCGTGCCATCGCAAGCCAAGCTGGTCATTCATCCTGATGCACTTGCCGGGCGGAACTCAGCCGATAAACGGGCGATGATTGCAGATGCGCTGCACGTACAAGGCGCTGAAGCCGCCATTCTCACAGCCCTCGATTCAATTGCGTGGACATTCAATGTTCGCGGTCAGGACGTTGATCGGACACCGGTAGCACTCGCCTATGCTGTTGTTCATGCAGACGCCACGGCAGACCTGTTCGTAGCGCCGGAAAAGATGGCGGACGATGTTATACGCCATCTCGGAAACGCCGTCCGGGTTCATCCGCGCGATACATTTTCAGGCTGGCTGAAGAGTCTCGGTGGTAAAACCCTGCTGGTTGATCCGGAACGTGCGGTGGCCGCGATCTTCGAGGTACTTGAGAAAGCGGGTGCCAATACGATAGAAGCGCGCGATCCGGCCGTCCTGCCCAAGGCGATCAAGAATGAGGCCGAAATTGCGGGACATAGGGCTGCGCAGCTGCGCGACGGCGCAGCGTTGGTGCGCTTTCTTCACTGGATTGCGATCGAGGCGCCCAAGGGTGGCCTGACCGAACTAATTGCCGCAGAAAAACTCCATCAGTTTCGCCGCGATACCGGCGAATTGAGAGATCTGAGCTTCGATACCATTTCAGGGGCAGGACCGAATGGAGCCGTCGTACATTACAGAGTGAGTACCGAAACCAATCGCCCGATCCAGCTCAACTCGCTGTTCCTGGTCGATTCCGGGGGCCAATATCGCGACGGCACGACCGACGTTACCCGGACGCTTGCCATCGGCACGCCCACAGCGGAAATGCGCGATCGCTTCACCCGCGTCCTCAAGGGTCATATCGCGCTTGCCCGCGCGGTTTTCCCCAAAGGGACGCGGGGCGGCCAGCTGGACATACTGGCGCGCCAATATCTCTGGCAGGCCGGCGTGGACTATGCCCACGGGACTGGTCATGGGGTTGGCAGTTACCTTTCCGTTCATGAAGGGCCGCAGCGCATCGCGACCGCGAGCGGGCCGAATGACGAGCCGCTACAGCCGGGCATGATCCTTTCCAACGAACCCGGCTATTACAAGGCCGGCGAATTCGGCATTCGTATTGAAAATCTGGTTTTGGTCGAGCGGCGCGAAATTGCGGGCGCGGAGCGCGAGATGTACGGCTTCGAGACCCTCACGCTCGCGCCGATCGATCGGGCGTTGATCGCGGTCGGTCTGCTAACCGATGACGAACGGCAATGGATCGACCAATATCACGCAGACGTTTTGGCCCGGATCGGGCCGCAATTGACCGGCGGCGTCGCAGCGTGGCTCGCCGACCGTTGTCGACCGCTGGATAGGGAGTAGCAAGATGCGCAAGAGATGGATGCTTGCCGGGGCCGCGGCGATCGTTGCGGGAATAGCCGGCGCCATGGCCTTTCCCGAGATCAGTACGCCCCCGACTCCGCCTCTTGCCAACGCAGCGCGCCACAGCGCCTGGGATTTCAAGCTGGTCGCTATCGATGGCGAACCGTTGCCGATGACTAAATTCAAGGGGAAAGTGGTGCTGCTGGTGAACAGCGCCAGCAAATGCGGTTTTACCCCGCAATATGACGGCCTCCAGAAAATCCATCTCGAGTATCAGCCAAAGGGTTTCACGGTCCTCGCCGTGCCCTCCGGCGATTTCCTGGGGCAGGAGCTTGCCACCAACAAGGAGATTTCAGGCTTTTGCCAGAGCAAGTTCGGCATCAAGTTCCCTATGGCAGAGAAAGAACATGTCGTCGGCCCCGAGGCGATCCCGATCTATCGCTGGGCGGCGGCCCGGCTTGGGGCGGACAACACTCCGAAATGGAATTTCCACAAATATCTGATCGGCCGCAACGGCCAGCTGATCACGGCCTTCGGTACCAAGACACCACCCGAGGATCCGGCAGTCAAGGCTGCGATCGAGTCCGCTCTGAAGGCTCCGGCGCCGAAGGCTTGATATCCCTGCTATCGTGAGTGCTTGGGTCGTCTCCGCGCGCTTGAGCCTTGCGACGCTTCAGATTTTGGCGAAGCACCTGAGCGAGGCGCTGCGCGCGTTCTTCGTCCTTATTTCCCATGAAAGTGCGATAATCGGTAAGGAGGGCGCTCGGCAAGCTGCCTTGACGCGCGGCACCGCTTTCTCCATAGGCGCCGGGCACGGTGTCCCGACGCCGCGACGAAGTCTCGTCAGTGCTGCCGTAGCTCAGTGGTAGAGCGCATCCTTGGTAAGGCTGAGGTCGTGAGTTCAATCCTCACCGGCAGCACCATTCGCACCCGCACAAATTGGAGAAAAACTTCCCCTTCGGGGAGAGCGGTCTGGATATGAAGGCGGGTGCACTCGCTGTTCGTCTCCATTTCGCATCCACCAAACATCGCGTTTTCGGCGGTATTTGGAAAGATTCGGATGGGGAAAGTCTTCCCCTGCCGACGCGCCAAGGTCGCGGCGGAGCCTTATCGACTGACGGGAGAAAAGCATCTCCAGCTAAAACCTTATCTGCCCCCCCGGCCGCACTTTTGGTCTCCTAGTCAAACGAAAGGGACGGCGAACAGGCTGCGCAATAAGTTCGTTTCGAGTAAAGACTGACTATAAACGATAAAACTGGGAGGATTGCTGTGAGGATAAGGGTGAGTCTCGCCTTGTCGACGTGCGCCGCTGCACTGGTGTGGAGCGGCGGAGCATCGGCTCAGGATACGCAGGCAACCATGGGCTCAGCCGGCGCGCCGGCGACCGCCGGTGACGCCGCGCAGCCGGTGGCCGCCGCCGGGAACGCGGATATGGCGTCGTATCCCGGTGACATCGTCGTCACGGCGCGCAGGCGGGCCGAGGACATCGGCAAGGTGCCAGTGGCGGTGACCGCCTTCTCGGCGGAGCAGATCGAAACCAAGAACATCCAGAACGTCGCGGATTTGACGAAGCTCACGCCCGGTCTCAACATCACCGGCGGCGGCTCGCGCACCAACGTGTTCGCCACCATTCGCGGTCAGTCTCGTGGCGTCACCGGCAACGTCTCCCCCGGCGTCCTCACCTACTTCAACGAGGTGCCGCTGCCGACCTACGGATCGCTGATCCCGACCTATGACATGGCCAACATCCAGGTGCTCAAGGGACCGCAGGGTACGCTGTTCGGCCGCAACTCGATCGGGGGCGCGATCCTAACCTATTCGAAGACCCCGACCTACGACTTCGGCGGCTATTTCGAGGGTGAGATCGGGCAATATAATAGGCGACGCATTGAGGGCGCGGTCAACGTCCCGATCGTTCAGGACAAGATCGCGCTACGTGTTGCCGGCCAGATCGATGACGGCGCGGACTATTCCAAGACCTATCAATATTCCACCTACACCGTCGATCCCACAACCGGAGTGGCGACACCACCGTCCCTGGTCCCGAACAAGCATAACCTCGACAAGTTCAGGACGACATCGTTCCGGGCGTCATTGTTGATCGAGCCTGTGGACGGAATCAAGAACGTCACCGTTTACGATTATGCCAAAGTACGTGGCTCGGCCGCTGCCTCGTTCGGCTCCTTCTTTCCGAACGGCGTTCCGGGTATCGCACCTCCCGCCATCTATCTTCGCTCGCCCGCTGTCATCACCGCTGCGCTCGGCGCGGTCCTCGGTGACAACATCGTGCGCCTGGCGCAGTGCGGCACGAGCATCACGTGCGACTATCGCCTGTTCCAACAGGCGGCCGACAGCGATGGCCGCCGAGTGAACTATGCGAACTTCAACCCGTGGGATTCGGTCACCAAGATCTGGGGTGTTTCGAACACCACGACGATCGAGCTGGGCGATAATGCTACCCTCAAGAACATCTTCGGCTATCGAACCAACGACAGCCTTACCGTCGGCGACAACGACGGCTCGGCACTCAATGTGCTCGACACCCGGAATATCATCCAGACGAAGGTGATCACGGACGAACTCCAGCTCTCCGGGTCGCTTTTCGACGACAAGCTGAAGTACACGGTCGGCGGCTTCTACTTCAAGCAGTCGCCGGACGGTCCGGGGGGAACCCAATCCCTTGAAGTGAACGCCTTCTTCGGGCTTTCGCACACGATCGGCTATTCATACTTCACCGATACGAGCAAGGCCCTCTACGGCCAGGTCGATTATTCGCTCGACTGGCTGGCAGAGGGACTGAGCCTGACCGCGGGCTACCGACAGACGTGGGACACGAGCGGCGGATGTGTCGCCCAGCAGGTGTTCCCGTTCACGCAACCCGGCCTGGCGCAGGATACTGCGACGAATCCGCTGCCGGGTGAGAGCGCGTGCCGATCGGGCAATCTGGGACCGAGTATCGCGACGAGCAGCACGACGGCGATCCTGCCACCGGCGCATTTCAAGAAGGGCACCTACAATCTCGGGTTGAACTGGCAGATCACACCTGATGCCCTGATCTACGCCGCAACGCGGCGAGGTTATCGCGCGGGCAGCTACAACTCGCCGCTCTACGATGCGTTTCTCGCAAGCGTTCAGACGTTCCAGCCGGAAACGCTCGACGACGTCGAGATCGGTGCCAAGCTGCGCTGGCGCGGCAGCGGCATGAACGGCAGCTTCGACGTCGCGCTCTATCGCGGCCGCGACAAGGACGTCCAGATCCCGTTCCAGACCTCGCAGCTCATCGGCGCGGGGATCGGCTGCGTGCCCGAGGCCGCCAACACCGCGGGCTCCACGGCCCCGCTGTGCACCACCGCCTCCGGCCAGCCCGGCCGGCGGGTGGGCGTCCCGGCCGCGACGACCTACGTCAATGCCGGCAAATCGGTGATCCAGGGCTTCGAAGCGGCCGCCACATTGTCGCCGACGCAGGGGCTCGTCCTCAGCGGTGGCCTGGCCTATGTCGACTTCAAGGCGAAGAGCATCACCAACGATCCCAACCTGCAAGCCGTCTTCGTCGCGAACGGTCGCACGTCGCCGGCATTCGTCCTTCGTCAACAGCCGAAGTGGACGGCCAATGCGGGGATATTCTACGAGTATCCTGGGGACGTTCTCGGTGGCAAGCTCGTCTTCAACACCGATCTTCGCTATACGGGCAAGTATCTCGAGGGAGACTTCTACCTGGCTGCCAAGACGACAGTCGATGCCAATATCGGCATCAACGGAGTCGGCGGAATGCCGCTGGACGTCACCGTCCTCGCAACGAACCTCTTCAATGAGAAGTTCGATTACGGTTCGTTCGGTTCGTCGGCCGGAAACGGCTACTTCTCGTCCTTGTACGGTGCGCCGCGCATCGTGTCCGTCCAGCTGCGGTACCGGTTCGGCCGCTAGCCGCTGAGGGTGCGGCCACCCGGCGGCGGAAGAAGCGCCGCCGGGTGGCCTTGCCTTACGGCTGCCTCGAGCACGTTCGCGCATGCCGTTGTTCCGGCGCCGGTGGAAGGTGCTCCTCTGGCGCCTGGTTCAAGCAATCACCCAAGCGGACCCGTGCTCCGGCGAAAGCGGGAGCATCGACGAGAGAGGTCATCGCGTTTCACCGATGCTCCAGCCTTCGCCGGAGCGCCGGGTGCTTCGACTCCCGCCGATCGCGGTCTGACGGCGACCCGGTCTCGTCAGGCCGCCGCCGGTCCCTACGCCGACTCCCGATTACTCCGCCGCGATGCTGTAGGTGGTGTCGTTGAATGATGCTTCGAACACCGCGGCGAGGTGCTTGCACAGCGCCTCCTGGTCACCGAACTGGGCCATCTTCTTGGCGCCGCTGCCCAACACCTGCTGCTGCTGCACCAGCGCGAGATTGTCCTCCATCAGCGTGTCGCGATTGAGCGCCAACGCATACTGGGTTGCGAAGACGGCACGCAGGCTCTTCGGCCGCTCGAAATGGTAGACGGCCTCCCACTGGGTCTTGTCGGGCGCCAGCGGCCAGAAGCGATGCAGCCACCAGCCGCCCATCGCGGCATGCACGATGAAGTTCGGAAACAGCACATATTGATCGTTGTTCCAGACGTTCGACTGGATCGTGTTGATGTCCGGATGGCCGGCGAACGACTTGTTCAGCCCGACGCCGCGCTCCGCCTCTGCCGTGATCGGCGCGACATTGGTGAAGGAGAAGGCCTGGACAAGCTTCTCGGGAGAGAGCCCATATTCCGGATTGCGCGGGACCGACTGCATGCGGTGCGCGCCGAGGACCTGGGCATCGAGCGAGTGGACGTAGGGATTGTCCTGCGAGGAGAGCATCTTGCTCACCGTCCGCGAATGCAGCGCGCGGACATGGTAGGCCTCGCACTGCGCCTCGATCGCCAGCTTCCAGTTGGCGTCGATCACCGCGCCGATCCGCGCGGTGTAGGGATAGCTGCCGAACGGCAGGTCGCGGACGCGATTATAGACCGGCCCGAGATACTCGGCGAGCGTCTGCGTGCCGTCTGTATCGAGATTGACGAAGATGAAGCCTTCCCAGATGTCGCAGCGGACGGGCGTCAGGCCGCTTTCCGCCTTGTTGACGTGCGAGAAGCAGGCCTCGTCGGGCACGTTGAGCAGCGCGCCGGTCGCGTCGTAGAGCCACGCATGGTAGGGGCAACTGAACTTGCCGCCGCGGCCGCGATCGCCCCAGACCAGCTTCATGCCGCGATGCGAGCAGATGTTGTGGAAGGCCCGGATCTTTCCATCCTGGCCGCGCGCGATGATCAGCGACACCGAACGGATGCCAATCTCGCGGACAATCCAGTCGCCGGGATTGGGAATATCCCCGGCTTCCGCGATGTTCAGCCAGATGCGGCCGTAAAGTTCCTTCTCCGCCTCGAAACGCTCCGCCGTGTGGTAGACGCCGAGATCGACCTTGCCCGTCTCCATGATGTCCGGGTCGGGGCTGAGCCTGCCAGAGCCCAGATCGAACTCAAGGTGCTGCTTGGCGAACATGTGTCTTTTCTCCATCAATGCGTAGCGCTCAATCGGATCGTTGGATTCGTCAGTGCCAAACAGCTCCGGACTCCGAGGACAGTCCGAGAACCTGCTGCATGCGGAACCGCTCCGGGATCCTCTCGATCCCGATCTGACGGTCAATTTCCTCGTTGTACCAGTAAATCGCCTGCTCGTAAACGCCGAGCAGCACCTCAGTCAGCTCGCCTGATTCCATGGCGCGGCGCATGCCCGGGAAAAGCGCAACATCTTCGCTCAGAATCCGCCGGGTCATCCCGTCGAACGTATCCCAATAGGCCTTGTCTTCGACCGGCGAGCCCATCGTCCGCCCAAGATTATATTGCTCGAGCAGCATGCGCCCTTGGGAGATCGGCCAAAAGTTCATCCAGCTCAGCCCGGACGGATCGAGGTTGAAAAAGCCGTTCGGGAAGCGTGGAAACGCCAACGTATAGCGGCTGAATAGCGTTTCGGTCTTGATCTGCGCTTCTTGGCCGCTATTTGCGAAGATCGTGTCGGCACCACGCTTCATCGCATTCATACGCGCATGGCCGCCCCTCAGCCGGAACACGGTAAAGCTCTTCGGGTGGATGAATGGCGCAATCGTCTTCGTATGCACCGTCTGGATATGATAACTCTCGATGAAGTTGTCGAATGCGGACTTCCAGTTACACTCCAGCTCGGCGCGAATGACACCCTTGACCGAGAACTCCTCGATCGGGAATGAGCCGACATTCGCCTCGATTGGCGCGAGGAAATCATCGAGTGACGACGCATCGTCCGTTTGGTTGATGAAGATGAAGCCGCGCCAGATCTCGCAGCGCACCGCCAGCAAGGGCATCTTCTGCTTGTTGAGACACGCAAAATTATGTGCTTCCGGGACCGAGCGGAGGTTGCCCTCAAGGTCGTAGCCCCAGGCATGGTAGGGACAGATGAACCGCTTGGCATTGCCTTGCGGCTCGGTCAAAAGAGCGGCGCCACGATGACGGCAGACGTTGCGGAAGGCGCGCACCTGCCCATCGGCCGAGCGGCTGACGATGACCGACAAGCCGAGCTGCTCGAACAGCTTGTAGTCGCCGGTATTAGGCACCTCGCTGACATGGCCTACATTGAGCCACATCTTCTTAAAGAGATGTTCCTGCTCGAGCGCGTAGAACTCGGCATCGGCATAGCGCGCCGCAGGCATGGGCGGCAGCGGCGGCAGCTCCTCCGGATAGGAGGAACGCCCTATTTCGGCATCCACCGCCCGGGCGATGACCTCGCCGAGCACTGCATCGCTCATCTTCATTCCCGTTCTCCTTGTGAGCCGCAGCAACGGCCTTACTGGTCAGGCGTAGGCCGACCCCATTTCGAGCGACTCGACCAGCGTCGGCGAATGCGCGGACTCGCCTCCGTCGACGGGAAACACCTGGCCGGTCACGAACGATGCCTCGTCCGACGCGAGGAAGGCGACCATCGAGGCGATGTCGTCAGGCCGGCCAACGCGCGTCAGCAGAGCATGCCGCTCGTGGAGCGCGATGAACTTCGGGATCGCCTTATGCAGTGCCTCGTCCGCGATCATGCCGGGCGAAACGGCATTGCAGCGGATACCCTGCTTGCCGTGCTGCGAGGCGATATACTTGGTGAGGATCTTCACCGCGCCCTTCGACGTACCGTAGGCGATCCGCACATCGTCGCCGTACAGGCCTGAACCCGAGCTCGTGTTGATGATCGAGCCGGCGCCCTGCTTCAGCATGTGCGGGATCGCATAACGGGCCGCCACAAAGTAGCCGCGAACGTTGACCTGCATCATCGCGTCCCAGAGCGCCAGCGGCGTCTCCAGCGCATTAGTGTCGGAGCCGAGTTCACCCATGTTGGTGAGCGCGGCATTATTGTGGAGGATGTCGAGCCGGCCGAAATGTCCGGCGGCCGCGTCGATCATAGCCTTGATCGACTGCTCGTCGCCAGCATCGAACTGCACCGCGAACGCCTTGTCGCCATGCAGGCCAGCGACTTCGTCGGCACCCTGTGCATTGACGTCGGCGACCGCCACTCGGGCGCCTTCTTCCACCAGCCGCTTCACAACCGCGCGCCCGATCCGACCGGCGGCACCGGTGACAATGGCGACCTTTCCGTCCAATCCTCTCATCGCATCCATTCCTTAATCCGAAGCTCGTGACAGCCGATCAGGCCTGGGCGTCCGCCTTCCCGAACACCCGCTCGACCAGCGCCGTGTCGAGATACTCCTTTCCTTCCACCACCTTGCCGTCACGCACGATGAACAGGAAATGATATGTGTTCTTATATTCCTTGCCGTCGTCAAACAGAAAATCGCCCTTTGCTTCCATCGCGACGCGATCCTTCTCTGCCGTCGTCGCGACGATCTCGAGCTTCGCCCGCGGCGCGGCGCTCATGAAGCGGCTGGCGTCGAGGAGTGCGCTTCGCTCCATATAGCCAGAACCGAGCACCCACCACGTGGCATCGTCGGCCAAAAGCGTTTCCGCCCGTGCGACGTCACCCTTGGACATCGACGTCATCAAGTCGATCGCGATCTTTCGGTTTGCCTCGATATCCATCCCATTCCCATTTCTCATCGGTTGATTGCGCTCAGCCGTTGCAAAGCCTGCTCACCCCGACCGGCCGTCTGGCACACCCACCGAAAGAACAGGATGTGCGCGCGGTATGACGGGTACGTTGCGTGGCGCGACCGGTCGAGGGCCAATAATTGACGGCCCGACAAACATTAGCGCTGGCGGTGCAGGAAGGCCGCTCATAAGCGACGGGCGTGACCGGCTTCGACGCTTCGCCCAAGCAAATCAAAACGGGCGCAGGCCGTTCAGGGGGAAGGATTGGATGAAGCACGGGGATGGATTGGCCGGTAAGGTCGCGCTGGTCACGGGGGGATCGCGCGGTATCGGCCACGGAATCGTCAAGGCGCTCGCCGGCGCAGGCGCCGAAGTCTTCTTTTGCGGCCGCGACCAGGCGGTCGGTCATAAGGCCGAAGAGGCGCTAACCGCGAACGGTCTGGCAGTCCGTTTTCTTCCGGCGGACCTCGAAAGCGAAGCGTCGGTCGGGCAGCTGGAGGACGCCGTCGGGCGGCCGGAGCATATCGGCACAGCGGTGGCCTTCCTGGCTAGCCCGGCCGGCGACTATATTACCGGCGCCAATCTGCGGATCGACGGGGGCCAGTCGGCAGCCGTCTGATCCTCACCTCACACGAAAAGGCCGCGAACGGAGAGATTTTGATGTCCCTGGAAGCCAATAAACAGATCGTCATCGACCATTTTCGCCTGATGAGCGAGGCGCGGTTTCTCGAGGCGCTCAAAGACTTCGCGCCTGATGCCGAGTGGTGGGTGATCGGCCATGGTGCGCATGGCGGATCGAATACGATGCAGGATCTGATCGAAGCCTATAGCGGTCCGGTTCCGGAATATTTCCCGAACGGCAATCCCGTCGATCTCACGCTGGTGGTCGCAGAGGGGGATTGGGTTGTTGCCGAAGGGGTCGGCCACGGTGTGGTTACGGGCGCGGGCCAACTGTACCGGAATCAATATGTGTGGCTGTTCAAGATCGTCGACGGCAAGGTCCGCATCTTCAAGGAATATTTCGATACGCTTCACGCCGAGGAGCGGATCTTCGGCCGAAAGCTGGTTGATGGGTGACCGGCCGGCGCAATCGCCGCGCTCCGCGGATTGACCCGCCCGCCCAGGATCCATACTGCCAGATCGTGCATGAAGGTGCAGGATCTGCATATTTTTAGGAGAGAATAGATGGCTGCCCCGCTGAGCAAGGATGAGATGCTCGATGTCCTCTGGTCGAAGGAGGAACTCCGAGCTCTGGCGTTTCGCTACTGCCGCGGCGCTGATCGCGGCGACATGGCGCTGCTCGAGGATGTCTATCATCCGGATGCTCTCGACGAGCATGGCTATAACAAGAGTAAGACGGTTCGGGAGTTCCTCGATGGCGTTCCCGAGATGCGCCCCATGATGGAGGAACTGCAGCATAACATCACCAACCACCTGATCGAGGTGAATGGCGATCAGGCCGAGGGCGAGCTGTATGTGATCGCCTATCACCGCTACGATACCAAAGCGGGGAAAGTCGTGTTCGTGACCGGCGGTCGCTACATGGACAAGTATGAGCGCCGTGACGGCAAGTGGCGCATCCTTCACCGCGTCTGCGTCGACGACTGGGGGATCCAGATGCCCGCGCCGCCGAAGGTGACGATGGAACTGCTCGATGGCGGCCTCGTCCAGGGCAAGCTCGGGACTGGCGATCCATCGTACGAATTCTTCCGCATACTATCGAAAAGCCCGTCGTAAGTGCGGGAAAGAGTCGGCATCTGACACAGAAAAGGCGAGTGATCTGACATGCAGGGATTGAAAGAAAAAGTCGCGGTCGTGACCGGCGCGGCCGGCCGCATCGGACGAGCAGTGGTCGCGCGTCTCATAAAAGAGGGTGCCTATGTCACCGTTGCTGACGTTCACGGCGACGGCGCCCGCGAAGTCGCCGCTCTCCACGGCGATCGAGCGTTCGCGGTCGCGTTCGATGCGGCGGACGACGCCTCGATCGAAAGCCTGATCACGCAGACGGTGAAGCATTTCGGGCGCCTCGACATCCTCCACAACAACGCCGCGCTAGTGAACCTTGGCGAGATGGGTCCGGATACGACCGTCTTGGAGACGCCCGCCGAGCTTTGGGATGCGACGATGCACATCAACGCCCGCGGCTACTTCCTGGCGGCGCGTTATGCCATTCCGCACATGATATCGGGCGGTGGCGGGTCGATCATCAACACGAGCTCGGGTGCCAGCCTGTTCGGCGATGATGTCCGCATCGCTTATGGCGCTTCGAAAGGCGCGGTGAACGTCCTTACCAAATACATCGCAGCCCAGCACGGCAAGCAAGGCGTTCGCTGCAACGCGATCTGCCCCGGCATGATCGCGGATGAGGCACTGCTGAAGGCGGTTCCGAAGATGGCGGCGCTGCACACAAGGCACAGTCTGCTGACCAGGATCGGCCGGCCCGATGATATCGCCTCGATGGTGGCGTTTCTGGCGTCGGATGAGTCGTCGTTCGTCACCGGCCAGATAATATCGGTCGACGGCGGCGAAGCGTCGCACTCACCGGCCATGATGGAGGCGCTCGAGATGGACTCGGCTTACTCCTAAGGCTGACCGGCAGCGCGGCGACGCGCTCAACGATTTAAATGCCGGGGCGAGGGTCAGCACCCTTGCCCCGCGCAGACCGACGCCTACGGCCGACTACGCGGCTGATCGGCCAGTGCCGTGCCTCGGCTTCCCGCTGTCGACCGTTCCAGTTATGGCTTGGCTGTCGGGCCGATCGTCAAAGCCATTTGGAACTGGATTAAAGCTCTTAAGAGAGGACGGACATGACTCAGCTGCGCAGATATGAAAATAAGGTGGTCGTCGTGACCGGCGCAGCCGGAGGTCTCGGACGAGCCTTCGCGATGGGCTTTGCGGCCGAAGGTGCACATGTCGTGGTTGGTGACGTCAACAGCTCCGGCCTGGAAGAAACAGTCGCCTTGATCGCCGAGGCAGGGAGCAGCGCCACCGCACATGTCGTGGATCTTGGATGCGAGGCCAGCATTCAGGACTTTGCGCGCATGATCGTGGCTAATCATGCCTCGGTCGACGTCCTCATCAATAATGCCGGCCTCGCATATGGCCACATCTCCGAAACCTTCGGCGGCGCAAGCCAGGAGCAATGGCTGCGTTATCTGTCCGTTAATTGTGTCGGTCAGGTCCTCCTGGCCGATCAGCTGCGGCCAGCCATCGCCAAAGCATGTGCAGAGGGCCGCCAGGGCGTCATCATCAACCAGTCGTCGATGTCGAGTTTCTCGCCCAGCACGATCTATGGCGTGACCAAGGCGACCCTCAACGCCATCACCTTCGGCATGGCGCAGGACTTCGGCGTCGATGGAATCCGTGTTCTCGCGATCGCGCCCGGCCTGATGGAGACGCCGGCCAATCGCGCGGGCTTGAGCGCCGAGTTGTATGACTGGGTGCAGGGTCAGCAGGTCCTCAAGAAGGAGAAGGGGAGCCCCGCCGACATCGTCGCGCTCGGGCTCTTTTTGGCGTCCGCCGATGCGCGCTTCATGACCGCGGACGTGATCAGCTGCGATGCCGGCAACAGTCTCCGCGGGTGGCGAAATTAGGCGCAGGTCCGCAGATAATAGTCCCCTACGCTCGTTGCGTGGGGACGATCGAGCCCAGGAATATGCTGGCCGGGCCAGAATCTGCGTTGCCGGCATCGATTACAGCCTGTCGCCCGAGAACCGCTATCCGCGCTCCACGAATGCGTCGACGTTGCGAAGTGGCTGGCGGCGGAGAGCGCGACGCTTGGGATCGATCCCGCGCGCATCGCGACCGGCGGGGATTCGGCGAGCGCCACGGCGGTCAATCGCGGCGCCGCCTATTATCAAGGCAAGGTCTATTTTGGTGCCATGAACGGCCGCCCTATCGCGATGCCGATTAGCAACTTGGTTTTCGAAATCGCCGAGCAGCGGCGACTGCACTACCGGTTGTCGAGATCTGCGTTCCTCAAGAACGGGTATCAGCCAACTTGACTGTCTTCTTTTTTATCTCACCGGGCGGAATGGTTCTGATCGTTGCTGCATATTCGGCAAACAGCACCAGCACCCAGATTTCGATGCCTTTCCAATCGCCTACATGGAGACCGCGTATGGTGTCGAGAATGAGAAACACCAGGGCCAGCATCCGAAACCACAACATGCTGAACGCCGGCATATCTGCCCGCAAAGAGGCGCTCACCATCATGAAAAGGCAGAGAGCCCGGCGATGATCTTCTGGCCAAGCGTTTCCGCGACCCGCAACTGATCCAGCGCAGCGATAAACCAGAACAACCGCGAGACCGCGAACTGAGTCTGGCCAGTCAACTGACAAAGTTTGATGATCGGCGGTACGAACAGCGTCTTGCCGACCCATAAATCGATGTTGGCGATTGTCATAATGCGCTTCTACCCGAGCGGATTGGATTCGCGCTACTCCCCTTGCGAATTGCGCTGACCAAATCACGGAGCTACCCCGTGAATTCTGCCAACCACATATTGATCAGAACCAGACACGCACGCCGGTGACGAAGCGGACTCCGCCTGCACCTTCGCCGCCGTCCCGCGCATAACGCGCTGCGGCGCCCAGCTTCTGTTCCTAATTGATCCCGACATAGGGCGCAAATTCCTTCACGATTTCGTATCGCAGGCGCGCACCAAGCTCGATATTCGTGAAGCCCGCGCCCGTAGCCAGCGCTCGCGTAGCTTGTGCCGCGGCATCGGCCTCGAACCTCGGCTGAAGGATCACCTTTTGCGTTATACGCTGATCGTAGCTTGCCTCTATGCGGGCGCTTAATTCACCTTTACCGTTCCATGTTGGCGGTAAGATGTATCTCGAGCGTACGCGATGGCGACCGCTGGTCAGGATTCGGCAATAATGCCTTGAGATCAGTATAGGTGAGAACACGATGATCGACATTCTCCAAGCCGGTTGGCCGGTCACCGATGCGATCACCCGGCATCGACGAAATCGTGGCCACGCCGGGCCCCATCTTCACACGTGACGGAGCTAGCGACTTGTCGTGCGTCTTCATGGTCCCGTGATCCATACCAGGCATATCCATGCCCATGTCCTTCATGGTCAGGATCGGGCGCTCCCGCAAAGGAGGAACGTCGCCCGCCATGCCGCGTCGCGGCGCCAGGGTAGCGCGGCACTGGCCGGATCGGTCAATCGCCTCCGCGATGATCCCATAGGCCCTCTGTTCGGATGGCCGCACGATAAGATCATAGGTTTCAGCGATACCAATCTGGAATTCATCGACGTCGACGGGTTGGATATCCTGTCCATCTGCTTGCACGATCGTCATCGCAAGGCCGGGAATACGGAAATTGAAGTTGGTCATCGACGAGGCATTGATGATCCGAAGCCGCACGCGCTCGCGGGGGGTGAACAAGCCGAGACCGAAGCGCAAATAAGACCGATTTCTGAAGCGTTTGACGGCGCCTGCGCAGACGGTTTTCCGTTGAACGAGAAGGCCTATTTCGCTGCTGCCAGCTCTTCTGTTACCGCAAAGAAGCGATTTTCTGGCCGAGGCAAGCCCAGATGGTCCCGCAATGTAGACCCTTCATACTCCTTCCGGAAAATCCCGCGGCGCTGCAATTCGGGAACCACCTTGCCCGTGAAATCTTCAAGCCCTCCGGGCAACCAGGGAAACATCATATTGAATCCGTCCGACCCGCGATCCTCAAGCCATGCTTCCATTTCATCAGCGATGCTTTCCGCCGTGCCAACGAAAGCGAGGCCCGAATAGCTGCCAGCCCTGGCAGCGAGTTCCCGAATGCTGAGCCCCTGCGCGCGCGCAGATTCGACAATATGTTGCTGACTGCTCTTGCTCGCATTGCTCTCGGGTATTTCGGGCAACGGACCATCGGGATCGAAACCCGACACGTCGTAGTCGAGCATGATTGAAAGTGAGCGGATGCCGCTGTCGTAATGAACGAGACTGTCTAGATGCGCGCGCCTTGCCTGGGCCTCCTCGATCGTATCGCCCACGACGACAAATGCTGCAGGTAGTATCTTGAGGTGGTCCGGATCGCGTCCGATGGCCCGCATCCTGCCTTTGACGTCTGCATAGAAGCGCTTGCCGCCTTCGAGGGTACTTTCCGATCCGAAGATGACTTCAGCCGTCTCGGCCGCGAGTTGCCGACCAGGCTCGGAAGCGCCAGCCTGAACGATCACCGGCCAGCCCTGTACGGGACGGGCGATGTTCAGCGGCCCTCTGACCGAAAGGGTGGCGCCTTTATGGTTCAGCACATGAAGCTTGTCCGGATCGAAAAAGATACCGGAGTCGACATCGCGAACAAAGGCATCGTCGGCCCAGCTGTCCCAAAGACCCGTGACCACATCGTAGAATTCGCGCGCGCGAGCATAGCGTGTGGTATGGGCGAGATGCTGGTCGCTACCGAAATTATGTGACGTCTCTGGGTTGCCCGTCGTGACAATATTCCAGCCGGCGCGGCCCTCGCTCAAATGGTCGAGGGAAGCGAAACGACGGGCAATGTGAAACGGCTCGTCATAGGTGGTCGAAGCCGTCGCGATCAGGCCAATCCGCTCTGTCACCATCGCCAGTGCTGAAAGCAATGTGAACGGCTCGAACGACGTAACGGTATGGCTGCGCTTCAGGGCTTCGATCGGCATATTCAGCACGGCAAGATGATCCGCCATGAAGAACGCGTCGAACTTCGCCGCCTCCAGGCTCTGGATGAGCCGTTTAAGATGGCCCAGGTTAAAGTTCGCATCAGGCCAGGCACCCGGGTAACGCCAGGCGCCGGTGTGGATGGAAACGGGACGCATGAAAGCGCCCAGATGAAGCTGACGTGTCATACTTGCTATACTCTCCAGCCGGCAGAGCAGATGTCCAAGATAAATGCAGATGGGTGCCCGTTCGCTCGTCTTCCAGCTGGACTGGCGATATGCCAAACATTCGCATTCATTTCGTCACCAGTCCTCCATCCGGAAGCCTTCTCTCAGATAGATTGCGAGCGCAAAAATTCTGCATAAGGATTTCTTTCGGCGCAAAAAGCCAAGTGCTTATAAAACCTCGTCGCGCGCTGAACGGCCGCGAGGAGCCGTATTGTGGTCGGGCCAAGCAATTCTTAATGGACTTATCTACCGTATTGATAGAGATTCTTGTCAGCATATCAAGTTTTCTGTTCGACCATCTCGGCCTTTCAGTGATCGTAACACGCAACAAGAACGACGAGATAAAGGCCTTTCATAATGTCTGCAGGCATCGTGACGCACCGCTGGTCATGGGCAGGGGCCAAACGAAAAGATTTACCTGCCCCTATCACAGCTGGAGTTACAATCTGAATGGCGAACGGGTTGCCGTACCTGAAGAATTCAACTTTGCCTGTTTGGAACGGTCTGATCGCGGTCTTATTCCCAAACTGGTCTATGGTGGCGGCAGGCCAGCACATCTTCCGAAAGGCTTTTTCACGGACATCACTGTGTTCGACGATGTCGACAACAAATCGACGATTGCACAAGAAGAGGTCTTCGGCCCGGTCGGCGCGATCATCGGCTTCGACACAGACGAAGAAGCAATCCGAATTGCCAACGAATCCAATTATGGCCTGGGCGGTGCAATTATAACCGCCGACCCCGCCCGCGCATACGAAATGGCTCTGCAAATCCGCACCGGCACGATCTCAATCAACAGCGGAACGGGTACGATGTCGTGGGCGCTGCTTGGCGGTTACAAACGCTCAGGCATCGGTCGCGAATATGGCCCGGACTGGTTGCGCGAATTTCAACAGGAAAATCCATTTTCTACCCGGCTGGCCGGTAAGGAAATCGGCTGCCCGCCTATCGCTCACCAAGCTGTCTGAGAAGTGCGCGCAGATAGCTGCCGTAAAGGCTGTCGTCCGGCCACCGCTCGCTGATGGCGCGTCGGCTTGCAGCCACTATGGCGGCTGCTTTCCGTTTGTCGCCAGAGGCAATCAGGCAGCGACCGCGCACCACGTCGGCCCAAGCCACCCGCCAAGGATCATCGGGGTAGTTCTCGGCCATCAGCTTTCGTGACTCATCAAGCAATGCGAAACCCGCGCGATGATCACCACGGCTGCAAACCACCTCTGCCAGATTTGCAAGAATGGGGCCGAGATTGCGATGCTTATGTATACGCGCGACGGTCAGTGCCCGGCGGAATAGATTCTCAGCGCGCGCATCATCGCCCAGGCCGCGGTAGACTAAGGCCAAGTTATCCAGTTCATAAGCCAGCTCGTCCAGCGCATCTCCCTGCTCGCGTGTGATCATCGCCACAGCGTGCTCCAGGAGTGGTTTGGCTTCCTTGAAAGCGCGGCGCTCCAACAGGACGCGTGCGAGATTATTCTCTGTAGCCGCAACATCGGGATGTTCCGGACCAAGAATTTTCTGATCAGTTGTAAGCGCACGACGCCAATAATTTTCGGCTGATCTTGAATCCCGCTGGAGATATGCAATCGATCCCAGAGCCGTCAGGTCGTCGGATATCATAGGGTGGAGATTTCCCTGGCTCCGCAGGCGAATAGCAAGTGCGCGTTCGAGCCGGTTTCGGCCCTGAGTAAATCGGCCTTTTAGAGCGTCGTTCCAGCCAAGTACTTCCAGGTCTCGGGCAACATCAGGGTGGGTATTGCCGAGCCGCGCGACATCAATCTGAAGAGCCCTGCTGAAGAATTTTTCGGCCCCGGAAAGGTCATCCTGCGCCAATCGAGCTTCACCCAGTCCAACCAATCTACGCG
>Ga0070667_100000264_pt1 | contig 59426 bp, 70 predicted proteins | sample KBSS33metaG_FD_64659 | JGI IMG/M metagenome (GOLD analysis project Ga0070667, IMG submission 64659) | Switchgrass rhizosphere microbial communities from Kellogg Biological Station, Michigan, USA - KBS S3-3 metaG | ecosystem: Host-associated > Plants > Roots > Rhizosphere > Soil ...
AGGCGGGTATAGCAAATTAACTTTATTCATGGTGATTAACTGAAATTGGTATAAAATGACAAAAAAGAAAAATTAAAAAAGGGAAAAATGCTCGTTTTTGGTGTTAGCCAAAATCTAGGATACTAATTTTTGTGAGAGCTTATTTATTTTTCCAGCGCCGAGAAAGAGTATGGTGTCGTACTGATCAGCTGTGTCGCGGATATGCGTTTCCAGAGTATGCATATTATTCTCATAAGGGATATAGGTAACAGAAAAAGAGGGATTTAAAGCTTGTAGAGCTTCTGCAAATCGCTTACTGTTGATGTTTTCCATGGGTAGTTCGCTGGCAGGAAAAATATCAGTGATAATAAGATTGTCAATAGAACTTTCTAGAAAAACTTTAATAAAGTAGTCCCATAAGTGATAGGTTCTTGTAAATCGGTGTGGTTGAAAAACTACAGAAAGTTTTTGCTGAGTAAGAAATTCTTGCTTGGCGGAGAGATCTTTTGAAGTAAAGAGATCTTCTGTCGTAAAGAATTCTTGTTCAGTAGTAAGTTTTTGTTTGCTAGAAAACTTTTGGTCTGTGTATTGACGAGCAATTGCCAAAGTTACTTCTATTTCTTTCGGATGATGTCCATAATCATCGACTATAGTTGCCCCTTTAAATATTCCGCGACAGGTAAACCGCTGATCAACTCCCTGAAAATTGGCTAAGGCTTTGGTAATTGAACTTAATGGTACGTCTAAATCTAATGCAACGGCAATAGCTCCAAGTGCATTTAAAATATTGTGATTACCCGGCATATTGAGAGTAATGGTACCTAGTTGAGTAGTTGTGTTAGATAGTTTGCTCTGATCAGATAATGCGCTAGGGTCACCGAGTTCTTTATGGACAGAGAGTTCGTTGTGGTCAAAAAATTTGGTATTCTTGGAGAGTGTGCTGTGGGCAGACAGTTTACTATGAAGCGTAAACTGCGAACAGTTATTTTTACTTATGATATCAGTGGCAAAAATATCGTTTTGTGGATTAAAGCCGTATCGTATAGTCGTAATATGAGGAATTGCGGGGAGCGAAGAAATATGTGGATCGTCAGCGCAGACAAATGCTTTGCCATAAAAGGGGAGTGAGCTTAAAAATTGTTGAAAAGTCTGTTTTATATCATCTAAATCTCGATATGTTTCTAAATGTTCAAGATCGATATTGGTGACAATGGCAAGTGTAGGATGTAAAAATAAGAGAGACCTGTCAGATTCATCTGCTTCTGCAACGAGAAAATCGCTTAACCCAAATCGAGCACTAGTTGATAATGTTTTTAAGTGACCACCAATAATGACTGTCGGATCAACGCCAGCTTCTATTAAAATATGAGAAAGCAGAGAGGTTGTTGTTGTTTTTCCATGAGCACCAGCAATTGCGATGCTATATTTTGTTCGCATAAGTTCGGCTAGCATAATTGCGCGTGGTATTGTTGCGATGCCTTTTTTTTGAGCATTAATAATTTCTATGTTGTCTGGTTTGATAATAGAAGAATAGACTATTACATTAATATGAGGATCGGTGCAGAACGATGTATTATTACCCTGAAAAACTGAACACCCTATATTTTGTAAGTTGATAATACTTTGTTGGTGCATGTCGGAATCGCAACCAGAGATAGTATAACCCTGATGTTTGAGAATAGTGGCAATGCCACTCATTCCTATGCCCCCAATACCAATAAAGTGTATGTGTGTTTTTTTATTATACATAAACTACTAATCTCAGCTATATAGGCTTATAAAAATCTCATAAAAATTATAAAATAAAGTTATTTTTATGGTAACATGTTTAGTTTTTTCTAACAATTAATTTTTCTACTAATTTTTCTACTAATTTTTCTAATTAACGTACTAAGGCTATAATAAATTTTGTAATTTGTGCAGCTGTCTATTGAGCTGTAGCAATTGATTTTTTAATTCCTCTTTTTCTATAGTTAATTTTTTATTTTTTTCTAGCAGGGCTTGTTCTGTCTCTTTTGTCTGTTTCTGTGCAGAAGAATATGTTTCTGTTTTTTGCTTAAAATCGGTGCCTGCAAGAGATCTGTTTTGTGATATGTGCTGTTTTGCGCCAGCAATCGTAAAACCTTTTTGATACAATAATTTTTTTATTTCTTCAAAAAGGGCTACGTCTTCGTCACTATAAAACCGTTGTCCGCCGGAAGAGCGATCTGTTTTAAGATTGAACTCTTTTTCCCAAAAACGAATTACGAACCGTTCTATATTAAGATGTTTAGCGCATTCCCCTATGCGGAATTTTTTTTTTTGCATTCTCATTATATCTCCTTTTTTAAAAACAATTTTTTTTTATAAAGCACTATCTTACAAAATACCATTAGATTTCTTTTCGCGCTAGCGTGGGCTCTTATTTTATGATATTATTTGTAATAATAACGTGATTCAAGATTTATATTATAGTCTCTATTTACCCCAGCATTTATATCTATTTTTAAGGACCCGTGTTTATGATTAAAAAATTACAGAATATATCGACTATTTTTCTTTTTGGTGTCTTTTTTTTCTTGCTTATTCAGCTAGGGGGATATTGGTGGAAGGGGAACAGCGCTGGTGACACAAGTATGATAGCAGATTTTATTGCTCCTACCAATAAACAGATCATCAAACCGTTAAATACAGAAATAGATTTTATAGATGCTAAGCGTACGTCGCAAGAGATTGTATCTGCAATAGAGACTGATTGGGCACAATTAGCATTTTCTACCAATGGGGCGAGTCTTGATAGCTTGGTGTTTAAGCGGTTAGTTTCAGGCCATATGCAAGAGATTCCGGTTATTTTTCCGCCGGTATCTACAGAGCAGGAAAAACGATGTTTCTTGGTCGGATTGGCTGAAAAGACTCCGTATTATTATACATTAGAAAAAGTGGAAAAACGATCTGCTCATATAGATAATAGCGCAGGTAATAGTATAGATAATAATATAGATAGCTACGAATTGGTCTATAAAGCAGAGACAGATGCGGTAGAAATTCGCAAGACGTTTATCGTGTATAACCATATTGCTAAAATTAATCTTAAGTTAGATATTAAGCCAAAACAGATGGCTCGTGATAGTATAATCAGTAATATAGCTGGTAATATAGCCAATAGCATGCCTAGTAGCATAGCTGATAGGGTAAGTGGTTTTGTAGGTGGTGCTATAGGTGCTTATAAAAGCATAGAACCCCGTATCATTTTTTCATGTCCATTTATTCCAGCGCTTGGAACGAAAGATGTTCTATCTTCTGTGGTTATTGACCAAAACGGTGTTTTTAAAAATACGGTACGTGATAAAGTAGATATGCAGCGTGGTTTTTATAAACCGGCACTTTTCGGTTCACAAGATACATATTTTGTTCATGCATTGATTGAAGACAAAGATCAATTGGGACAACAGTTTGTTCAACGAGCTTATTATACTACAAATGGCAATCACACTCTTTTTTCTTTGTTAGAAGGTCCGTCTATAACTGCTCCCTATTCGTGTGAACTTTCATTCTATTTTGGACCTAAAGAGATAGGTATGTTGGCTGCTGTTGACAGCCGACTAGAAAAAACACTTGGTTATTCCGGTATTTTGGCCCCCCTCTCTAAATTTTTGTTATATTCTCTACAGTGGCTTTATGGATATACGGGTAATTATGGATGGGCTATTATCGCTCTTATTATGCTCATGCAACTTTTAATGACTCCGTTTACGTTGCAAGGAGAAAGAAGTGGTAAAAAACAGAAAGAATTTCAGAAAAAAATGGCATACTTGCAACAACGATATAAGAATGATCCAGAAGGATTAAATCGTGAACGAACACTGTTGATTCAAAAAAATGGTATTCCTGGTCTGGGTGGTTGTTTGCCGGTACTTTTATTTAGGGTTCCGACCTTTTTCGCTCTTAACGCGGTGCTCAATAGTGCTATAGAATTATATCAAGCGCCGTTTCTGTGGATTAGCGATCTTTCTGCGGTAGATCCGTATTTTATCTTTCCTATTTTCGTTATGATAGGTATGCTCGCACAAGCATTTACTTTTGAAGCTGAACAACGAGTACAGATGGTCATTATGGCACTTGTTATGGGTTGGTTTACCTCGAACCTTTCGGCAGGCTTGGCTCTTTATATAGCGACAAGCACTTTGTTAGGGGTATTGCAGACAGCATTTGTTCGCTCCTTTAGAATGGTTTAGTGTATATCAAAATTTTGAATAGTATTTGATTGTTAGCTAACTTGTTTGGCCTATATTTAGGATTATATGTTTAAAGATATTCCTACACTAACGCGTCTATTGCAGCAGTTGCAAAAAGTACCTTACTTGGCGACTAAAAATGTCTATCATGTTGCTGAGTATTTTTTACGACTTAAATCGGATCAGGTAGAACAGCTCATTACTATTTTACGTGAAGTAAATAAGAACATAGCGCTCTGCGCTCAATGTTTTGCTTGGAAAGAGAATCAGATTGGTTGTATATTCTGTTCTTCGAAAACAAGAGATCAGTCCCTTGTTTGTGTGGTAGAAACATGGCAGGAGCTATTGTCGATAGAAAAAACAAAAGGGTATAGTGGTGTGTATCATGTGTTAGGAGGGGTTATTTCTCCTCTAGAAGGAGTTGGTCCGGAAAACTTAACCATTAAAGAGTTGGTAAGTCGCGTTGAATTAGGGGCTATCGTGGAGATAGTTTTTGCGACTAATCAGACGCCAGAAGGGGAAGCGACGGCAGCTTTTATAGCAACTAAATTAAAAAATAAGATAGTTAAGATTTCATGTTTGGCTCGCGGGTTGCCGGTAGGGTCGTCTCTGGATGCAATGGATCGGGTGACGGTACATAAAGCGTTGTCAGAGAGACGGCCATTTTAGACGTCTATAGAATAAATATTAAAATTAGTAGGGGGCCTTGCTCTTACCTCATACGGTCAAATATTGTTAGCTGAGAGAGATTAATATTAAATCGCTAATAACTTTTTTGGCTGGGCGAAAAAACAAGAGATATTTCTTTTAAATTAAGTAATTTTATATAAGGGGTTAATACGTATGTTATTTGAATTTGGCAAAAAACCTCATGTATCGGTTTATGCATCACGAAGAAAAAGTTTGATACAAGGCATTAAAGATACGTTTGATGCAGAGGGTGCTATTTTATTGATAGGTGGCTTTAATAAAGAAAATGTATCTTTTGTTCAAGAAAGTTCTTTCTACTATTTTACGGGAATTGAAGAACCGGGCGTAGCTCTTTTGATTGATGCTGCTGGCAAAGCAACTCTTTATATTCCCCGTTATGCGGTGAGTCGTGCTCATGGAAATTATGAAAATAGCGGACATAATGGGTATAGTCATGGGTATAGTATTGATACCTCTAAAGAATCAGCAACTCGTTTAGGTGTTGATTCGATCGTATGGCTGGGCGATACTGTTCAGGAATCTCACGTTGGTCCTTTTTGTGACTTTTCGGTTTATAAAAATCTTGTAGAGCAACTAAAAATGGTAAATAGTGGCAGTAGCAGCGATATATACACATTAGCACCAACCGATTCTCATTCTTGTGTTGAACAACGGCTTTTTTTGATGCGTTTATCTGATATGATGCCTTTTGTATCGGGTGTTCTTACTGATATAACGTCGCTTGTTGCTGATTTAAGAAGCAGTAAGGATATGAGTGAAGTTGAATTGATAAAAGGAGCGGTAAGTGTAGCGACTATAGCTCATGAAGCAGCAGCCCATATAGTAGGAGACCAAATTCCAGAACTTGATATACAAGCTGGCCTTGAAGGTGTGGTGACTATGGCTGGTGGACATATGGCTTGTCCAACGGTTATAGAAGGAGGTAAGAGTGGGGTTGGTAAAGATGATATAAATAAAAGTGGTCAAGCGAGTGATCAGGTTATAGAGTATACAAGAAATGGTGATATATTATCTAGTGGCCAACTCGTAACAGTTAATATTGGTGTTATGTATAACTATTATATTGCTAATCTTGCTCGTACATATCCGGTATCAGGCACGTTTAGTAAGCATCAACGAACGGTATACGATGTACTTATTGCAGCGCAAGAATATATTATTGATTTTATACAGTCTGGTTATTGGATTTCTAATCCTGAGGTTCCTAGCAAATCGCTTTTCCATTTATTAAAAACTTTTTTTGTACGATACCATTATGAGCAGTATTTTATTCAGGATATTGGGCATCACATCGGCCTAGAGCTGCATGATATGGTTGATACTAATCGGCCTTTGCGGACTGGAGACGTTATTGTTCTAACGCTTGGTTTACAGATACCTAAAGATTCTGTCAGTATTATGATTAAAGATATCTATTGGGTTATCAAAAAGGGAGCAATAAATCTGAGTGAAGAATTGCCTACTCAGGCTGAAGATATTGAGCTTTTTATGAAAGAGCGAAGCCAGGAGGAAGAAGAGCAAGAGGATTTATTTGTTGATGATTATCAAGAATCAGATGATCTGGATACATTCGATTTTAGCAGCCAAGATGATATTGAGCATTAAATAGAGATATTTTATAAGATCTTACACTGGTGAATAAACAAAAGGGGATTGATGAATAAGAAGTTATTGTTAGGTTTATTGGCATTCACGCCTTTTAGTATGTTAGCCATGGATAATGCTGTATCAAAGCTCTTGCGATCAAAGTTCTTGCGAGAAGGTTTTGGCAAAACTGAATTTTCGCCAGAGGATAGAAGGTTCATCTGTTCTCATGTTGAATGGGAACGTGGTGGCGATAATGAAGAAATTTTCACAACAGTTTTTCAAGAAGAAGATGGTGGTATCGATTTTCGCGCTTCAAAGATTGTTTATAGGCCATTTTCTTGTATTGTCGTTTCCCAGTTACCTGTGACACCAAAAGAATCAGTTGTTTTGAGGATAGCAGAAAAAATAAAGAGGCATAGGGATGCTATTGGTCAGCCAGTAGGTGGAATGCAGGTAAGCGGAGTGCAATCGGCACGAGAAGAAGGTAAAAAAGAAAACGAATAAGTAATAAGGGCAGGAGAGTTCATGGGTAAGTTGTTTGGTTTAAGTTTTTTAACAGTAGTTTTATCTCCAGCTATAGCTTTTGCAGCAAACCAAGCTGCAGCAGCAGAGCCTTCTTTGGGAAATTTTGGTAAATTTCAACGACTTCCAATTCCAGACAATTTTATGTGTTTCCATAGCGCACCATATGGTATTGGTGGGGAAATGCGTATTACAACAGTTATTCTATCATTAGAAGATGATGTTATTGATATTCATGCTTCAATTGTAAGTGCAGATTGCTTAACAATGCGCGATGCGGAGCTAGATGCTGCTATTGTTTGTCAGGTGAAAGAGAAGGTGAGAGAGAAAACAAAAGCACATAGAGACGCTCTTTGTCTCAAGCAGCAGTAAATCAAGCGGCAGTAGTCGAAGCACCAGTAGCTGAAGCACAATCAGAGTCAGAAGAGCGTAAGAAATAAAGTAATTAAAAAAAGGTGTTTTTATGCGTATATTATTTGTTTTGAGTTTGTTGGTGTTAATGCCCGTAGGGGTATTGGTTGCAGGTGAAAAAGGGATAATAAAGGAGTGGTTGAATGAAATATCTTGTTTTTATAGTGAATGTTTTGTTGGTGAGAAAATAGTTACTACAACGGTCATTAGATCTTTTGATGGTAGTTTTGTACCTAGTGCTTTAGTTGACTCGAGAGATGAAGATGGCAGTTGTTATTTTGATATAGTAGCGACTCCAGATCCTAAGATTATTGAAAAATTAAAAGCTGAAATTGATGACTATAGAGCTGCTAAAGCTCTAGGTAATTATGGTGGTGGGGCTAATCTTAGCAATAGAGTCGCTTTGCCTCAATTAGCAGGCAAAAAAGATAAAAAAGAACAAAAAGTAGATTAAGGTTGTTTTTTTTAGTTTTGTTAAAATAGGGATTTGGGTAAAACCAGGTCCCTACTTTGTTTGATTGGCAGGTTGATTGATAAATAGAGAGATTTTTGCAGGATTGTAGGAGTAGTATTTTATATGGTTTTATACAAATGAATAAATAGAGAGGCTCTCATGAATAAGTTATTTAGTTTGAGTTTTTTAATGGTAATGTTAGTTGCTTCAGGCATGATTTGTGTAGCAGGTGTAGATAGCGATGCAGATAGGATAGAAGACTTAGTGATTAAGAAGGCTTATTATAGCATAGATGATTACCTTAGCCCAACAGACATTTTGGGTGTGAAAGAGGAGCTACCAAGATTGTTAGAGAAATATTCTTATCTTAGGGATTTAAAACCAGCAGTACGAGATTTTGAGAACAGTGCATTTGATTTCAAAATTTTGTGTTATATTTACCGAAAAATCGAATGTGGAACTAGATTTAAACATGAGATAAAGGCGCATTTCGCTTTAAAGCGTATTCGGTTGGCATTGGATGAATTGAGAGAAAAAGGGATTCCAGAATATCAATAAAAGGTAGCAAATCAGAAGCTATGAAAAAATTAATCTATGTTGTTGAGCTAATGATTGAGGGGGGCTTTGAAAAGAGCTCCCTTTTCTATTTGATTGGCAGGCCGAAGAGTTGATTGACAAATAGAGAGTTTTTGTTAAGATTATAGTAGTAGCATTTTATATGTTTTTATACAAATGAATAAATAGTGGGGCTCTCATGAACAAGTTATTTGGATTGAGTTTATTGTCGTTATTATTGGGATTTTCTATGGTTTTATCGATAGCAGAAAAGCCGAAACCTATAGTTAGAGCTATATGCGATGAGCTTAGCGAGGCTGTAGTAAAATTTGGAAATCGACAGGCCGTCGTTAGCGAGGATGCCCATAAAATAATGGATTTGGTGATAAAGAAGTTTTGGTTTAATGAAGGATGCGATTATTTTGCTCCTAGTCGAGAAGCAGCACGTCTTTCCATAGAAGAGCTATCGCCATTGTTAGATAAATATCATTATCTTAGAGATTTAAAACCAGCAGTATACGCTTACGAAAAGAATATGCGTGATTGCAGAACTAACGAAGGCGGAGTAGAGCACATTGATTGGAGTTGGAGGCTGTATTTCGCTGGAGCACGTTTTCGTGATGTATTGGAAGAACGAGAGATTCCAGAGTATCAGTAGAGAGTAAAGCAAAAGGTTTTTGATCGATAAATGAATAAATAGTGAGGTTCTCATGAACAAGTTATTTGGTTTAAGTTTTTTAATGGTAGTTTTAGCTGTTCCAGCGGTGGTTTGTGCGGCAGATAATAATGCGGCTAATGAGGCTGCCGAGGTTCTTAGTTCCGTAGCGGCTACATATGGGCAGGCATTGACAAGTTGTTATGATGTGGAAAGGGAAATGGAAGAATTTTTCGCAACTCCTCCCCCTAAGTTTAAGAGAAGAGAAGAGGGCATGTTTGATGATAATGGAGCTATAGTAATACGAGTGGAAGCTGATAATGCAGTTATTGTGGCGGGATTGGCATATGCGGTGAAGGGGCTATCTTTTGTAGGAAGGTTGATAGATACAAAAGAAGGACTTGGGGTTGCCAAATTAGGGGTGAAAGAAGGTGTTAAAAACACACCATGTAGTTCGGTAGAAGCACAAGCTTATTTGCTGGAAAAAACTATTCTTTTGGGCAGAGCTAACCATGCTGTAGGTATAGGTCTTGAAGCTCAAAAAGCACTTGTTGCTCAGGGAAAGAATAGAGTTGATGTAGAAAAGGCTGTCCCTTATTTTAATTATGCAATTAAACAGTGTTTTGAGCCGCGTGATTACTCTTATGTCCAACCTGGTTCTGGAAGGGCTACATCGAAAAAGGAAAGAGCGACTCCGGAGGCACAAAGAGCAATTGATAGGGCTTTAGATCAATGTTTGGTTGCTGCAACATCTCAACAATATGTGGATGCTTGTGAGAATGAGCTGGGGTCTGTAAATATACTTGCTAAGGATCCAACTTTTGTGGCTAGGGTTAAAGAGCTATGTCCTTTTGGTGCTGAGAAAGTAATACAAAGAGCCGGAGAACCAGCACAATTAAGGCTTAAGGGTAGCTATTGGCAAATGAAACAGTATAGTCCAACAGATTATGCTCGATCTCTTGATTTTATGTCTAGGCATTATAATCGATATAATAGCGAGAAAAATGACGATTGGTTGGATTTTTTGGATTGTGTGCAATGTCATTCAGTTCAAAAACCTGCACAAGAGCAGGAGGGAAAGTAGTAGAAGAATAAGAATGAGTCTATTTTGATGAGCGAATGCTTGAGGGGTTTGAAAATATTTTTGATTGATAAATTGATAAATAGAGGGGTTCTCATGAACAAGTTGTTTGGTTTAAGTTTTTTAATGGTAGTTTTGGCTGTTCCAGCTATGGTTTGTGCGGCAGATGGTAATAATAGCGTAGAAAAAATAGCGCCAAAAGGTAATGGATCTGTTTTTGTTGATAATGAAAAGGACGTTAGAAAAGTTGCTGAGCGTCATGGGCGAATAATGGCTGCCAATCATAAGCATTGGCGATCAATACCTGGTTATTATGGTCGTAGTCTACGATTATTCGGCAGTTTTGAGGCTACGGAAGATGGTTATAACGTATATCAAAATTATAAAGAATTAGAACGTGTTACTGGAGAGTCTGGGGTTTCTGATGTATTAGATCCAGCTTTGTGGTTTTCGTGTGGAGTATCTGTTCGAATTTTAGGTAATGATTTTGGTGATTATTATGAAACAAGAAACAGACAACTTTCGGCAGTGTATGATAGACATCGAGCGAATCAACCAGCAGTTGTTATTCAAAAAGCGGCTCAAAAAGCTGCTCAAAAAAGAACAATGGTTGCAAAAAGAAATGAACTTCGTGAGAAACAAAGAGCATTTGCTAAAGCATTTATTTGTACAAGAGATGTAAACGGTGTTCCTGTTGCGTCTAATAAAAAAAGATAGAGTGGAAGCTGAGTAAGAATAAGTTTATTTGCATATTGGGGGGGCTTTGAAAAGAGCTCCCTTTTTTTGTGCCTAATTTTTGTCCCCATTGTATAGATCTTTTTTGATTTTTGTTTTTGTTTTGGCAAAGCGCATTTTTTTTGTATCAAGTTTGCGCCTAGTTTGTATCTATTTTTTTGTTTAGTTTTTTGGTCTGCTGATGTTTTATTTTCATAATGGCGTTTGTTTACAGATGACAGAGTTTTTTTGGTAAAATTACAACAATGGTTACGTTTATGATTTTATACAAATGAATAAACAGAAGGGCTTTCTATGAAAAAAGTATTGGTTTTGACTTTCTTGATGTTAGCATCAGCTGAAATGTTGTCTATGGATTCACAAGGATCTGAAGGAAAAATTGTACATCCTGAGTACGGGGAGGGAGTGGTGAAATATCATCCAGTTACTATTTTTAAAAATTCTTCTGGTTTTCTCCGGACAAAAGCAGGTTGTGTTGTATGCTATCCGAATGTAATGTCTAAAACATCATTTTATAAAGATTTAAGAGGCAATCCTGTGAAGGCAATTCGTTTTGTTACTTTTCTGAATATTTTTCCCAATGTCGATGTTCAATTGCCACCTATGAATCCAGGCTTTGATGATCCAGTGGTTCTTGAGCTTGGAGCAAGGATTGATCGCTTTTTGGCTGATCGAGTACAAGGACCAGTAGAAGGATAAAGAGGAAGTCAAATGACACATAAGTTATTAGATCAGATAAATACGTGGGAAAAAAAGAAAAAAGCAGAAAAAGAAGAGGAATTGAAAAAGCTGGATGAAATTAAATTTTTATCTTGATCAAGTTGTTTGTTATTGCTAAGACTATTGAGGTGAGTATTGTATGAAATTTTAAAAAAAAGGATTGTGGCTATGAAAATGGTTTCTGTTTCTCGTTTGTTTGTTGTTTTACTGGTTTTATCTTCTTGTGTTGCTATATCTCATGACAAAAAAGCTTCAAATAAAAATGCTCCAAGCAGGTCGGGCAAAAAATCAGCGAAGTTGTCTAAAGTTATAGATGATAGTCTACAAGATAAAGTGCCAAATAATGAAGCGTCGAAAGAAGATACAGGGGTTTCAAATAAAGAGGTTCCAGGTAAGTTGGAAAGAGATATGTTGAGATTGCCCGATGAGTTAATGGAAAAAGCAATTAAAGGTTTTGAATCTGTAGCTGTTTTATTTCTGCCACTTGCTATAGCGACAAATGAATCTTTAGAGCATGGAGATAAAATACGTGAACAAGTTTTTGGAAAGTCTTTCGAGGTTGGAGAGGATATTTGCAATGATATTTATGAATTATATGAGAATTTAGAAGGTTTGCGTATGGCAAAAATTATCTGTGATCGATTGAAAGAAAAATTTGGAGATATTCCAATAATGCGACAATTGGAGATTTGTTATATAAGAAAGGTTGATGCTCAGATAGTTCTTTTAGAAGAAGAATTAGCTTACATGATAGATAAGTATAATGCTGGAAAGCCTGTAGAGATAAAAAGTAAACGCGCTAAGTTTTGTGGTGGCAAGAAAAAAAGAAAGCAGGGGAGCAAGGATCATTCTGTTTCTTCTAAATCAGCCAGAACAGAATCTTCTAAATTAGTAGCTTAACTGTCTGTGGGCCAAGTAAATTATAGCGCCAAAGCTCTAAAGAGGGCAATATTATTTACTTGGCCTAGATATTAGTAATAGAAAGTAATAGTAATAGTGGAAAAGTAAGGGTAGGTAATGTTACTTTTTGTTTGACCTAAAAGCAAAAATCAATTAACTTAAGATATAATTAAAGTTAGTTTTCGATATTATTATGGATATTATTAATAAGTAAAAGTTAAAGGTTTTCCCATGAATAGAGCTTTTTTTTTAGCAAAAGAAGCGCGTCTTCCTAAGTGGTGTATTATAGATGCAGAAGGACAAGTGCTGGGCCGGATGGCAACTCGTATAGCCGATATTTTAAGAGGTAAAAATCAGCCTTACTATACGCCGCATACTGATTGTGGTGATTATGTGATTGTTATTAATGCCGATAAGATTAAATTGACCGGTAATAAGATGCAAGATAAGATCTATGATCGTTACACTGGATGGCGTGGTGGTTATAAAGTTGCAACCGCAAAAGATATTTTGGCTAAGCATCCGACGCATTTGGTTGAACTTGCGGTAAAGCGTATGTTGCCAAAAAACAAATTGAATAAAGATATTTTTAAGAAATTGAAAGCTTACGCTGGTTCTGAGCATCCTCATGTTGCACAGAATCCAAGAGCAATCTAGCGCTCGTTTTAGCAAAAATTGTATATAAAAAACCCGTACTTTTGGTACGGGTTTTTTGTTGCGCTTTAATAGAGAATAGTAGGCTAAGAATTTTTTACCCCCGAACCTTACCCCCTCTAAGATATAGTTGGCGGATTGGTATTTAGCTTTTAAAGCCTAAAAATTGTTTTACTGTTTCAATATGAGGACTTGCTAAGTGGCTAATGTCTCGAATGCTTAAAATAATAATAAGAGAGAGTACGAGTAACCAGGTAGCAATATGTATATACTCTCGTATTTTAGGTGACAGTGGGCGGCCAATAATGGCTTCAATAGAATAAAAAAGTATTTGTCCCCCATCAAATATAGGAAGAGGGATAAGGTTGAATATTGCCAGATTAATACTGATAAGGGCAAGAAGGATAAAAAAGACCATACAGCCTTGTTCAGCACTTTTACTTGTCTGGGATATCATTGCAATAGGGCCACCAAGGCCTTTAAAATTGCGCCTGCTGATGATGTTGACGAGCGCGAGGCCCGTCCCTTTAATATAAATATTGGTAAGCTTAATACCCTGCCTAATCGCTTCTATGAATGAATAATGCTTCACTAAGGCAAAATTGACTCCTAGTTTGCCTACAAATTCTTGAGCGATCGGTGCGGGGGTTATTTTATCTGTAGGTTCTTGGGTGTCTGATCCTATTGTTTCTTTAGGAGAGGCTGGAGCTTGGGTATCAGCGTTTGCTTCGTTTGCTTCTTTAGGTGCTATTTTTGATTGAGTATCAGGACAAGCCTCTTTATTTGGTGTTGCGGCTTGAGGGACTGGTATTGCTTCTTTTTTAGGAATTACGGTAAGGGTTATAATTTCTGAGCCTCGTTCTATGGTGATATTTGTTTTTTGGTCGCCACGAGTTCTGAGTAATTGCAAAATTTTGAGTACGTCGTCGCCTACTTCTACTTGGTCGATCGCTCTGATACGATCTCCAACGTGCAGACCATAGATTTCAGCAGCTGAGTTTTTTTCAATATGTTCAATAATGGGCTGTTCGTTTAGATGGAATAATTGTGCCAATCTGGGTAAGTCGGTTACAAAAAGAGCTATAAAGACGGTATAGGCAAACATAAGATTAAAAAATATACCCCCGAGCATAACGAGGAGCTTTTGATAAAACGGTTTAGAGGCGAATGAATTTTGATCGGTAGAATGTGCTTCTTTCTGGTCGCCTTGTCCAACTTCAGCTGCTCCTGCAATTTCTACGTACCCGCCAAGAGGGAGTAGAGATAGGGAAAATTCGGTGTCACCTATTTTTTTAGAAATAAGCTTAGGGCCAAAGCCTATAGAGAATGAAGGGGTTCCTATGTGAAATAACTTACAGAATAAAAAATGTCCTAATTCGTGAAACCCTATAAGGAATCCAATGCCAAGTATGCCCAGGCTGATAAATAGAAGATTATGCAAAAGGCAAAATAGGTTTGTAGCTATATAATTAAACATGATATTTTATGTCCTTTAAGATTTAGATAAAATTTAGGCAAAGTTTTTATTTTTTTGAAATAATGTACCATGAATAGCTTCAAAAGTCTAAATGATTCTAAAAAGTCGTTAATTTTGTTGCAGCTACTGCTCTATAGACAAATTAGTGAAATAGCATTAGTAGGTATTAGCGAAAGTATATAATAATGTATCTGATAGGAGGCTGGGGGGCTGCCTGGTAGGAGGGATTAGGTAGATGGAAATAGTAGATATGCCCTCAAATATTTTTGACAGAAGTGGCTAAATAAAATATTCTATCTCTACTTATAGGCATTTTTTTTGGTTTATATTTTTGTTTTTATTGCAAACTCAGAATCGTTTATTTGTTTAAAAAAGCAGCTTTGGTTCCTGTTATTTGTTTATTTGTATAAATCCTATATTTAAATTTACTTGAAAAAAATATCAAAAAGGGTAAGCTAACCTTTAGTTAGTACTCTATTTTCTCGCAAATGACAATCAAATGATAATCAAATGACAATCAAATGACAGTCTGAAAGAAGCTCCTATTTCGAATATTATTTCACCATTTATCGTTAAGTGACTTATAAACAATATCATATTTTTTTAAAAATTTTAGGAACTATACTGCTATGCCTACTATCAATCAATTGTGTCGATTTGGAAGAAAAAAAATAAAAGCTAAGTCCAAAAGCTCAGCTCTTAATGGAGCCCCGCAAGCCAGAGGCGTTTGTACAAGAGTATTCACTACTACACCAAAAAAACCTAACTCAGCTTTGCGTAAGGTTGCAAGGGTCAAGTTGTCGACAGGTATTGAAGTAACAGCGTATATTCCTGGAGAAGGTCATAATTTACAAGAACACTCTGTGGTGCTTGTGCGTGGTGGTAGGGTGAAAGATTTACCTGGCTGTAAATATCATATTGTTCGGGGTACGCTCGATACAGCTGGTGTTGAAAAAAGAAGACAATCTCGTTCATTATATGGTGCAAAACGCCCTAAAGACATAACCAAAAAGAAATAATATTGAGGATTTGAGATATGCCAAGACGTAAAAAATCAGAATATACAAGAGAGATCGGTGTTGACCCACGGTTCAAATCATCTCTTCTTCAGAAGTTAATCAATACATCAATGCATGATGGAAAAAAAAGTATTGCGCAAGGCATCGTATACGATGCTATGGATGTGTTAGTTAAAAAATCGGGAAATGATGAAGCGAAAGCGCTCGATTTTTTTAACAAAGCATTTGATCAAATCATTCCACGAGTAGAAGTTCGGCCTAAGCGTGTAGGCGGTAGCGTTTATCAAATCCCTACTGAAGTTATTCCAAAACGACGTCAAGCATTAGCTCTTCGGTGGCTTCTTGATGCTGCTCGTTCTCGAGGTGATAAAACTATGGGACAACGGCTTGCATTTGAGCTTTTAGATGCGGCTGAAGGTAGAGGCGGAGCGGTTAAGAAAAGATCTGATGTTCAGCGAATGGCAGAAGCGAATAGGGCTTTCTCTCATTATGCCTGGTAACGACGTGCATGATAACGATAGGAAAGAAATATAATGAGTGAACATTTATTAGAAAAATATAGAAACATAGGCATAGCCGCGCATATTGATGCAGGAAAGACGACGCTTACTGAGCGTGTTCTTTTTTATACAGGTATTTCGCATAAAATAGGCGAAGTGCATGAAGGTGCAGCTACTATGGATTGGATGGAGCAAGAGCGTGAGCGTGGTATTACTATTACTTCAGCTGCAACAACTTGTTCTTGGAAAAATTACCATATTAATATTATTGATACACCGGGTCACGTTGACTTTACTATTGAAGTTGAGCGTTCGTTAAGAGTTTTAGATGGAATGGTTGCGGTTTTTGCTGGCGTTGAAGGTGTTCAGCCACAATCAGAAACAGTTCATAAGCAGGCAAACCGATATCATGTTCCTCGTATTATTTTTGTTAATAAGCTTGATCGTACCGGCGCTGACTACTTTAAAGTTATTGCGGATGTTAATGAAAAATTAAAAGCACCCGCTTTGGCTATGCAGATTCCTGTTGGAGTGTCGGAAAACTTTAAAGGCATTATAGATGTATTGACTCGTAAAATGGCGATATTTGAAGGCGATATGGGTGAAACTATTATCTGGTCAGATGTGCCAAGCGAATACAATGATCAGCTTGAAGAATTGCGCATTAAAATTATTGAAGCAGCATCTGATTTTGATGATGTTTTGCAAGATAAGTTTTTAAATGAAGAAGAGATTGCTCTTGAAGACATTAAGCGCGGCCTAAGAAATGGGGTTCTTGCTCAAGAGATTATGCCAACTTTTTGTGGGTCAGCGTTCAAAAACAAAGGCGTTCAGTTGCTTCTTGATGCAGTTGTTGACTATCTTCCATCTCCGCTCGATGTTCCTGCTGTTGAGGGACTTGTTCGCGATACCGATGAGAAAGTTATTATTAAGGCTGATGTTAAGGGACAGTTTTATGCGCTTGTGTTTAAAATTATGACAGATCCTTTTGTGGGGGTTCTTAATTTTATTCGTATCTATTCAGGTGAATTGCTTGCTGGTTCTTATGTTTTCAATTCTCGTACGGGAGCTAAAGAACGTATTGGCCGTCTGCTAAAGATGCATGCGAATAAACGTGAAGAGGTTGCCTCGGCTCATGCAGGAGATATTGTTGCGGTAATTGGTATTAAAGATGCTATGACTGGTGATACATTAGCGAGCACTAAAAATGATGTAGTACTTGAGTCTATCACTATCCCTGTTCCGGTTATTTCCACCTCTATTGAGCCAAAAAATAAAGGTGATTATGAAAAGATGGGATTAGCTCTAAAAAAAATGATGCAAGAAGATCCTTCTTTTAGATTCTCTTATAATGAAGAGACGGGTCAGACTGAAATTTCTGGTATGGGTGAGTTGCACTTAGAGATAGTTGTCGACCGTCTGTGCAGGGAACATAAAGTAGACGTTCGTCAAGGCAAATTGCAGGTTGCTTACAAAGAGACAGTTCAAAAGTCTGCTGATGCTGAAGGTAAGTTCATTCGTCAATCTGGTGGTCGCGGTCAGTATGGTCATGTTTGGATTAAAATGGAACCAAAAGAACGTGGCGCTGGGTTTGAGTTTGTAGACAAAGTCGTTGGTGGCGCTATTCCAAAAGAATTTATTGCTGGAGTTCAAAAAGGGGTAACTGAAGCTTTAAATGCTGGTGTGTTAGGTGGATATCCAGTCGTTGATTGTAAAGTAACTTTGTATGATGGTTCGTATCATGATGTTGATTCATCTGAGATGGCTTTCAAAATAGCGGGTTCAATGGCTTTTAAGGCAGCTATGAAATTGGCATCTCCTGTTTTACTTGAGCCGGTTATGAAGGTGTCTGTTGATACGCCAGATGAGTGTATGGGTGATATTATGGGTGATTTGAATTCACGAAGAGGAAGAATTTTGGGTATGGATTCTCTAAAAGGCATCCAAGTGATTACCGCTGAAGTACCGTTGGGACAGATGTTTGGTTATTCGACCGATGTGCGCTCAATGAGTAAGGGGCGAGCAAGTTATACAATGGAATTTGAATGTTATCGAGAAGTGCCTAAAAATGTTTTAGATTCTATAGTAGAAAAAAATAATAAATAATAAAAATTGGTATAAGTCGGAAAAAATAGTACTTTTTAATAAAATTTGTAGGAGGCCATAATGGCAAAAGGTGTTTTTGAGAGGAAAAAGCCTCACGTAAATATAGGAACGATTGGTCACGTTGATCATGGTAAAACTACGTTAACGGCGGCAATTGCAACGTATTTAGCTTCAAAGGGATTGGCAGAAGCGAAAAAGTTTGATGAGATTGATAAGGCTCCTGAAGAAAAAGAACGTGGTATTACGATTGCAACATCTCATATTGAGTATGAGACCACTAAGCGTCACTATGCTCATATAGATTGTCCTGGTCATGCTGACTATGTAAAAAATATGATCACTGGTGCTGCTCAGATGGATGGTGCGATTCTTGTAGTTTCTGCGGTTGATGGCCCTATGCCACAAACAAGAGAACATATATTGTTAGCTAAAAACGTTAACGTACCATCTCTTGTTGTGTTCTTAAATAAAGTTGACATGGTTGATGATTCAGAGATGGTTGATATGGTTGAAGAAGAAGTAAGAGATCTTCTTAAAAAATATGGCTTCCCTGGTGATACAATTCCAGTTATTAGAGGTTCAGCTCTTCTTGCTTTAGAGGGTGATAAGGGTGAATTAGGAGAACCGTCAATTCAGAGATTGATGGATGCAGTTGATGAATTTATTCCTGAGCCTACTCGAGAAGTAGATAAACCATTCTTGATGCCTATTGAAGGTGTGTTTTCAATTTCTGGTCGTGGTACTGTTGCAACGGGAAGAATTGAGACGGGTAAGATTGCTATTGGCGCTGAAGTAGAGATTATCGGATTTGATAAAGTTATTAAGTCTGTTGTTACCGGAGTGGAAATGTTCCGTAAAATGATGAACGATGCTCAGGCTGGTGATAACGTTGGGCTTCTTTTACGTGGTGTTAAAAAAGAAGATCTTGAGCGTGGAATGGTTGTTGCAACTCCTGGTTCGGTTAAGCCGCATAAGCGCTTCAAAGGTTCAGTGTATATTTTAAGCAAAGATGAAGGTGGAAGACATTCTCCATTCTTTAGCGGTTATCGTCCACAGTTTTATTTCAGAACAACAGACGTTACCGGTATTGTTACTCTTCCTGCTGGTCGAGAAATGGTTATGCCTGGTGATAACGTTGAAATTGAAGTGGCATTGATCGGCACGATAGCTATGAATAAAGATCTACGTTTTGCTATTCGAGAAGGTGGCAGAACAGTTGGTTCTGGTATTGTTACTGAAATTATTGAGTAAATTAGATAAGGTCATATAATGAAAAAACAGCGTATTCGTTTAAAACTTAAATCATATGACCATCGTTTATTAGATAAGGCTGTCAAGCTTGTTGTTTTGACTGCAAAAAGAACAGGAGCCCAATTAATGGGTCCTGTTCCTTTACCTAATCAAAAACGATGTATTACTGTGTTACGGTCGCCTCATGTTGATAAAAAGTCGCGAGAACAGTTTGAGCTTACTACTCATAAACGTATTTTAGATATTGTTTCTCCTTCTGAAAAGACTATGAAGACCCTTATGGAATTAAATTTGTCTTATGGTGTTGACGTTGAAATTAAGTTAAAGGTCTGATTATGATAGCCGGAGTATGGGGAAAAAAAATCGGGATGACGCAAGTTTTTGATGAGAATGTAGTAGTTCCTGTTACTGCAGTAAGTCTTGATTCTTGGGTAGTAGTGGGATCAAAAACAGCTCAACGGGATGGGTATGATGCTCTTCAGGTTGGTTGTATAAAAGATCGCTATGTGGATAAGAAGTTTGTAAACGATTGGGTAAAAAAACCTAAAAAATATTTTAGTTTCGTAAGAGAAATTAAAATACAAGAAGCTATGCCTTCTATGGTAGTTGGTAGCAAGTTAGATTTTTTGGCTGATTTAATGATTGGCGCTAAAGTTGATGCTGTTGGTATTACCAAAGGGCATGGTTTTGCTGGTGTTGTTAAACGACATGGTTTTTCTGGTGGTGGAGCGAGTCATGGTTCAACTATGGGTAAAGCGCCAGGTTCTATGTCAGGTGCTCGAAGTAAGGGTAAGGTTATCAAGGGAAAACGTCTTCCTGGTCACATGGGCGTAAAGCAACAGGTGATGAAGGGATTAAAGATTGTTAAAAAAGTTGAATCTCCGAACTCTGTTGTGTTGATAAAGGGATCTATCCCAGGTAAAGGTGGTTCTCTTGTATATCTTCGTAAAGCATCATAATTAAGAGAGAAATCTATGAGTAAAAAAGAAAAAATAGGTACTACTTCTTCTCAGGCGCAGGTTCTTAGCTTAACTGATGTGGGATTAGTTGGTATTAAAAAAAAGAGAGTCATAACAGGTTTTTCTACCTGGATTCGTGTTCTTAGGCAAAATGGGCGACAAGGCACTGTGGGTTGCAAAGGACGATCTGACGTAAATCGAACAAATAAAAAGCCTTGGAAGCAAAAGGGTACTGGTAGAGCACGTGCTGGTTCAGCAAGATCTCCTTTGTGGCGTGGTGGTGGTGTGGTTTTTGGTCCACAGCCGCGTGTAAAAACATTACGGGTTTCGCAAAAACTTAAAAAAACAGTTATGTTGCAATCCTTTATTAGTTTTGTTGAAAAAGGGAAGGTGATTGTTGCTGATTGGGCTGGTATCAATACAAAGCCGAGCACTTCAATGGCAGCGCAATTTTTAAAGTCTTTGGGATATGAGAATCAAAAAATTACCCTTCTTTTACCTTGGGCAGATACGTTAAACAGAGCATCATTCAACAATATTTCGCATGTTCGCATTTTGTTAAATGATCAGCTGAATGCGTCTGATATAAGCACCGCTGGTACATTATTGGTATTGAAAAAAGATTTAGAACACTTTAAAGAAATGGTCGGACAATGGATTTAACTATTTATGATATCATAAAAGGGCCGGTAATTTCAGATAAAGCTATTTTGGCAAACCGTAAGCATAACAAATTAGTATTTAAAGTACATCAAGATGCAAATAAGCCGCTTATTAAGCAGGCTCTTGAAAAATTATTTGATATCAAAGTTGACAAAGTAAATTGTCTGAATCGGGATGGAAAAAGAAGAAAAATTGGGCGACGTATAACAGAACGTTCTTCAACTAAAATAGCTATAGTAACCTTAAAACCAGGTCATTCCCTTAATCTGTTTGAGTCTGTTGGCAAAACAGGCATTGAAACAAAACAGGTGAATTCTGATAGCGGCAAACAAGCCTAAAAATTGATGGGAATTTTTTATGTCTATTAAAAAAAGAAAACCAGAGAATGCGTCATTGCGATTTCAGTCTTTTCTTGAATCAAACGATATAACCAAAAAAAAGCCAGAAAAGCTTCTTGTTGTAGGCAAAAAACGCTGTAGCGGACGAAATGCATATGGAAGAATTACGGTTAGACATCGTGGTGGTGGTGCAAAGCAAAAGTACCGTTTGGTTGATTTTAAGCGTTCTGTGCGCGATATTGCTGGTAAAATTGTAAGTGTAGAGTATGATCCGAATAGAAATGTTCGAATTAATTTAGTAGTGTATGAAAATGGGGCAAAAAAGTATGTATTGATGCCTGAAGGCGTAAGTGTTGGATCTTCTATTTTAGCAAGTGAAAAAGCTGAAGCAAAAGTAGGAAATTCTATGCCACTTAAATGTGTGCCACTAGGCTTTTCTGTGTATAATGTTGAAATTTCGCCAAATTCAGGTGGAACATTTGCTCGTAGCGCAGGTACATCAGCTCAAGTTATGGGTAAAATGGATGACCATGTTACACTTAAAATGCCATCAGGTGAAATGAGAATGGTTTTAGGTGATTGCTGGGCCTCTATTGGCGTTTTGGGTAATGCTGATTTTAAAAATATTTCTTGGGGTAAAGCGGGAAGAAAACGTCATTTAGGTTTTAGACCAAGTGTCCGTGGTATGGCTATGAATCCGGTTGATCATCCGCATGGTGGTGGTGAAGGTCGTTCTAAATCTGGATCGCATCCAAGAACGCCTTGGGGTAAAGGTTGTAAGGGAACGCGTACGCGACATAAGCGTAAAAATAATCCATTGATTTTAAAGCGTCGTAGACCATAAGGTTTTGTGGGCTATGGCGTTTAGTTTTAATAATATTTTAAAAATTAAGGATATAATACATGACTAGATCGGCTAAAAAGGGGCCTTATGTGGAATCCTTTTTGTTGAAAAAGGTTCAAAAAATCAAAGATAGCGGAAAACGAGAAGTGATTAAAACGTGGTCTCGTAGAAGCCTTGTCTTGCCTGATTTTGTTGGATTGACATTTGCAGTGCATAATGGTAAAAAATTTGTACCTGTTTTTGTCTCTGAAAATATGGTGGGACATGCTTTAGGTGAATTTGCACCATCAAGAACATTTAAATTGCATAGTGGTCAAAGAAAAGCAGGAGCTGTGGCTAAAGGGTAATAGTAAAATAGAAGTAAGAAAGTATTGCCAGATAAAAAAGTATTGTTAGAGCGCTATTGTCAGATTTTATTAATTAAGATAAGATGATATAAAAGAGGTTATTTAGTTATAATTTTTAGTTATAATTTTTTACCGTATGGTGACTAATTTTTTTTTGTGTGGCAGGAAAAATTACTATTTCATCTGTTATTTTAGTTGCATAGTTTTGTTTGATGGGTGAGTTAGTGGTTTTGTTTAATTAATAATTAATAGTTAGTTAATAATTAATAGTTTTATTAGTAGTTTGAGTTTATTAGTAGTTTGTTAGTGTTTTTGAAAAATATTATTTTATGAGATGGGGTTTTAACCATGGAATTTACGGCAAAAGCCCGATATATTCGTTTTTCTCCTTATAAACTACGCATTTTAGTCGATGTTATACGGGGAAAAAGTGCATTGTATGCATTAAACTGGCTTTCTACTTGTGCATTAAAACGGGCTGAACCGATTAAAAAAATGGTTGAGTCAGCAGTTGCTAATGCAAAAGATTTACAAAATATAAGTAGTGGTGATCTTTGTATTAAAGATATTCGAGTTGATGAGGGCCCAACGTATAAATATTTTAAGCCAGGCGCTATGGGTCGTTCTAATAAATATAAGCGGCGAATTAGTCATATGAGTGTTGTTTTAGAGTCAGCGCAAAAAGCAATAACGAAAGAGGCATAAGGTGGGACAAAAGGTTCATCCGATAGGATTTAGATTAGGTATTTATCGTGATTGGGATGCTCGTTGGTTTGCTAAAGGTGGCAAATACGGAGCTCTCTTGTTCGAAGATTTAGCAATTAGAAAATTTTTAGAAAAAGAGCTCGAATCAGCTGAAATTGCAAAAATAGAAATTGAAAAAGATAGTGGTGTTATACGTATTGTTATTCATTCTGCTCGGCCTGGTGTTATTATTGGTAAAAAAGGTCAAGGTATTGATGATTTACGTAAGAAGCTTGCAAAAATTTTGAACAAGTCGGGTGTTGAAATATCTGTTCAAGAAATAGCAAAGCCTGAATTAGATGCTATCGTTGTCGCCAAAAATATAGCGGCTCAATTAGTCAAACGGGTGAGTTATAAGCGTGCAATGAAAAAAGCTTCTATGGCTGCTTTTAGAAGTGGAGCAAAAGGTATTAAGGTTTGTTGCGCAGGTCGATTGCAAGGGGCTGAAATAGCTCGATCAGAGTGGTTGCGTGAGGGATCAGTTCCTCTTCATACATTGCGTTCAAATATCGATTATGGTTTGGCAGAAGCTCAAACAACGTACGGTATTATTGGCGTTAAGGTTTGGATTTATAAAGGTGAATATCAGAGTGTTTAATTAGTTTTTTGGAATTATTGGAAAGAATAAAGCCATGTTGATGCCCAAAAAAGTCAAATATAGAAAAGTCCAAAAAGGAAAAATTAGAGGTATCTCTAAGGGAGCCCTTACGGTGGCGTTTGGTGAATATGGTTTGCAGGCAGTGGAACCAGTGCGTCTTTCTGCTCAACAGATTGAAGCAACGCGAATAACACTATCTCGGCATTTAAAAAAAGAAGGCGAGTATTTTTTGAGAGTTTTTCCAGACAAACCAGTTACCAAAAAACCTGCTGAAACTCGTATGGGTAAAGGTAAAGGTAACGTAGAAAAATGGGTTTCTGTGGTGAAACGGGGGCGTGTTATCGTTGAAGTTTCTGGTGTTGACGAGGTAAAGGCAAAAAAAATATTGCATAGTGTATCTTATAAATTGCCAATGAAAACTAAGTTTGTTAAGCGTAATCCTGTTGCTAGTGATGCTGTAAGTAAAGCAGTAGCTGTAGATAAAGCGGTAGCTGAAAATAGTACAGTAGATAATAACGAGTAATTGAGTATTTAACTGTGGAGAATTGAATAGTGAAAGTAGATGTTTTTAAAAAAGAAGTAATGCTATTAAGTGTTACAGATTTACAAAAAAAACTTGATCAGATGCGTAAACAGTTGTTCGATTTAAGATTAAATTCTTCTGTAAATCATCTTAAAGATTATTCGCATTTTTCTAAATTACGTGCAAATATTGCTCGTATACTGACATTGCTGTGTCAAAAAAATAGTGTGCAGAAATAGGGTACAGTAATTATGTTAGTAATTAATTGTTAATAGAGTAAGCTGGTGAACCAGAAGATAGGGTAATTATTGTATGGAAATAGAAAAAAATATGGAAAAAGAAAAAAAACAGAAACGTGTTTTTAGCGGCACTGTTATTTCTGATAAAATGGAAAAAACAATTGTTGTAAAAACCACGTCTACGTATATGGATCCTATGTTTCATAGAATTCGTAAAAAAAATAAAAACTATAAAGTGCATGACGAACAAGGCTTAGCCAAAATGAATGATTTGGTTGAATTTTGCGAAGGACGTCCTGTTTCTAAAAGTAAATATATGCATCTTGTTCGTGTAGTAACTAATCGGCAAGATTAACAATTAGGGTTGACATGATTCAAAAACAATCATATTTAAATGTTGCTGATAATTCTGGTGCAAAATCGGTTCAGTGTATTCATATTATGGGTTCTACAAGAAAAAGATATGCGTATTTAGGCGATTTGATAAGATGTACCGTTAAGTCTGCTATTCCTGGTGGGACGGTAAAAAAAAGTGAAGTAGTTACGGCTCTTATTGTTCGCACACGTAAAGAATTTCGTCGTGCAGATGGGAGCTATATTCGTTTTGACGATAATGCAGCGGTAATTGTTAAAGATGGTGAATTGGTAGGGACTCGTGTGTTTGGTCCTGTTGCTCGTGAATTGCGTGCAAAAGGATTTTTAAAATTGGCTTCTTTGGCACCGGAAGTTTTATAGGGGGATTTATATATGGTAGCACGTGTCAAAAGAAATGATAAAGTCTGTGTTTTGGTTGGAAAAGATCGAGGGAAGCAAGGCGTTGTTATTGCAATTTTACCTAAAAAAGATAAAGTTATGGTAAAAGGGGTTGCGCTTGTTAAAAGGCATCTTAAAGCACGCAAACAAGGTGATGTTGCTGGTATTAAAGAGAAAGAGAGTTTTATACCTTTATCAAGAGTAATGCCAATTTGTAGTGCTTGTAATAAGGCTTGTCGAATTAATGTAAGAATGCTTGCAAGTGAGAAAAATGTTCGAATTTGTAATCGTTGTAAAGAAACGTTTTAGGGTTGGACTATAGTATGAAAAATGCGCGGTTAAAAAAATTATATACCAGTTCAATTCGCACAGAATTGTTCGAGAAGTTACAGCTAGATAATATCATGGAAGTTCCGAAGATATCTAAAATTGTTCTCAATGTTGGTGTTAAAGATGCCATCACTGATAGCAATAAGGTTATGCAGATCGTAGTGAAAGCTATTGATAAAATAGCAGGGCAAAAATCAGTAATTACGAAGGCTCGTAAATCGATTGCAGGCTTTAAGCTTCGAGAAGGAATGCCTATTGGAGTTATGGTTACCTTACGTAATCAGAATATGTATGAATTTTTGGATAGATTAATTAATTTAGCTATTCCAAAAATACGTGACTTTAGGGGTGTTTCGGTAAAGTTTGATGGTCAAGGTAATTATAATCTTGGTATTAAGGGTTGGGATATATTTCCAGAATTGGAATATAGTGTTGGCGAAAAAGTTCGTGGTCTGAATGTTAGTATTCATACTACAGCTAAAGAAGACAGCCATGCTTTTGAATTATTAAAAAGTTTTGGCATGCCATTTAGTAAATAAACACATAAGTTGAGGTAAGTATGGCCAGAAAGGCATTAATAGAAAAATCAAATAAAACTCCTAAGTTTGCAGTACAAGCGTATAATAGATGTAAAAACTGCGGTAGGGCGCGTGCCTATATGGGATTATTTATGATTTGCCGTCTCTGTTTTAGAAAGTATGCTCTTTTAGGCGTGTTGCCTGGAGTAAAGAAAACAAGCTGGTAGGTTGTTGGTAGGTTATATTTTTATTTTAACGTGCTTGTCGTATAAAATGAGTAATTTTAGCATGTTTATAAAATAAAATTAACGCAGTTTATAAAATTAGTTTATAAAGTTAATAATATTTTTAAAATTAATAAAATTATAAAATAAAATTAATAAAATTATAAAATAAAATTAATAGAATTAGTAAAATGGAAGGATAATAAGTGTCAATGGATCCGATAAGTGATTTTTTAACAACCATCAGAAATGGCACAATGGTTGCTAAGCCTTTTGTTGTTGTTTATTATTCAAAAATGAAAAATGCTATTGCTTTCATTTTGAAAGATGAAGGTTTTATCAAAGATTTTCAGTTATATGAAGAAAATAATAAAAAATTTTTAAAAGTAATATTGAAGTATGTTGGCGGCGAGTCTGTTATTCATGAAATAACACGAAGAAGTAGACCAGGTCGTCGCAAATATGTTGGCTTTGACAACATAGCTCCAGTAATTGGTAAATTGGGTATTTCAATTATCACTACTAATCAGGGTGTTATTTCGCAAAAACAAGCGAAAAAATATACAGTTGGTGGTGAATTACTTTGTACTGTTTGGTAAAGGAATAGAATGTCAAAAATTGGTAGAAAACCTATAGACATTAAAGGAGTGCAGGTTGATTTAAAAGATCATTCTCTGCATTATAAGGGACAATATGGGGCTGGTTCTTATGAACTGCCTGATATGATTGATGCTCTCATAGAAGGTGATTTCTTGCGATTAACGAACAACAGAACAGGTCGTGATGTTAATCGAGTTTGGGGATTGCACAGAGCTTTATTGCATAACAAGATCAAGGGCGTGCAAGATAAATTTGTATACAAAATGCAGATTGTTGGGCTTGGTTATAAGGTAAAGCAGACGGGTAATGTTCTGGAATTTTCTTTGGGATATAGTCATAAAATTGATTTTGATTTACCTAAATCAGTCAGTTTTACTACAGATAAAACTGGCCAAATTTTTAGTTTTGAGTCAATAGATAAAGAATTACTTGGTCTTATTTGTACTAAAATACGTTCATTGCGTAAACCAGAACCATACAAAGGGACCGGTATTAAATATGAAAATGAAGTATTATTGCGCAAAGCAGGTAAGACTAAGGGAGCTTAACACTAAATGGTAACAATTTTTGAGCCAAAAGTGTTAGCTCGCAACAACATAGCAAAAAGTGATGGAACATGGCAATAATAAAACGAGATAGAGTTAGAGCTCAACGAAGAGCTTTGCGCGTAAAGAGTAAAATTAAGCGTGTAAGTTCTCGTCTCAGAGTTTCTGTATTTAGAAGTTCAAAGTACATGTATGCACAAATTATTGATGATGTTTCTCAACAGACATTGGTCAGTTGTTCATCTCTTCAATTGGATGTAACAGGTAACAAAAAAGATCAAGCTCATTCAGTAGGTATTGAACTTGCTAAAAGAGCAAAAAGCCAAGGCATCGTATCCGTGGCTTTTGATCGTGGACAATTTAAATATCATGGAAGAGTAAAGGCTTTGGCAGATGCTCTTCGTGAAGGTGGCTTAGAGCTTTAGGTCAGAACTTAGATGAGATCTTTAGAAAAAAGTAAAAGTTCTGATATATGCTGGTAGGTGCTCTTTGCAAAGATGGTAAAGATAGTTTAGAGCTTTAAAATTAAGAGCATACCTAAATAATATTTAATAAGGTTTAAAATAATGGTAGAAAAAAAAGAAAATGTTTTTGTAGATCACGTTGTAAAAGTTCGACGTGTTACCAAGGTTACTAAAGGTGGCAAGCGGTTTTCTTTTTCCGCATTTGTAGTAACAGGTAACAAAGATGGTATGGTTGGGATAGCATCAGGGAAAAGCAGGGACGTAGCTTCGGCTATTGGAAAAGCAATTAATAAAGCACGTAAGCGCATGATTGCTGTTGCCTTGAGAGAAAATACAGTTTCTTATGCTGTGCAAGGTAAGCATGGAGCAAGTAAGGTAATTATTTGTCCTGCTTCAAAAGGAACAGGAATTATAGCTGGTGGTGCTGTTCGAGCTATAATGGATGCGCTAGGGGTTGATGACGTATTGTCTAAAGCTATTGGATCGTCAAATGGACAAAATGTTGCTAAGGCAGCGTTAAACGCATTATCTAAAATACGTTCAGCAAAACATATAGCACATTTAAGAGGTAAAAAGTCGATTAAAGAGATGGTTGGGCATGAGCCGGCTAATGAAAAAGTGGCTAGTGCAAAGACAGCTGGTAAAGACATGGTTGGGAGTACATTATAATGTTTCAATTAGAAAAACTAAAGCCATTAGTTAAAAAGCGTAAAGATATTGGACGTGGTGGTAAAAGAGGTCAAACGAGTGGTAAGGGTCATAAAGGCCAGAAAGCCCGTTCTGGCGGAAGCCCAAGAGTTGGATTTGAAGGCGGTCAAATGCCTTTGCATCGACGTCTTCCTAAGCGAGGCTTTACTAATGCTAACTTTAAAAAAACAATGGAAATTATAGATCTTTCTTCTCTTGATTCGTTGTTTAATAATGGCGATGCAATTACAAGAGATCTGCTCATTGAAAAAGGAGCTTTAAAGGTTAAAAAAAGCCAACAAGCTTTTAGAAGTTCTTTTAAGTTAAAAATTTTAGCAAATGGACAGTTGACCAAACAATTAACTGTTTATGCAGATGCGTTTAGTAAAAATGCATTAAAAGCAATTCAGGAGGCTGGTGGTACAGCGCACGTCGTTAAAGGAGAGTAGCAAGCATGGTACTGATACAGAATTTTATTAATATTTTTTATATTGCAGAATTAAGAAAAAAAGTATTTTTTACGTTGAGTGTTTTGTTCATTCATCGTTTAGGCAATACTATTCCCGTTATTGGCATTAACATTCAAAAATTAGTCATGTTAATGAAGCAAAATACGGGAATTGGAGGATTTTTTGCTTCGTGGGATCTTTTTTCTGGAGGAAGTTTAAGCCAAGGAATGCTTTTCGCTCTTGGTATTTCTCCTTATATTACTGCATCAATTATGATGCAGATGTTAACGCTATCTGTACCGTGGCTCGAAGAAAAACAGAAAGAGGGTGACCATGGTCGTAAGGTTATCAATCAACTGACCCGGTATCTTGCTTTTGCCGTAGCGATTGTGCAGAGTTTTACTATTGTTTTTGCTATAGAGCGTTATGATTTAGCCTTGCAACCAGGATGGGCATTTCGTTTAATGTTTGTTTTAACTATGACCACTGGTTCAATGTTTGTTATGTGGCTTGGTGAGCAGATAACTTTGTACGGCTTGGGTAATGGTAGTTCAATGATTATTTTTGCTGGTATCGTAGCAAGTTTTCCTGCAGATATTTTAAACATGATTGGTGCTGTAGCAAAAGGATTAGTTGCTTGGCCAGTTGCCGTGCTCTTATTGTTGATTTTTTTACTTATTGCTTCTTGTATTGTGTTTCTTGAAAAAGGAGAACGTAAGATTCCTGTTCAATATACAAGACGAGTTGTTGGGCAACGAATATATGGTGGTCAAAGTTCTTATATTCCTTTTAAAATTAATACGGCAGGAGTAATGCCGGTTATTTTTGCAAGTGCTTTGCTTAATGTGCCTATTTTTATTTTTTATGCGTTATCTGGCTATGGATATGTATTTCAATGGATTTCTGATCAGTTAACTAAGGGTGGTTTGCTCTATAGTATATTGATTTTTGTGTTTATTATAGCTTTCTCTTTTTTATATACTACTCTCATTTTTAATCCTGAAGAATTAGCTGAAAATATTAAAAAAAGTGGTGCATTTATTCCTGGCATTCGTCCAGGGAAAAAGACAGCAGAATTTTTTAACTTTATTTTATTGAGGCTTGGTCTTGCTGGAGCTGTCTATCTCGGGTTCTTGGCGTTATTGCCAACGGCGGTACATGCTCTTTTCAATATGCCTATTTATCTGCGTAGTTTAAGTGGTACAGCGCTTCTTATCGTTGTTGGTGTGGCACTAGAAACGGCAGCTCAAATTGAGTCTTATTTAATAGAGCACCGGTATGAAGGATTTTTATCTACAGGACGCTTAAGAGGTAGAAGATGATCGCGAGTAGTTCGGTAAAAGACATTTATATTTTTATAGGACCACCGGGGTCTGGCAAGGGATCGTTAGCAAATATCTGTTTTGAACGATTTGGTTGGGATGTTCTTTCTACTGGTAATTTATGTAGAAAGCATATTGTTGAGCAGACAGAAATAGGTAAAGAAATAGATTTTGCTATAAAATCTGGTACACTTATATCAGATGAGCTAATATGTCGGATGGTTGAAGAATGGTTTTTAGGCAAAATAGAAAATAATAATCCAATTATATTGGATGGTTATCCGAGAACTCTTGAACAGGCAAAAATTTTTAATAATTTACTGAAAAATAGTAATAAGCAGTTGAAATTGCATGTAGTAGAATTTGTTATCTCAGATAAAGCAGTAATTGATCGACTTTTTTTTAGACTTACTTGTTCAAATAAAGAGTGTCAAGCTGTCTATTCTATTTGCGAAGGATCTTTGCGTACCCCACAAAAAGAGAATATGTGTGATCGATGTGGAAGTATGTTGCTTCGTAGGGTCGATGATGAAATGCAGGCTATTCAAAAGCGGTTAGAAATATACCATAAACATGCGCAAACTTTTTTGAATTACTATGAAAACAATGGGTATCCGGTAGTGAGACTTAATGCTGAAAGATCTTTAGAGATTGTCTTTCAAGATTTTATACAATCTATGGGTGTTGCACAAATATGATTATTATAAAAAACAATGTTGCTATTCGTAAAATGAGGCAAGCAGGAGCTCTTCTTGCGGGCATTTTTTCTGACTTAAAACAGCAAGTTAAGCCTGGTGTTTCCACCGGCGAATTGGACAGTTGGATAGCGTCTGAATTGAAAGCAAAAGATCTTGTTTCTGCCACTAAAGGTTTTATGGGCTATCAGCATGTAAGTTGTATATCTCTTAATGATGTTGTGGTTCATGGAGTGCCAAATTCATTTACTATTTTGAAAGATGGAGATTTAGTAAAAATTGACATATGTGCTTCTTGGCAGGGATATAATGCTGATATGGCAAGAAGTTTTTTTGTTGGAAAAGAGCCATTGCCATCCCAGGGGGCAGCACTTCTGGTAGCGGTTGCGCAGCAAGCATTGGATAAGGGGATAAGTATGGCTTGTCCAGGTAATCATTTATCTGATATATCAGCAGCAATTCAACAGGAAGTTGAAAAACATAGTTTTGGCATTGTGCGAGATTTTGCTGGTCATGGAATTGGTAAAAAAATGCATGAAGAGCCAGAAATTTTAAATTATGGCAAAGCGGGCAGAGGGCCTATATTGCGTCCAGGTATGACATTTGCTATTGAGCCAATGATTACAGCAGGCGGATATAAGGTTTTTATAGCCGAGGATAAGTGGACCGTTAAAACATGTGATAAAAGTTTGGCAGCTCATGTTGAGGATACAATTTTAGTAACAGCTTCTGAGCCAGAAGTGTTAACACGCAACAATATAGCTAGTATATGAGGATTTATTTTACATGAACATGAAACAGAAAGAAGATGTTATTCGAGTTGATGGTATTGTTAAAGAGACATTGCCAAATGCTATGTTTCGCGTTGAGCTAGAAGGCGGGCATATTATTTTAGCGCATATATCAGGCAAAATGCGTATGCATTTTATACGAATTTTACCTGGCGATAAAGTGGCTGTAGAGCTTTCTTCGTATGATTTAACGCGTGGACGTATAGTATTGAGATATAAAGAATAAAAATAAAAAAGTATTGGTGTAATAAAAGTATTGGTATAAAGAATAAAAAGTTTTTGTGTAAAGAAAAATTTTTATGTGAGGGAAAGTGCATTATGAAAGTAAGAACATCGGTTAAACAGATGTGTAAAGAGTGTCAGGTTGTTAAACGTAAGGGCGTTGTACGTATTATTTGTAAAAAAACTCCAAAACATAAACAGCGACAAGGTTAGGGTTTCTTATGGCAAGAATAGAAGGGGTAAATTTACCTTTAAAAAAAAGAATTGAGTATGGGTTAACGTATGTTTTTGGCATAGGGCTTAAAACATCACAAGATATTTTAAATAAGTTGGGTATCGATTTTGATAAGCGAGTAAAAGATTTAACCGATATGCAAGTAGCTGCCATTCAAAAAGAAGTGACAACTAATTATGTGACCGAAGGTCATTTGCGTAAAGAAATCACGCTTAATATCCAACGATTGCGTGAAATAGGTTGTTATCGTGGGCTGCGGCATAAAAAAGGCTTGCCTACTCGTGGTCAACGCACAAAAACTAATGCACGAACCAGAAAAGGTCCTAAAAAAGCGCCTGTAGCACTAAAACGAGCAGTAACTAAAAAATAGTAGCTAAAAAGAATTGATTTGAGTAAATCATATGCAAATCATATATAGATAAAGGATAGAATGGCCTACAAGAAGAAAGTAAAAAAAGTAAAAAAAGTAGTTGATTCTGTTATCGCTCATGTTAAGTCTACCTTTAATAATACACTGGTATCTATTTCTACATTAGATGGCAACATATTATTTGGTAGCAGTGGTGGAAAGCTTGGTTTCAAGGGATCTCGTAAAGGAACTCCTTTTGCGGCATCACAAATTGGGGCAGCTTTGGCTAAAGATATGAGTGTTATAGGCGTGAAGACTGTTGAAGTTAATTTGCAAGGACCTGGCTCAGGTAGAGATTCAGTTGTTCGTTCTTTTCAGGCAGCAGGATTTAATATTTCTGTACTAAGAGACGTGACTCCATTACCACATAACGGATGCCGTGCTCCGAAAAAGCGTCGAGTATAATAAAATTAATATACAATTATAAGGTTACTATGGAACGAAAAACGGAACAAAAAGCTGTATTAGACAAAAAAAATAAAAAAGAAAAAGGTCCGATAAAGAAATCTTCAGAGTATGGCAAGCAGCTGCAAGAAAAGCAAAAAGTAAAAGAGATGTATGGCGTACGTGAAAAGCAGTTTAAACGATTTTATGCCAATGCGGTGAAGGCACAAGGGGTGCCAGGTGAAAATCTTTTAATTTTTCTTGAGCGTCGATTAGATAATACAATATATCGTCTTAAGTTAGCGACAACGCGAACTCAAGCTCGTCAAATTGTTGTCCATGGGCACATATGTGTTAATGGTAAAAAAGTTAATTCTCCTTCTTATTTAGTGGATATTGGTGATGTTGTTACTTTAGCTAGTAGAGCATTAAGCAAAGATCAGTTTATAAGTCAGGTAGTGGATAAAAAGTCTAAAATTAGCATCAAGGTTCCAGAATGGCTAGAATTGAATAAACAAGATCGCTTAGGACGTATATTACGTTTACCGCATCGATCAGATATTCAAGCGCCTATCGAAGAACGTTTAATTGTTGAGTTATATTCTAGGTAATCGCAAAGTTATTATTGCTCATATAGGGATATAAAATTTTTATGTCATTAATTAGGGTAATACGAAGGTGTATGAGAGGTTGAATGGATAAGAAATATAAATCACTAACTATTCCTAAATTAGTATGGAGTAGGCAATTGTTGAGTGAGAAGTATGGTGAGCTTGTTGCTCAACCATTAGAGCCAGGTTTTGGAATTACTCTAGGTAATGCATTACGACGTGTTTTGTTAAGCTCTGTAGAGGGTGCGGCAGTAACATCGATTATTGTAAAAGGTATCAACAATGAATTTTCTGCTATACCTGGAGTAGTAGAAGATGCGATGCAACTCATTTTAAATATTAAAGAAATAGTTGTTCGTAGTAAAGATGGCAAGCCAGGTAAAATGCATTTGCGTGTTGAAGGACAAGCTGTTGCGCGTGCTTCAGATATTGAGTTGGATGATCATTTAGAATTAATCAATAAAGATCACTTACTTGCCAATGTAGCTGCAGGTGGGATTCTTGATATTGAGTTTTTTGTAGAAGTAGGCAGAGGATATACTCGAGCAGCATGGCCAGCAGGTAAAGCTTATCAAGAAGATGATCGTATTTACTTAGATGCTTCTTTTTCTCCTATTGAAAAGGTTATGTTTGATGTTACAAAAACTCGTATTGGTGAAGATATTGATTTTGATAAATTAGTATTACATGTACATACTGATGGCTCTGAAAATCCTATTGATGTTATGCATTATGCCGTTTCAGTATTACGTACGCAATTAGAGCACTTTTTAGTAAGTTCAGAAATTCCATTTAATGAAATTTCTGCTTTGCCTGAAAAAGAGTTAGAAAAAGAACCTGTACGGCTTAATAAATTTGGTTTAAAAGATGTTCCTGTAGAATTGCTTTTAAAACCTATTGAAGAGTTGGAGCTTTCTGTCCGTGCACATAATTGTTTAATTAATGCTGGCATTAAACGTGTTATTGATCTGGTGAATATTGTTGAAGATGACGTATTAAAAATTAAAAATTTTGGTCGCAAATCTCTTAACGAAATTAAAGATAGCATGAAGTCGTTTGGACTTTCTTTTGGTATGAATATTAATGAAAATGATGTCAAAGAAGTTCTTGAAAATAAATAAAGTGTACATAAAGTATACTATAAAGTGTAAGGTTAATTTCCATGAATCATCAAAATGGTAAGAAAAAGTTAAATCTCAAATATTCTCATCGCGTTGCTATGTTAAGAAATCAGTTAATGCATTTGATTGAACATGGTTTTTTGGTTTCTACTAAAGCGCGTGTTAAAGAAGTGCAAAAATTAGCAGATAAAGTAGTGACTATTGCTCGTGTTGGTAATGATTTTAATGCAAGGCGTCGTGTTCATGCGTTATTACCATACAAACCAGAAGTTGTTGTAAGATTATTTAGCGCGATCGCACCAAAATATGTAGAGCGTCCAGGTGGATATACTCGTATAATTCCAATGGGCAAGCGCGTTAGTGATACAGCAACTATAGCTCGCATAGAGTGGGTTTAAATTAGATTAAAGTTAGTTTAAATTAAGATAAGTTTAGGGCCTAAAATAAATTTAGTGTTTTAGATAAATTTAGTGTTTGTTTAAATTTAGATAAATTTAGTGTTTGTTTAAATTTAGATAAATTTAGGATTGGATATGCTTAATACAGAAAAACAGGCTATCATACAAAGTGCTCTTGATAAAATTCGTCCTGTTATTTTAAGAGATGGTGGGGATGTCGAATTGGTAAATATTCAAGATGATATTGTGTATGTGCGTCTGACAGGTGCTTGTGTTGGTTGTCCAGCTTCTATGTATACACTTAAGTTAGGTATTGAAAAAGCGGTTAAAGAAGTGATGCCTGAGATTAGAGAAGTGATAGATGTCGATGCTGATCTATAATGAGCGACGTTGATCTAAAGTCGGTATAGAGTAATATATTTTAAAATTAGTTTATAATATAAGTTTTAAAGCTGATTTAAAATAGTTAATAGCTGATCTAAAATTGGTAACTTCAAAACTACTCAAACTTAAATGCAGCTTAAACGTTAGTTTTTAAATTTTAGTCATGGTATTTTTTTCTTTCGACTGACAAGCCGAAAAAATTATATCATGACTATTTTTTTTATATCTATTTATTGTTCTCGAATTCGTAAATTTATGTTTTTGAATAAGTATTTTAATAAAAATAGGGAGGTTTTATGCGTAAATTATTTGATTTAAGTTTTTTAATGGCAATTTTGGTTTTTTCTATGGCTTGTAGGGCAAGTGAAGGTGATGAAAAAGTTGTAGGTGAAGAAACGATAGATGAAAAAACTGAAATTATGCGTTTGGCGATACAAGAAGTTCATCTTGATCAAGCAATAAAAGCGTTGAATCGTATTTTTTGTATCAAGCCAGATGGATTATATCAAGACGAAGAGTGTAAAAAATTAGAGGAAGACGCAGCAAAGGAATCGCTACAATTATTGGCAGATAAAGTAGAAGAAATAAAAAAACAGCGACAAGTATTGGTAGAAGCATATGTTTGGGCAGGATCTTATTTAAAAGAAGAATTAGAGAATCTCAGAGAGAAAGCAAGTATTGAACTTGATCATAGACAAAGTGGTATTAGCGTTGAGTCGCTTGAAGGAAACGCTTTCTGTGATCGCCATAAGGCTAATACTCAGTATATCAGCGCTATGAAGTCTGTTTTATCTGAGCTTGATAGGTGCGAAAAAATGAAACCTATAAAAGACATATTGAACATAATCATGAGAAATCAATATAAAGATATTGCTGTAGATGGTTCAGAGATACAAGTAGAAGACAAAGCAGAAGCTGAACAAGAATAAATTTAGGGTCTGTGCTAATAAATATGTGGGGGGACTTTCGAACAAGGTCCCCTTTTTGACGTACTTTGCTCGCACATGTTCTTGGATAGGCCGTTTAGACAAGAGAGTCTATTATAAGGTGAAGTCTGAAAAGATCATGACTCATGGCCGACAGCTTGATTGACAAATAGAGAGCTTTTGGTAGGATTATAGTAGTGGTATTTTATATTTTTTTATACAAACGAATTAATGGAGGTTTTATGCGTAAATTATTTGGTTTAAGTTTTTTAATGGTCGTTTTAGTTCCAGCTATGGTTTTTGCGGCAGACGATTTTAACGTTGAATTTTACGCAAGATATTTTGTTAATGACCCAAAAACGATAAAAGATGTTGCTTGGTTTCAGTTTTGGGCGAAATATCATGGCAGAGGAGATTTTATCAATATTGATTCTCCTGTTTTTGAACGTGATATTGCCATTGAAAAGGCTACTCGTTGTGCTATGGGCGACGAAGCTTTTGGTGCTATTGTTACTAATGATGATGCTTTAGCTCATGGTATTTTAGTTCGTGGTGCTTTAGCTCGTATTTTTCCGGACGCCCATCGTGCTAAATTTGATTCTTATCATGCTGATTTTGTAGCTCGTATTGAAACGGCACGAGCAAAAATGATTGATAAAGAAGAGATATCACGATAAATCTATATTAATAAGTTAATGATGTTAGGGGTTTTCGATGCGTAAATTATTTGGTTTAAGTTTTTTAATGGCAGTTTTGGCTGTTCCAGCTATAACTTTTACGGCAAGTGAAGACGATGGTGCTGAAGCTACAGCCTGTCAAGAATCTTTTGGTGGTGATGTCGCCGTTTTAGATCGTCGTGAATATGATGCTACTTTTGCTGAAGCTGCTGCTCTTGTTGCTATTGCTGTTGCTCTTGATATTGATGCCTCTAATCGTGAAGCTATAGTTGAAGTTGCGGCTACTCCTCGTACTAGCGGTGTTGTTGCTGCTGCTTTTGCTCGTGAAATTGGATCGCTACTGAATGCTGCTGATGCGAAGATATTGACCGTAGAAAGTTCAGAGGTATTAGTTGTAGAAGATGCTGCTGGAGCTGTAGAATTGGTGGTAAATGCGGGCAAGGCTGACTATTTAAGTGAAAGGTTGCCTCGCAGTGTTAATGTTGATAAATTGCAAAAACAAGCAAACGAAGATCTAGAAAAGTTTTTAGAAGAAAATGACTGTGAAGGCTTTCCTTTAAGGCTAGCTGCAAAAAAGCTCAGAAGTCGCGTTGGTTCCAATTATCTAGACACTGAATACAGTATAAGAATGGGTAATAGTAGGTTTGATCTTGAGCAATCTGTTGAAGCTGCGTTTAATCAATGCAAAAAGACAGAAAAAGTAGCTAAGTAAATCAAAATCTTCAGTAAAGGACAAAGCAGAAGCTAAAAAAGAATAAATTTATGTTAATGTGTTAAATGTTGTTGGGGGCTTGGTGAATAAATTATTGGGTTTGAGTTTTTTAATGACAGTTTTAGTTTCAGCTATGACATGTGTTGCCAATAAAGGTCCTGTAGCTAAATACGACGAAAATGCGATAAATGAAATTACGGGCTTGGCGATAAAAGTTGGTAATGGAAGATGCGAAATAGAAAACATAATGTGTGCGCGAAAAGAAGAAGAAAGAAAAGAGCTACAAAAATTACAAGAAGATCAACAAGCGAATCAAGATAGATTACTTTTGCTGTTAAAGCCATATGTTAAGGGATCTATTACATGGGGTAAAGTAGAAAAGCTTTTTAATGCAGAATATATTGTATCTCGTTGTAAGAGTGGCTCGAGGGAAGTTATTGTACATGAAGATGGAAGTCAGATTGTCTATAGTTGTGAAGACAGTGAGACCGGCTTTGCTGCGGCGAAATTAAATCTTATTCGAGAGCTTGGAAATGTTGTTCAGGCAAATGGATTTACTTTTATTTGTGGTGCTGGTGCAAACAGTAGTTGGGCAAGAGAATTAGCTGGTGTAAAAGAAGGTGAAGTTGCTGAAGTTGCTGCTTGTAAATCTGATAAAGAAGAGGTAATGCCAGTAAAAGAATCGAATTTTACTGCACCAGTAGCTGTAGATGGTCAAGATGGTAGTTCTAGTTATAGCGATAGTGAGGCTGAATATTGGCGTTTAGTGCGGCCCTAAGCAAGAATAAATCTATGTCGATAAATTGATGTTATAATTGTGGGGAGTTCTTGAAAATAGAGCTCCCCTTTTTAGTCTTGTTCAACAACGTTTACTATGCTGCCATTTGCCTGTTTTTTCACCACTAAAAGAGCTTGAATACCATAATTGCTTGATAATCGAAAATATCGCCTTTTAGATCGTACAATATAGCCGTTTGTTCTGATTATTTTAATGGTATATATTATTTATATATAATATTTTTTTATAAATTATAATTTTAATCTAAAATAATTTTGTTAAATTTGAAACAACAAAGGTGTAGCTAATGAGTAAAAATACTGCTTTAATATGCGCTGCTGAGAATGGGCAAGTAGAAGTTGTGAAATTATTACTTGATGCGGGTGCTGACGTTAATGAAAAAAATGAGTTTGGAGATACTGCTTTAATAGAGGCTGTTCGTAGTAATAAGATAGATGTTGTAAAATTACTTCTTGATGCAGGTGCTAATGTTCATGAAAAAAATAGATTTGAACAAGGTACAGCTTTAATAATTGCTGCTCTTTGTGGTCGTGTAAAAGCTATAAAATTATTGCTTGATGCGGGTGCTAACGCTAGCGATAAAGGTTGGGATGGAGATACTGTTTTAACCAATGTTGCTTCTTATGGCTGTGTAGAATCTATAGAATTATTACTTAGTGCTGGGGTTAATGTTGATGAAAAAAATGAAGATGGCCGGACCGCTTTAATGCTTGCGGCTATGGACGGTAGTGGTACTGGTAATATAGAAGCGATAAAACTATTACTTGATGCTGGTGCTAATATTAATGAAAAAGATGATTGGGGAAATACAGCATTAATACTTGCGGCTATGGATGGTAGAGGTAATGTAGAAGCGATAAAATTATTACTTGATGCTGGTGTTAATGTTAATGAAAAAAACGAAGATGGTGATACAGCTTTAATGTATGCTACTAATTATTCAGAAGTTATAAAATTATTACTTAGTGCTGGTGCTAATATTAATGAAAAAAACGATGATGGGAACACAGCTTTAATGCTTGCTGCTTTTGATGGTCATGTAGATGTTGTAAAATTATTATGTGAAGCTGGAGCTTTATAGCAAACATTAAATCAAGGAGAAAAAGCTGGTCGTTTTTTGGCTTTGTGTAAAAAATTGGTATATTGCAGTAGTTTTATTGCACTACTACAATATCCTGGACAGACAAAGTTTCTTGCACTTCATTATAGAATTTTTCTTTCAAATATTGTTTCTCGCTCTTTTAATGTTAATTGTGTATAATTTCCCATATGCAGGACCTTTTTTTGTGATTGTTTTTTTGATCAAAAACAGTTTATCACGAAATAAGGTTCTTGCACTTCATTATAGAATTTTCCGTTTATTGGTTGAAAGAATTAGGAAGGAATTCGAATTCGATCTTTTAGTAAAAGAAGAAGCATTTCATTTAGCAATAGCAACAAAATGGCGTGCTGCAAACAATGTTACTCCTGCAGATTTAGAGCGAACAATTGAATCTTTTTTCGATTCCAAAAAATCCCAGATCTTGCTAAAATTTTTTGAAGAATTTCATACAAAATAGCGTCAAAATAAATAATTTATAAAGCGATAATGGTATGCGTTTTGGGATATAAAATATGGTCAAGGCGTAATAAAGTACGCTTTCATGCGAGTTAGCAGAATTTAACCTTGAATTTGCTTAAATAGAGCGAGCGAGAGCCAGGGGCAAGCCAGCCTTGCCGGCTGCAGAGGCAATTTAAGATGAAAATCGGACATTTTCACTTTGCATCTCTATCAACCAATAAGCTTTTTCTTTACAAATAGGCGATTTATGCTATGCTTATTAAGGTATATATGAGAGATTAAGCTCATTATTTTGTATTACTTGTATTTTTAAAGTATTGCCCAAAATCAAAAATTATTCTAAACATGAGGGATTAGATTATGAAAAATGCATTAAAATTGTTATTGTTTTCGTTTGTTGTCATTGCGTTTAGCGTGAGTAAGGCTTCTGCAGGAGATTTGCAAAATCAAGATAGTGAAGCAATGCGTGTCAAAAAATGTCGGGCTTCAAGCAAAAAAATAGCTGAACTTTATATAAGGGACTCGTTTAAGTATACTATTACTCATCCAGATATAGGGGATATAGAATATTGGTATGATCATTGTTCTCCCGCTGATTTGCCAGGGGAGCTTCCGCCGAGAGAAAAAGCGTTAGATCGTTTTGAATGGCGAGCTGCTGAACTAGCTGCTGAAAGGGAATGTTATCAAAACCCTAATCGAAGCGAGTCTTTTGCAGATATTCAAGATAGGATAGAACGTGGTCTTAGCGCTAAAAGAGAAGCTCAAGCTGAAAGGGTGGAGAGAGAAGTTCAATCCAGAGCTGTTTATGACAAAGTTTTTGCAAGTGTGCAAATAGGTTCTTAGGTACGCTAAGCACTCAAAAGGAGGCCCTTCAAGAAGCTGATGGGAAAAATCTAGCATAGTAGAATGGTTAGTGGGAAAGTTACTTTAATCAAGTAAGTTTGAAATAGTATCAAGATAAAAAATAGTATCACGATAAGAGAAGTTTTATGAAAAACATGAGTAAAATAATTTTATTTTATTTAATGGCAGTTTCTGTTTTTGTAAATGCGGGTAATAGGGAAGAAAGGCAACGGCAAAAGCGAGGATGCTGCATACGTGTTTGTGATGCTTTTCGTTCTGTCTACAGGACTTTAAATCCAGTTCAAGAACCTATAGTGGAACGATATATATATAGAAGCGAGTTGCCTAGAAAGCCTTTCCATGATTGCAATCCAGGGGGGCGTTGCATTTGTAGATGATACATTGTAATGCTGAAGTCAAAAAATATTGCCTTGTTCTCTGAGTAATCTATCTTCTATGCTTCACAGAATAGATTTCAACTTATTTTTAAGCCATGTCAATTCAACTAATATTTTTAATTGCACCCCCTTATAGCATAGCGAATAGCGAGTTATTATTTTTGACAATCTTATGGAAAAAATCTAGAATAGCTTGTCAGAAAATAGATAGTATATAAATAAAAACAGGAGAAATGCTTTTATGAAGATAAAGTATTTAATACTTATATTGTTTACTGTTATATCACCTGAATCGATGCATGCAATGCAGCAGGGGCCGATGCGTATAGCGCGAATATCAGCACGATCTTTTAGTACTAAAAAAGTAATGGAAGGAGTAATGGATATCGGTTTGGGTACATTAGGAGGAACGGGTGGTGCTATGATTGGAGGCCTTGGTGGAGCAGGATGTGGACTTGCGGTGGCTGTATCTTTAGAAACGATTGGAGATTTAGTTGCTCCTCGTGTTGATATCGGATCAATGAGAAGAGAGCTTGTTCTTGGTGGAGGGCAATTTGGTGGTGCGGTTGGCGGGTTGATTGGAGCAGCAAAGTTTGGTGGACCAGTTGGTCTGGCATTTGGTACGGGAGCAGTGGTAGCATTTAAATATTTGGAGCATAAGCAATTGTCAAATGAGTAAGATACGTCAGAGTCACGATAATAAAGAAAAATAATAGATAATTTTTAAAAGTATAAAGAGAGCCTTTTTTTCCAACCATTTTAAAAGGAGAGGATAATAAGCCCTCGCTGGAGGCGTCTATTTTTATTTGTATAATTTTTTTTAGTCTTGTTCAACAACGTTTACTATGCTACCATTGGCATGTTTTTCCACCACAAAATGTATAGGAAATTGATTTTTCATAGCACCTAGATGAGAGACAATAATAATTTTAGAAAAGTCGCCCTGTATTGCGTGTAAAGCATCCATAATATGCGCTAAGCCTTCTTCATCTTGCGACCCAAATCCTTCATCAATAATCAATGTTTGCAAAGCGGTTCCTGCTCTTCGTGCAAGTAATTTGGAAATCGCTATCCGTAATGCAAAATCTATTTTAAAAGCCTCGCCGCCAGAAAAAAGTTCATATGGACGAATGCCGCTTAAATCTGAGATATTAATATCAAGGGTTTCTTTTGAGCTACCATTTTTAAGATCTCTTAACGATTCAATAAAAATTTGAGCTTGGTTATTGGTTAACTTACTTAACAACTCATTGGCTTCTTGTTCAATTTCGGGAATGGCATCTTCAATTAAGAGAGCTTGAATGCCATCTTTTCCGGTTGCAGCGGCAATTGCTTGATAGTCGAATATATCACTCTCAAGATTGTGTAGAATAGTTTGACTCTCTTTGTGTTCAAGTTCAATAGCAATGAGATGATGAAGTTGCGTTGTAAGGCACCCTTTTTTTTCTAACAACCCCTCTTTTTCATGCATAAGTTTTTTACGTTCTATCAGCAAAAGATTTTTTTGTTGATAGATAATCTTTTGTTTTTCTTGAATGTTGTTATATTTACTTAGTTTTTGTATATAAACAGCAAGTTCGGTATCAATTTTTTTAAGCAGAGCGCATACATTAAAAATAGTTATTTTTCGCTGGTCTTGATGCTCTCTATCTTGTTGAATATATTCATAGTCGCTTATTTTTTGTTCTATTTCCTGTAATTGTTTTTGTACATGAGCATGTTTTTCGTCGCTATATTCTATTTTTTTAAGATTGTTTTCCAAATCTAAAATAGTCGCCGATATTGATACGCATACAGGATCATTGATAAGATTCTCTTTTTGACTAGATTCTAGCTGGGTATAGGATACTTCTAGCTGTGCAATACTATTGTGCATAACCAGTATAGACTGCGCTATAATCATATGTTGTTGGTAGACGATTGCTGATTCTGTCTCTAGTTTTTGTATATGTTTACTCTGGTTATCATATTCTATGGTAAGAGAAATTTGTTGTTGAGCGATACTCTGATTTTTTTTAATTGTTTCATGCTGTTCTATAAGAATAAGTTTTAAATTTTTCACCACTTTTGCTAATCGTGTACGTTGATGAATTAAAAACTGTTCATTGTCAGTATACTGTTTTTGTAAAAGAAGTTGTTGGCTTTCTGACAAACTTTGTTCGCAAAGCGGACAGCTAGAGTTTTGTTTTTTTGCAATATATTCTTTTTTATTGGTGATATTTTGTAACTCGTTAAGAATCAGAGAGCCCTGGGCACGGAATTGTTGATAATATTCTTTTCTGCGTTCGAATAACTCTTCTTCTTGTTTTATATTTTGACAAGAAATGGTCAGTGCGTTTATGTGGTGTACTCGTTCTTGTTGTGTACGTTTAGTTAATTCTAACTCTTTTTGGTAGATTTCTTGCTGTTTTAAGAGTCGATTTTTATTTTCTAGAGCATGTTTTAATTCAATACGCTTACTTTCAATTTCCAGCTTCATATTTTGTACTATTTTTAGTTGCTGGAGGGTAATAGCTTGTGTATGCTGTTGTAATTGAGTCGTATTCTCCAGGAGCTTTTTTTTTAATTCGAGCTGTTCTTGTAGCTGTTTTTGGAAAATAGTAATAGTATTGGATAGATTTTTTTGTTGGTTACGCAATAAATCATAGCCAGGTAAATATAATAGTTTTTTATGTGTAGAGCGCCAGAGCGTAAGCATCTCTTTCAGTATTGTTTGATTATGTTCTTTGGATTTGAGTAATTCTTTTTTTTGAAGTTCAAGGGTGGTTTTGTCATGTTGTTCTTGAGCTATTATTTTTTCGTTATTCTCAAGAGAGAGCATATTAGATTCAAAGGTTTGCTCAGTCTGTTGGTTGTGTGTTATTTGTTCGTTAACTTCTAATAATTGAACAGTAAGGCCCTCTCTTTTTTGTAGTTCAATTATTCGTTTTTCCTGTGATGTCACGAGTGACTGTTTATTTGCTAAAGCGGTTTGTATTTTTTCAAGCGCCCGTTTACGTATTATTTCGTATTGACCAAGATTTAAAATGGAAGATAAAATTTCTTTACGATCTTTGGATGACTTTTTAGAAAATTCATTAGAGTTGCCTTGACGTAAAAAAGCTGAATTAACAAAAGAATTAAAATCAATTTTTATGGTGTTTTCTATTATTTCTTGCGTTGCTTTAATTGTTTTACTGGTAAGTGGTTTTATTTTATTTTTTTCTGTATCCAGAATACCAAATTCTAATTGAGTATGCGCTTTGCCATAACTCATAAAAAATTCTCTTTTTATTCTATAGAGAATACCTCCTAACTCAAAATCAAAAATAACCATCATATGAGTCTGGCCTAATCGCAAAAGTCCTTGATCTGGTTTTACGGAAGTTAATGTTTTACGCGCTTGACCCCATACAGCCCAGGTCATTGCATCTAGAAGAGCTGATTTTCCATGACCATTTTTACCTGATAGGCAGATAAAAGAGTATGGCTCAAAATTAACGGTCTGGAGTTCTGAACCATAGCTGAGAAAATTTTTAAGTTGTAGTAAAAGAGGGATCATGAGGAGTTCGGGGTATTAGTTTGAGTAATTTAGAGTATTAATTTATTATGTCGCGTTTATCAGTATAGATAGTTAGTATAACTCGGGTTAGTGTAGCATGCTATTTTGCTAATTTCTAGGAGTACAATAATTTGGCGCACTAAAAAGGGGTAAAGAGCGAAAACTCTTTACCCCAATCTATACTCTGTTGAAAAGAACTAGTTCAAGTAACGAGAAACAGTAAATTGGTTAGGTGCTGTTTGGTTACTAGAAGAAGAACTTCCAGCTAATACTACTTTTTTGCCATTGTATTGCATAGTGCCAACAACCGATGGCATATTTTGATTAAGAGTATTATTGCTATTAAGAGCGTTATAATTATTACTACTATTGTTTGACGTTAATGGACTGATCTGAGCTCCCTGATAACCAAATGTTTTATCTAATGCGCCATTTTGGTGCAAGCGTACAAGAGAAGCATAGTTATGAGTATTAGTTGTAGTTTGTCCCATTGCTATAATTTTTCCATTCGCATCTAACGCAACTGATCTGGCATAAGCATTATCATGTGCGTTTCCTCTAGGAGAAATAGTAACAACACCTTTTTGTCCAAAAGAAGTATCTAAAGAGCCATTTCCTTTTAAACAAATTACGGTAAACATACTTTTATCGTTTAGTGAATTGCAGCAACCAACTACTATTATTCTATTGTTTTTGTTGACCATAACATCATAAGCAGCACTATGGTTTTTTCCTATTTTAAGAGACACGATGCCTGAATGGTTTGTTCCAAAACGAGTATCTAGTGTACCATCTTCATTGTATCGTGCTATAACTACATTATGTTGGTTTCCTGATTTCACGGTGCCAACAACTACTATTTTATTATCTTCTTGAATGGCGATTCCATGAGCACGTGACATTTGTCCTATACAAGTAAAGACAACGCCACTTTTGCCAAAAGTATGATCAGGTGATCCATCTTTATTACAACGCATTAACATAAGTTGGCTATCAGAGGTTTGGTCGGCATAGTCGCCATTATTCTGGTGGGCGTAATTGTTATAGTCAGCATTCTGGTTAGCAGAATAGTTAGCATGTTGGTTAGTGTAGCTAGCGTTTTGGCTAGGATAGTTGTAGCTATTATTTTGGTTGGCAGAATAATGAGCATTTTGATCAGCGTAGCTAGCGTTTTGGTTTGCATAGTCATAGCTATTATTTTGGTTAGCAGAATAATGAGCATTTTGATCAGCATAACTAGCTTTTCGGTTTGCATAGTCATAGCTATTGTTTTGGTTAGCAGAATAATGAGTATTTTGGTTAGCTTGGTTGGTATAATTATAGTCGGTATTTTGGTTAGCGTCATAGCCAGTATTCATGGCATAATTAGCAGTTTGGTTAGCTTGGTTAGTATAGCTAGCTTTTCGGTTGACATAGCCAGCTGCGACTATTTTTTGGTCTTTTTGTATAGCAACAGCATTGATTGCACCATTCATATTAGTTTTTACCACACCGTTGTCGCCAAATAGAGTATCTGGGGCTCCATTTTCATAATGACGAGCTAGAGCAATTCTTCTGTTTGATTGACCGCCAGCAACTATTTTTTGGTCGTTTTTTTGAACTGCAACAGCATGAAAAGAAGAAGAAGAAGCACCCATGTTTTGTGTTACTATACCATTACCGGTGGCCTTACGATAACTATAATTACCAGAACTATAATTACCAGCACCAAAACTCATATCTTTTGAACCATCGTCGTTGTATCGAGTCATAACAGCTTGATTGTCTTGTGCTCCTGCAACAACTATTTTATTATCATGAGGTTGTGTGGCTACTGAGTGTGCAATACATTTAGAACCCATTGAATGAGTAATAGATCCTTGTCCATTAGGGCCAAAATCAGCGTCAGGAAATCCGGCCATATTTTTTGATGCAGGCATATTTTGCCACCCAGCACCACCTTGCCATCCCATATTGTTTTGTGATTCAGTATTATTTTGCCAGCTATTCATATTCTGCCATGCAGCATTATTTTGCCATGCAGTATTATTTGGTTTTGCGAGATGATGACTCTGTTTACGCGTTAGCGCAAGATTAAAAGCCTCATTAACAGCATGCTGATTAACTTCATTATCGTAATCATAAGAAACTTGTACTTCAGTTTGCTCTTCAACTTGTACTTCAGCTTGTACTTCAGCTTGTACTTCAGCTTGTACTTCAGATTCAGTATCTTGCGCACCTTGTAGGGCAACACAAAAAAATAGTGTTGGAACTACATATAATTTTTTTTTTATATTCATAGCTTTCATAACGTGTATCCTTTTATTTGTTGGATTATTTTGTTTTATACAATAATAAGCAGTTAATAAAAATAGTTTTATGTCTTAAAAATGACTTTGTTTTTTTTATCCTTCTTTTGATAGTTATAATATTTTTTTTACTCTATTTATTAGTACTAAAAAAAGAATCAAAATAGAAAGAGTCTGTTAACTTTTGCCATCAATTTACTCTTAACTATCTTTGGCGAGAACTAGTTCAAGTAGCGAGCAATAGCCCATTGATTAGTTGTTGTTGGGTGATTAGAAGAGTAACTACCTGCTAATACTATTTTTTCACTATCGTTTTGCAGAGCTCCAAAGACAGGCAGCCTATTTCGATTAAAATTATTACCGAGCTTTAATGGCTCGCTCCAAATTCCTTGGTGTCCAAATCTTGGATCTAATGTACCATTTTGGTTAAGACGGATAAGAGAAAAATAGTTATACTCGAGAGAGTTAGTCATAGCCATTGTATGCCCCATTACTATAATTTTGTCATTTTTATCTAAAGCCACTGATGTTGCATAAGCGATATCGTTTCTGTACAGTGTAGGGGTGATGGTAACAATACCATCAGTTCCAAAAAAGCCATCTTTTGAACCATCAGGATTTAATCGAATTATAGTAAATTGACTTTTATCATAGGGTGAAATACTGGAGCCAACAATCACTATGCTACCATCTTTTTGGATTGCAACATCATAAGCAAAGCTGTTATTTTTTCCTACGGAGAGAATGACAATGCCATTTGATCCAAAACTTTGATCTAGTGAGCCATCTTCGTTATTGTATCGTGCTATAAGCATTGAGGTTATACCATTGTTGTTTGCGAATGTGCCAACAACTACTATTTTATTATCTTCTTGAATGGTTATTGCATTAGCTTGGGCGAGTCTTTCCACCGGAGTTATGACTACTCCCTGTATGCCAAAAGTGTCATCGAGTAATCCATATTCGTCATAGCGTATCAATAAAATTTGCCTGTCGGTAGTGTTGTAGTTGCTATAGCCAGTAGCTACCACTTTATGATCTTTTTGTATCGCAACAGCATTAAGTTGGCCAATTATATTAGTTTTTATAATGCCATTTTCACCAAATAGAGTATTTAAGGTGCCATTGTCATAATAGCAAGCTAAAAGACATTTGCCTTGTGCGCTGCCAACGGCAATTGCTGTTTGACCTAATTGTTGAATTGCAACTGCATTAAAACGAGCATTTTTACCTAATGATGTTTGAATTATTACACCAGGACCATAAGGAACAGTAGCAAAAGTTTTATCTAATACATCAATAGTACCATCATCATTAACGCCATGAGCATTGTATCGGGCTAAAGTAGGATAATCGTCTCTTACTCCTGCAATAACTATTTTATTATTTTCTTGTATGGCAACTGCTTTAGGAGCAGAGTTATAGCCTAATGTGCTAATAACGTACCCGCTTTTATCATGGACAAAATTAATATCAAGGAATCCAGGCTTGCTAGGTGATTCAGGCATATTGTATGGCTCAGCCATATTTTGCACCCCAGTATTGTTTGGTTTTTGGCTTGGTTTTGCGTGATGAGGAACAGGTTTACGTATTTGATTGAGCTCAAAAGTGTCAAAAGCTTGCTGGCTAACTTCGTTATTTTCACAATTTCGAGAAACTTTTATGTCAGATTCTCTGGTGCTAGGTTGTGTAGTATCAGGTTCTGTAGTGCTAGTACCCTGTAGGCTAATACAAAAAAATAGTGTTAAAAGTACGTATAATTTTTTTTTTATATTTATAGCTTTCATAACTCGTATCCCTTTATTTATTTTTTGGGTTATTTGTTTACTGGATTATTTTGCTGTATGCGATAATAACTAATGAGTAAAAGTAGTTATGCCAAATAACGAGCAACAGCAACTTGGCTACTTACTGCTGTACTAGTAGGGGCATAATTACCAGCGAGTACGAGTTTGTCTTTATTGTTTTGCAAGGCACCAAAAACGGGCAGGGTGCTACGGTTAAATATCAGATTATTATTTAATGTATTACTTCGAATACCCTGTACGCCAAATGTTGTGTCTAAATCACCATATGTATCATAACGAAGAAGAGTAAAGTAGTTTATAGTATCAGCATTCACATATCCCATTACTACAATTTTTTCATCGCCGGTTAGAGGATCGTCGATTAGGGCGACTGATCGAGCATAAGCTGCGTGAGGTGCGCCTCTTGGTCTGGTGATTACAATTCCTCCGCCTTGCTTACCAAAAGAACTGTCTAATGTACCGTCAGCATTTAAGCGTATTGTAGTAAATACAGCAGCGCGATCACCTAAGTGGTGGCTCTGACCGACAACGACAATTTTTCCATCTTTTTGGATAGCAACCCCATAAGCAGAGCTGCCAACATTTCCTATAGTTATGGCTACAATTCCTGTTTGATCGTCACCAAAGTCTGTATCTAGTTCACCATTTTCTGTATAGCGTACTATAACCATCTGGTATTTTTCGGTTTTGGCCCCTGATCCGACTACTACTATTTTATTATCAGGCTGGATGGCTAATGCATTGGCATGAGCCTCAGCTCCTATTCTGGTAATTCTGATACCAGGTTTTGGAGTATGAAATGTTGGTGCAAAATTTGTGTCTAATATGCCAAAGCGGTTAAAGCGAGTTAAGACTATTGCTCCAGTATTATCATCGCCAGCAACGATTATGTTGTCTCCCTGCAAAGCAATGGCAGTAATTTCTCTAGCTTGGTTGTTTATATTTGCAAATCCGGTCCCTTGGTCTCCAAAGAGAGTGTCGAGGGTACCATTTTCATAATAGCGAGTCAGAAAAAAATTATTTCCTGCTTTTCCAGCAGCAACTATTTTTTTATCTTTTTGAATGGCAATTGCATGAAAAGAAGAATTGTTGGTGTTATTGATTACTACACCAGTACCATTAACACCGCCAAATTTTATATCCAAAGAGCTACCATTATCATGATATTGTACTAACACTGCTTTGTTTTCTCTTGATCCAGCAACTACTATTTTGTTGTTGTACGGTCGTATAGCAACTGCTTGAACTTCCAAACTAGTACCTATCAAATCACTAATAAAATATCCTCCAATGCCAAACGTAGTATCAAATGATCCATCCGTATTTTGTTGTTCTTTTTGTGCATACATACTCTGTTTACGGATTAAATTAAGGTTAACAGCATCCAAACTATTTTGAGCACTCTGATCTAAATCGCAAAAGATAATGCTCTGTATGTGCATGAAAAACAGTAATACAGGAAGTACGTATAATCTATTTTTTATATTTATTTGCTTCATAAACTGTACCTTCTTTCTGGTAATTTATAATATTTTTTAATTAATTTAAGTAGCGAGCAACAGCCATTAGACTAGCTGTTCTTGAATATGTACCAGAATACATACCGGCTAGTACTAGTTTGTTCTTATCATTTTGTATAGTACCCAAAACTGGTATTTCAGCTTGATTGAAATCAGTACGAGTAAATCTTGTTAATGCATTGCTTTGGCTTCCTCGATAATTACCAAATGCTGTATCTGGTGTGCCATTTGGGTTGAAACGTGCAAGTGAAAAAAGGTTAAAAGGGTGAGATCTTATATACCCCATTACTATAATTTTTTCATCTTTATCTAGAACTACTGATCTGGCATAAGCATTATCACTTGGATTGTTTGTAGGAGTGGCGGCAATAATACCATTAGTTCCAAAAGAGGTATCGAAAAAACCATTTTCATTTAAACGAATTATAATAAATAGACTTCTATCATTTTGTGAAATGCCGGAACCAACAATTATTGTTTGACCATCTTTTTGAACAATAACATCATAAGCAATGCTATTGTTTTTTCCTACCGGAATAGTGATAACGCCTGAACGATCTGGTCCAAAACTATGATCTAAGCTTCCATCATCATGATATCGCGCTACAACCATGTTGTTCTGGTTTCCGGTGTTAATGGTGCCAACAATTACGATTTTATTTTCCCCATGAATGGTTGTAGTGGTGATTGCATTGGCGCGAGAAAATTTTCCTGCATGAGTATAGACAACACCTTGTGAGCCGAAATTAGTATCAGGTAATCCGTTTTTGTCGTAACGCATTAATATGATTCGAGTATCGGAAGCATTATAGGGATTATAACCAGCAACGACTATTTTGGAGTCTTTTTGTATTGCAACAGCGTTAAGTTCGCCATTTATGTTAGTTGTTATAATACCATAAGTGCCAAAGAAAGTATTTAGGGTGCCATTTGGATTATAACAAGCGAGCATACATTTACCGTTTGCTTTGCCCACTCCTATTATTCTTTGATCGGGTTGTTCTTGTATTGCAACAGCATTAAAATGAGAACCTTTACCTAATGATGTTTGGATTACTACACCTGGACCGTAATTATTAATGCCAAAACTTTTATCTAATACACCAATAGTACTGTCGCGATTAACATTATTATCATTGTATCGAGCTAGAACAGGATAATCATCTCTTACTCCTGCAACAACTATTTTATTGTTTGGTTGTGTGATAACTGCTCGAGGCTCAGATTTAAAGCCCATTGGATTAATAGTGTATCCTGCAGGGGCAAAGCTATGATCAAATGCTCCAGCACTATTTTGTGGCTCAGGTATAGTGTTCCAGTCGGGCATATTTTGCGATTCAGTATTGTTTTGTTTTGGTGGTTTTGCGTGATGAGGAGTGGGTCTACGTATTTGATCGAGTTTAATGCCTTGTAGGTTAATGCAAAAAAATAGTGTTAACAGTACGTATGATTTTTTTTTTATATGTATAATTTTCATAACTCATATCCCTTTATTTATTTTTTGGGTTATCTGTTTATAGGATTATTTTGCTTTATGTGACAGTAACTAGTGACAGTAACTAGAGATAGTAACTAGTGAGTAGCCAAATAACGAGCAACAGCAATTTGATTATTTGTTGCATTGATCGCATTAACATAATTACCAGCGAGTACTAGTTTTTCTTTATCGTTTTGTAAGGTGCCAACAACTGGCAGGGTACTGCGATTAGGTCCATTAATGGTTACTCCCGTAATTTGAATGCCATTTACCCCAAACGTGGTGTCTAAAACGCCATACGTATTATAGCGAAGAAGAGTAAAATAGCTTATAGTATCAACATTTACATATCCCATTACTATAATTTTTTCATCTTCATCGAGAGCCACGGATCGAGCAAAAGCTGGATAAGGTGTGCCTTGTGGTCTGGTGGTTACAACGCCGCCACCTTGATTGCCAAAAGAAGTATCTAATGAGCCGTCTGCGTTTAAACGCACGGTAGTAAACACAGCAGCACCATCGCCTAAGTGATGACTTTGGCCAACAACAACTATTTTTTCATCTTTTTGAATTACAACGCCATAAGCAGGGCTTGCTTCATTGCCTATGATTATAGTTACAATTCCTGTGTTGTCAGGTCCAAAAGTTGTATCGAGTTCTCCATTTTCTGTATAGCGCACTATGGCCATTTGGGTTTGGTTTCCTGATCCAACTACTACTATTTTATTATCTTGTTGGATTGCTAGTGCATGAGCACGAGCTTCAGCTCCTATTCTCGTAATCCTGATACCAGGTTTTGGGGAATGAAAAGTTGGTGCAAAATTTCTGTCTAATATCCCATCGCTATTAAAACGAGCTAAGACCATCGCTCCTGAGTTATCATTGCCGGAAACGATTATATTGTCTCCTTGGAGAGCAATAGCAGTAATTTCTCCACCTTGATTTTGGATGTCGGCTTTTCCGTTATTACCAAAATCTGTATCTAGATTTCCATCTTCATAATAGCGAGTAAGAGCGAATTGATTTACTTCTCTGCCAGCAGCAATTATTCTTCTATTTTTTTGAATTGCAATCGTATTAAAAGCAGTAATACCATTGTTATTAACCACTACACCAGCACTGCTGACGCCACCAAATGCTCTATTCAATTCGCTATTATTAGTGTATTGAATCAAAACTGCTTTATTTTCTCTTTCCCCTCCAACTACTATTTCATTGTTGTGTGGTAGTGTGATAACTGCTCGAGCCTGGGAACTAGTGCCAAATTGATTAACAGTATATCCTCTTCCGTTAGGGCCAAAACTGTTGTCAGGTGATCCATCAATGTTTTGTAATTTAGGGTTGTGGTATGATTCTGCTATATTTTGCCATTCAACGTTGTTTTGTGATCCAATATTATGTGGTTTTGGGTTATCGTATTTTTTATGTATTACCGCGAGATTAAAAGCGTCAAGAGTATTTTGGTTTACTTGATTATCGTGATTAAGTGCAACTTGTGTCTCTGTTTGAGTATCAGGGTGTGTAGTATTTGATTGCGTAGTCTCAGTACTCTGTAAATTCATGCAGAACAGTAATGCCGGAAGTATGTATAATCTATTTTTTATATGTATTTGCTTCATAAAATTCACCCTTTTTTTGGTAGTTATATATTTTTAATTAGTTCCAGTAGCGAGCAACAGCCATTAGACTAGCAGTTCTTGAATATGTACCAGAATACATACCGGCTAGTACTAGTTTGTTCTTATCATTTTGTATAGCACCAACAACGGGTATTTCAGCTTTATTAAAATTAGTAGGATTAAGTCGTAGTGTATAACTTTGATTTCCATTGTTGCCAAATGTTCTATCTTCTGTGCCATCTTGGTTAACACGAAACAGAACAAAAGAGTTATCTTTGTTGTTATTAGCTATTCTATATCCCATTGTTATAATTTTTTCATTTTCATCTAGAACCACTGATCTGGCAGAGCCATAATCACCGAATCTACTGTCTTCAGGCATTGTTATGATAATGCCTTGATGATTACCAAAAGGAGTATCGAATGAACCATTTTCATTCAAGCGAATTGTCATGAATTGATTTTGAGTGGTTACGGTTGTGCTGATAGAGCCAACAATCACTATTTTATTATCTTGTTGGATTACAACATCATATGCAGAATTAACAGCTCTTTTTGTGTCAAGGATGACAATGCCTGAACGATTTGGTCCAAAACTTTCATCCGGCATACCATTTTCATGGTATCGTGCTACAATTATATCCGTTGAACCGCCACCTAGATTAACTTCGCCAACAATTACGATTTTATTTTCCCCATGAATGGTTGTAGTGGTGATTGCATTGGCACGAGAAAATCTTCCTACATGAGTATAGACAACACCATCTGTACCGAAACTATTATCAGGTAATCCGTCTTGGTCATAACGCATTAATACAATTCGAGTATCGGCAATATTATAGATATTATAGCCAGCAACGACTATTTTATTGTCTTTTTGTACAGCGACGGCATTGAGCTCACCAATCATATCTGTTCTTATAAAGCCTCTGGTGCCAAATTGAGTATCTAAGGTACCATTGTCATAATAACGAACTAAAACACATTTACCTGCTGAAGCGCCAACGGCAACTATTTTTTGACTGCATGATTCTTGCATTGCAACTGCATTAAAAAAAGAAGTGCCACCTATGTTTTGAATTACTATACCAGCATTGCCAAAATCTGTGTCTAATTCACCATTGTTGTTATAGCGAACTAGCATAGCCTGATTATTTCTTATTCCTGCAGCAACTATTTTGTTGTCTTCTTGTGTGACAACTGCCCGAGGAGCAGAGTTGGTGCCTACGGTATTAATAACGTACCCCTGCCCAGCACCGAAAGTAGAATCAAAAGAACCAGCATTATTTTGCTGTGCTATGTAATAATTATTGTATGGTTCAGTAGTATGTGGTTTTGGGTTATGATGGTGTTTGCGGTTGATGTCGAGATCGGGAGAGCTTTCGGTGTTGGTTTGTGTAGGCTCGGTACTTTGCAGAGTAATATAAAATAGTAATGCGGGAAGTACGTATAGCCTATTTTTTACCTGTATCTGTTTCATAACTTGGTACCCTTTTTTGGTAATTTATAATATTTTTTTACTTTATTAGTACGAGAGTTAGTTTAAAAAGCGAGCAACGGCAAATTGATTAGTTGTTTCTGGGTGATTAGGAGAATAATTACCAACTAATACTATTTTTTTGTTGTTGCCTTGTAGAGCGCCAACAACTGGTAGTTGATTTCGATTAACCGCATTACCGGACATTATTGGAAGGATTTTCGTTGCTGTATACAATCCATGGTCCCAGTAATCACCGAATGTTCGATCGAAGAACCCGTCCTGGGTAGTACGTCCTAGGGAAAAATAACTTTGACCATCAATTATTGTATATCCCATTGCTATCATTCTTTTATTTTCATCTATAGCCACTGATCTGAGATAAGAATTATTGTTTTCTGGGGATGTAGGAAGAGTAGGAGAAAAGCGAAGACCACTCCAAGCCGTACCACGGTCGCCTAAATAATATAAATTAAACATACTTTTGTTGAAATGAGTTTCTGAAGCAGCAATTACTATGTTTATGTCGCCATTGTTTGGAACTTTAACATCATAAGCAAAATTATTATAATTTAGATTGTATGGAATAATGATATGAGTGCCTGAGTTATTGTGTCCAAAATTTCGATCTAGCGCGCCATTTTCATTATATCGTGCTATAACTATAACATTGCGATTGTCAGTTTTCACGTTGCCAACAACAATTATTTTATTATCTTCTTGTATAGTGATGCCATGAGCACGAGAAAATTTTTCTACAGGGGTAAAGACAGCGCCTTGTGTTCCAAAGCCAAAAGTATCATCAAGAGATCCATTTTCATTATAACGTATTAACATAATTTGAGTGTCAGAAGTGTGAAGAGTATTATAACCAGCAACGATTATTTTGTTATCTTTTTGTATAGCAATAGCATAGAGTTCGCCAGGTATATGGGTTTTTATAATACCTTGATTTCCGAATTTGGTGTCTAAAGTACCATTGTCATAATAACGAGCTAAGAAACATTCCCCATTCGAGCTGCCAGCAGCAACTATTTTTTGACCGCATTTTTGAATTGCAACTGCATTAAAATAAGAAGTTTGACCCATATTTATTTGGATTACTACACCGGGACCGTAATTACCAAGTCCAAAATTAGGGTCTAACGAACCATTTTCATTATATTGAACTAGAACAGGATAATCATCTCTTATTCCCGCAACAACAATTTTATTATTTTTATGTATGGCTACTGCGCGAGCTTGAGATCTAGAGCCCATTGTATTAATAACATATCCTTGCTTATTAGGGCCAAAACTAGGGTCAGGAGAACCGGGATGATTTTGTTGTGTTGGGTAATTAGTATCATATGATTCAGCGCTATTTTGCCAATTAGACATATTGTGCGATTCAGACATATTCTGTGATACAGTATTATTGGGCCAACTAGAGCTATTTGGTTTTGGTGGTTTTGTATGATGAGGAGTAGGTCTACGCATTGAGTCTGTATCAGAATTATCAAGAACTTGCTGATTCACGAGATTATTGTTGTGATTAGAATAAATTTCTGTGTCTATTTGTGTAGTGTTAGATTGTGTAGTGTTAGGTTGTGTAGTGTTAGGTTGTGTAGTATTTGATTCTGTAGTTTCAGTACTTTGTATATTAATACAAAACAGTAATACTGAAAGCACATATAATCTGTTTTTTATATCTATTTGATTCATAAATCACACCCTTTTTTGGTTATATATTATTTTTACTCTACTTATTTGTACAAAAAAAAGACTTGAAATAGAAAGATTTTATTTAGGAATTTTTAATACGCTGCGCTATAGTTACGCTTTGCTATAGTTAAGTAGATGTTATGTTTGACGTAAAAAAGAGGTAAAGAGCGAAAAACTCCTTACCCCCTAAACTTTAAAGTTTATGAGAACTAGTTCAAAAAGCGAGCAACAGCAAATTGTCGATCGGTTGTTGTAGCGCTAGCAGAATAATTACCTGCTACTATTAATTTGTTATCATTATTTTGTATTCCGCCAACAAAAGGAGTTGTTGTTTTATTTCCATTAAAATTGGTATCTATTAATAAACCGTTTACAATCCCTCTGGTACCAAAAGACCAATCTAATATACCATTGCGGTCGAATCGCGCAATAGCAATATTGTTGTAAGGACCAGTCATTGTATATCCCATGATTATAATTTTTTCATTTTCATCGAGAACTACTGATCTCGCATAAGAATTATCATTATATGCATCGCTTCCAGCGTGAAGAGTAACAGTGCCATCAATGCCACCACCAAAACCATTATCTATTTTACCATTTTCGTGCAAGCCAATCATAGCAAATACATATTTATTATATATTTCAATAGCGGTACCAACAATTATTATTCTACCGTTGTTTTGGACAGTAACGCCATAACCAGCGCAGTTTTTGTTTCCTATGCCAAACGTGATCCAGCCTGAACGATTACCATATTCTCCAAAACCTGTATGATCAAGATTGCCAGAGGCACCATGATATCGTGCTACTAATATTTTATCTTCATTATTTTGATTGTCTGAGTTGCTAACGCCAACAATTACTATTTTGTTATCTTCTTGAATGGTGATTCCATGAGCTCGTGAAATTGTTCCTGCAAAAGTACGAACAACGCCATTTGTACCAAAGCCAGTATCAATCGATCCATTTGGATTATAGCGTATTAACACAACCTGAGTATAGCCGCTTCCGTTGTAAGTCTCATAGCCAGCAACTACTATTTTACCATCTTCTTGTATAGCAATAGTATTAAGTTCACCAGTTATAGTTGTTATTATAAAGCCAGTGCCGTTAAATGTTGTATCTAAGGCTCCAGTTGCAGTATAACGAGCAAGAGCGCATTTATTTGTCGATGATCGACCGGCAGCAACTATTTTATTATCTGATTGCATAGCAATGGTATTAAAAGCAGAAATGCTATTGTTATTAATGACGGTACCGGTACCACCAAAAGTTGTATCGAATGTACCATTTTGATTGTATCGGACTAAAACGCCTTTATTTCCTTTGATTCCTACAACTACTATTTTATCATTTTGTTGTATGGCAACACCACGAGCTTCAGAGTTTGCACCTTGGGGATTGCTAATAACGTACCCTTTTCCGTTACCAAAAGTAGAGTCAATTAACCCGTCATTATTCAGTTGCAAGAGTCCATTGCCATCTTCTTCTACTCCCGTATTAGTGTTATCATTAGTATTGATGTTATGATGATGGTGATTGTGTTTGTGTGAGAGCGCACAATAAGAAACTTCTATGTCGGCTGGCGTAGTATCTGGTTGTGTAGTTTCAGTACTTTGTATATTAATACAAAACAGTAATGCTGAAAGCACGTATAATCTGTTTTTTTTATGTATTTGATTCATAAATCTCACCCTTTTTTTGGTTATATATTATTTTTACTCTACTTATTTGTACAAAAAAAAGACTTGAAATAGAAAGGGTTTGTTTTTATGTTGGCGGGTAAAATTATATAAGTAGCTGAAGCGTATTTTGATCTGCATATGTTTGACGCAAAAAAAAGGGGCAAAAAGTGAAAAACCATCTCTTTGCCCCAAACTATACGATGTTGATGAGAACTAGTTATGATAGCGAGCAACGGCCATTAGGCCACTTGTTGGTGAAACTTTATCAGAATACATGCTAACAACTATTAGTTTTTTCTTGTCTTGTTGTATAGAACCTATCGCAGGTATGGTGATTTTGTTAGGTTTATTATTTAAAGTTAATAGGCTATTTTGGATTCCTTGATTACCAAATATTGTATCTAGAGAAGCATTTTTGTTGTAACGTACAAGAGAAAAATAGTTGTCATTAGTAGTAGTT